>Ga0247741_1001218_pt1 | contig 14278 bp, 23 predicted proteins | sample UWRJL213509R2_FD_180945 | JGI IMG/M metagenome (GOLD analysis project Ga0247741, IMG submission 180945) | Plant litter microbial communities from Arlington Agricultural Research Station in Wisconsin, United States - UWRJ-L213-509R-2 | ecosystem: Environmental > Terrestrial > Plant litter >... | reverse complement strand
TTCCCTTGGTCCTCCAAGGTCTTAATCAGCAAAATCCATCGAACTCGTTGTCAAGTCTTTCTTTCTTTTCAGCATATCTTGATTCGGCTCTCCTGAACAACTTGGCCGTTTCACTACCTCTCCTTCAAACACTGGCCTTAGACATCCGGGAAGTGACTTCGAGGGGGAGGTACCTTTCCATGCCATCGGACACATTCCCTGAACCGTCAGATATCGTGCGTCTTTTAAAATCACTTCATGCTTTATTGTTAAGTTTCGTGATCCTCCAGTGTACAGTGTCGCACCCCTTCATTCAAGAAATGTCTCTTCACCACTCGTTTCAAAGTTGGAAGCTTCGCGATCTTACAATAAAACGCCATTCCTGCTGCGGCGATTTGTTCCTGTGGGGTTTAATGGCTTTCTGCGCGCACCATATCGCATCTATCGACAGCTTTATGGGTAGCGGCAGCTTGTCTATACCCAATCCTCGAAACGTTAAGCCAACCCGGGGACCCATCTGGTGTGCCGACCTCGTATGTCGTTATGGCCAGGACCACAAAGTCTGGGGCTTGGATGAATTGACGCTGTAGAGACCTGTAAGGACCAATTTGTCGAAGCATGCTTTGCGGTCATAGACGAAAACTTTCATTTATACATGGCACTTTCTCGCCGCGTCGGCTCACGGTGATATAAGGCAGCATATGAAGGACTATGAATCATTAAGCAGGCGAAAGCTACCCGGAGTCGGAACAATAGATACTAGCCCAACAGAATTTATGGCCAGCCAGGGACATCCAAACCAAACCAGCTAGGCAACTTGCGCCACATAGCCTCCCTTTCCGCATCCACAGACGCCGATAGGTCCATCCTACAAGGTTCACAAGCACGCTGTAAAACGTTCAACCTCCCGCCTTCGGCCCCGGTCCTAGCTTGCATCATGTCTGCGTCCATCAAAGCAAAAAGTGGATCGGAGCTTCGATGCAACACGACCCCGTTGACATCTCGCAGAACTTCAAAGGTCGTAGCCTCGAATACGGCTTGACAGACGCGCTTGCGGAAGGCCTCTGGATCGCTCCTGTAGACGCAGTTTGGGCTAGGTTCTCGACCTTCGAGCTCGGCGACGATGAAGGTTGAGAGAAAGCGGGAGGCTTGTTCGCGTCCTCTGAGGACACAAAGGAGGTCGGCGTCCGTGAGATGGTGACCGTCTGATCTGTTGCTGGACTTGGAAGGGAGATAACCTGTCGCTATTTCGCTGGCGGAGCAGCGAGAGAGGTCGTAGAAGGCTGAGGGTAGGAGTTCCAGAGCATCTGTCTGTCTTGCTAGGTTGATAATAAGACTTTGTTGGGTGTAAGATATTGTGTTGCTATCAGAAAAGGAGAGTACGTACATGGGATGCGGATAATGCGAGCGAGGCTTGTAGGCACCAGAGCCATTGGTGGCGTCAGACTCCCTAAATTCCCAACCCTGGAGGGTTGTTGGCCAGACACGAGATAACCCGCGGAGTAGGTCCTCTCGGAGGCGTTCAACTCGGTATTTCGTTGACAGTTGTAACAAAGAGGAGACAATCTCGAATTCTTGAGGGTCATATTTCAGCGTCGAGCTGTTCGACCGGCTCTTTAAGCACATCATCTTATGAATGTCGAAGCAGGGACTCACACTCCATCATACAGAGCCGTCAAGAATCGGCTGAGGTCTTCCGGTCGATCTGCAAGCTCGAGTACAATGTTTCCTTCTATCAGGCGGCCGGATTTGTTCTCAGCAGCTAAAGCCTCGATAGCCTCAGAGAGAAGTGCCGAGTTTCGACAGAGTACGCCACGATGAACATTGAAGTAGAATTCGCCAGCCACCAGAGCAATATTGCCATCACTGAACCAGAGATCAGGATGACGGTAAGGAGGCAAGACAGTGTCTTCAGCCTTAATGGAAGTGTCGGCGTGTCTGTTGGTGCTGAAGTCGTCAACGTCCATTGCACAAGAATTGGGAAGATAAAGATGAAGGCTAGCCGCTGGGTTAATGAAGTCCTCAGAGCAGCCAAGTCTCCATCACAATTTCACGAGAGGCGGCTGACAGGACACATATCTTTCTGTCATCTAAAATAGGGCGGGTATATATGTCCTCGACGAAGTTTCAAAGCGACAACATACCAGGAACAGTGTAGCCTTTATATTTAGCGGCCTGAACTGTGTCATGTTTCCTCAATAGCACAGTTTAGATGAATTCTCGGAGCCCATAATAAAATTCTAGAGCTTTCTGCTATGCTGGAAGCCGAGCGGCTGGTGAGTCTGGTGATGGATACACGGTTGAAGTTCGTGAGAAAGAACGCGTCGCATTTTTTTGCACTCAACCACGTCCAGCTCAGCAATCCTTACCCAACAAAACCGTATCCTCCTCAGTCCTTCTACTAAAATGCCTGAAGCAGTCGCCCAGCGTATTGTTCCTGGTGCTCCTCCTCCGGCTCCACTGACAAAGAACCAAAAGAAGAAGAGAAAGGGCAAGGGCAAGTCGGACCAGGACGAGGCCGCGTCAATTCCCGACACGACCTCTGCCGCTCTCATTGAAAAGGCTCCGGAACCCTCTGACATTCAAGAAGGCGCTGTTGCACCAGAGCTCATTGCTCGGTCAGAGTCTCAAGCTCCTATCCCAGAGGACGACCTCTTGTTGAAGCTCAGCCCCATCGTTGATCTTGTTCACAAGCGTCTTAAGGCGACAACGAAAAAGATTGTAAGTGCTTATTCGCGTTCTTCTAGCTGCAACTTGTTCTCATATGTCGGAAAGTCACGGATGTCTGTCTATGCGGCTACAGACCCTGAGAAATTGAATGACGACCAAAAACGAAGTCTGAAGACTCTGCCAACCTTGGAAGCCGTTCAAAAAGAACTTGGAGAAGTGAAGAAAGCCATTGAGGTAGGTATAAATGCAAATCCAACCGTCGTGTCATTCTGACGCTTTCTAGGTACATGAGGCCGAACTTGTGCAGGAGCTCGCAGTTAAGCGCCTTGAAGCTGAGAAGGCCGAAAAGACGCGCACAACTGATGCCATCTCTGCTGCCGAGGTATGCGCCATCGCATACATTTTAACATTGACGCCAACCTAAAATAACACTTTCAGGCTGCTCTAGTCTCAAAAACAAACGAGGTCTTTGGTCTTCTCCGCCTACGATCATTAATTGGTTCATCTGCCGTGGACATCTCTACTGTTGCCGACTCTGCTGAAATCTCTGCCCTCTTCACCGTGGCTGATTCTCTGGTGAACGAAGACATTGACCACAGAGGATCAACAATTAAGGGTCTTCTAACAGGATTGGGCGAGGTACACGGTGTCTCATGTATGCAGTACTCACTTTGATATCAGGGTATTTTCTGATTTAAATCTTCGGGTCGTTTAGATTCACGGATACTGGAAATCTCGCAACAGGCGCTTAATCCTCCTCGTCCACTCACTCCTGCAGAGGAAGACTCTGAAGATGATGAGGAAGAGCAAGCTCCAGAGTCGGTACAGGAAGCTGAACCTGAGCCCCCTGTAACTGGCATACCCCCAGTCGTCATGACCGGTAGCTTCAGCTTCATCCAGGAAAGCGAGATCGAAACCCCGGCGTTCGATGAGGGCGTTGAATGGGTCGAGAAACCTGACGCTGAGGACCACGTGCAGAATCAAGCCAATGATACCGCCGATGCTCCTGCAGAGGTAGGTTTTGTTTTTCGTGCTTCTGACTATCTACTGACGATATATTCAGGCTGGAGCCGGCAGCACCATCGACTGGGCTGCAGACGACGAAGGAGGCCTCCCTCCTATTGCCGGCCTACAGGCCGAGTTCGGGACCTCTGGCTCAGCGACCCCCGCAGAGGCTGAAAAAGCCAGCGAGCCTGTCGCTGAAACCAATGGCCACGCGAATGGTTCTGCCAATGGTCATGCTGAGCCTGCAGAGGATGACGATGGCTTCACTCAAGCCCGTGGACGTGGTCGCGGTCGTGGTGGATTCCGGGGTGGAGAGCGTGGTCATGGCCATCACCGAGGTGGATTCCGTGGTGGAGAACGCGGCGGTTTCAGAGGCGGCGATCGTGGCGGGTACCGTGGTGGATTCCGTGGAGGTGATCGCGGAGGCGACCGTGGAGGTGACCGTGGAGGCAAGTTGTTATCCACATTCTCTATGTTCAAACATACTGATATTGAGTCTCTTAGGATTCCGTGGTGGACGTGGCGGTGGTGAATGGCGCGGGGACGGAGAGCGCGGCCGTGGTGGTAGGGGTCGTGGACGAGGTGATCGAGGAGGTGAGACTGGTCCTTGTTCATCGTCTTTTATTTCCCAAGTTGCTCACACAATTTGTCAAGGACATCACCCACCTCCCACCCCTACAGCATAAAACCAGATCCAAATTGCTATATCTCTTGAGGTGCATTCCATGGCTTCTTCATTTCGCTTATGCCGGTCGACACTTAGCATCTAACGCATTTTCTCGATTCCTCATCCTGATCAACCCCTGTCGCCAGCTCTTTTCTCCCTATGCCTATGCTCGTGCCTCCACCATGCTATACTAATGAATGCTGCTATGTACTCTGTATCTTTAGGTACCTACTTGAAATGCCTAATCCCATCCTCTTTGTTTCCGCTTCTCGTTCTCGGGCCGGCGCTCATTGGCGCCGCAATCTGATATCATTTTTCATGCTTCCATCTTGAGAGTACTAATCCAGTGACCGGGTATACTGTGACCATGACGGATATCAACTACTCAGTATATCTTGTTACTGGGAGAAATATACTTCCACAGAACAAGGTTTGTCTATTTTCTTGTACCTATATTTTCACTCGCTGAAAAGTCTTCAAGGAATACCTCAACTCACTAGAGGAGGTGACCAGATGTCTTTCAAACCCTTATCGACAAATTTCTGAAATCCGTTCAGTCAATCAAAGGAGGCGTGACAATCGTTCAAGTCCGCGAAAAGAACTTGGACACGAAGGAGGTGAGCCACATCTGTCCCATGAATGAAATCGTCTGACGGGAATAGCTAGTTTATCCACATTGCTGCCATCTCGAAACAAGTTTGCGATAAATACAACATCCCACTTGTGATCAATGATCGTGTTGACGTCGCCCTCGCGGTTGGTGCTCATGGCGTCCACCTTGGACAAGATGATATGAGCGTTGAACAAGCCAGGAAGCTTCTCCCTCCAGGCTCCATCATCGGTTTGAGCTGTAACACTGTGGAACATGTCCAGCAGGCTGTGAAAGATGATGTAGATTGCATTGGTATTGGCGCAGTTTGGGATACGCAGACCAAAAGATTAACTAGGTCAATCGTTGGTGTGAGAGGGGTTGGTGAGATGCTTGAAGTGTTGGATGGTACGAAAATCAAGGCCGTTGCTATCGGTAAGTGGCCTTTCTGTGACAGTTGCATTATGATTTCCTGTACTGAGGCTCCTTGGTTGACTACAGGTGGTATTAAATCAGCTAACCTCCTTCGCACACTCCATGGGAGTGTTTCCTCCACCAACCATGCCCTGGATGGTGTCGCGATCGTATCAGACATTGTGGCCGCTCCTGACCCAGAGGCGGCTTCCAAAAGGATTCAAACTATTTTTTCCAACTTCCATGCCAACTTCTTGCACAATCCTGCCGGGTTAGCGATTGGCTCACAGCAAGTCGCGGGCATGCCTTCTGCTGATTCGGTCCTCTCCAACGTTGCGAACTTCATGCGTGAAATCAGAGAACGCAATCCTCTAATTCATCAGGTCCGACTTTGCTTTTTCTCCTCGTTCCTCCAGAAATCCATCCTCAATTTCGTAATTTCTTAGATTACGAATGCAGTCGTCGCAACACAATCCGCGAATATCACTCTGGCAGTGGGAGCTAGTCCGATCATGGCCACTGAGCCATTGGAAATGGATGATATGTCAAAAATATGTGGGGCGCTATTGGTCAATATTGGTACGATGGGTGCTGCTGGGTTCGAGAGCATGATGCTTGCGGGTATGATTCATTCCTCAAAAACTCTGGAATTGTTAACGCATCTGTGTCTAGGAACGGCGGCGAACAAGTATCGGAAGCCTATCGTCTTCGACCCTGTGGGTGTGGGCGCGAGCGATTTTAGGAAAGGAAGTGTGAAAAGTAGGTGCTTTTCGCTCTTTCAATGCCCAGTATTTGATTCGTCCCCTTTTTTTAGCGCTCTTGAACACGTGGCAAGCAAGCGTGATCAAAGGGAATGCAGGAGAACTAGCAGCAATGGCTGGTACTACTGAGGTCAGCTTCATGATCGTTCTTGAATGTTGTTTATGAATAACTTTTCGATCGACCAGGTTGAATCGAAAGGTGTGGATAGCGTAGGCCCGGGGTTCAAAGACCCAGCAGCCTTTGTGAAAAATCTAGCGAAGCGAGAACGTCAGTCTGCACTCTGAAACAGATATGAAGCAGCCGACTGAGTACCATTCCAGGATGTGTCGTCGTCCTTACTGGTTCTACTGACTACATCTCAGATGGCGTTACTGTTGCCGTTCTACAAAACGGTGATAACCTCCTTGGCCAAATCACCGGCTCTGGTTGCATACTGGGTAGCATTATCGCGAGCTACTGCGCGACGGCGACTCAGCTGGCGCATAGTCAAGACGAGGGCAGCATATTTCGAGGTGACATGTTTGGGGCTGCTGTTACAGCGTAAGTGCCATTCTGGTATTGCTGTATTGCGCTGCAAATCTAACCTTGCCATCCGTTATCTCAGTGTTTTGGTCCTTACGGTCGCGGCTGAACTGGCGGCGAAACGAAATGACGTGAAGGGACCGGGGACCTTCTTACCCGGTTTGGTTGACGTCCTTTGGAAGCTTACACCTGAGGACGTTCTGAAAGCTGCTAAAATTACTATCAAGTAGTGATCCTATTTGGTCCTAACAATTCTATCCAAGTGAGCCATGCCAATTCTCTAATGATATCACTCATGATATTGAATTTACCCAGAATAAAAATAAATGATTAGCATTATTCTACGTGCTGAAAGAGGGTTTGGCTGTCAGCTTCAAGTGCTGTTCAGTACCTAGTAAGTAATAATTTAGTCATATCCAGCCTCGCTTCTAGAACTCTGTACGGAGAATTGCTCTATGGAATTGTCTCGCTGAGTCCCGTCGTCAAGCGCCACTCTTACTGAAAAAGGCAAGTTCAAGGTACTAGACGCGCAGACAAGACTGGCATGGACCATTTGAAGCGTTCAGCTTTTGAATCAGGACCACTATTCCTGTCTGCCGCGGTGCTAAGCGACGCTCGACTTCGCCGATGGCGCTTGGCAAACAACTTGCCGGTGTCCGCTTTATTACTCTTGTCTCCCTTTAGACCACCAAGCGACTCGGCCCAGCACTGTCATGTACCTGGCGACTCTTTGCAGAGATCTGGAATTACCACGTCACGGTCTGGGACGTAACCATGACAGACCCGGAGAAAGCTGGAGATGTTGGGGGCGAGTCTGGGCGAGTACTAGCGATTTTGCCTACCGCAATTGTGGATAGCAAGGGGTAAAGGTGCTCCGCTTACCGGAGTCAAGGAGTCTCTGGGAGAGCCGCTCCCACCGGATAATCACATTGATTTTGGTTCATCAAGTCAACATGGCGGAATTTCAACGTGGAGTGGATAAATCGGGTAATCAACGCCCCTGTAATACGTGAAAGTAGGTGAAGTCAACATCGTTTATGATACTGTAATGCACATTTTTATCGATATGAAAGCTTAGTATTTAGATTGTAATCGCGCTATTTGTGGTGAAACGTTGCAAGGCTCGGCGCATGGCCAGGCTGTTCACGGTGAGGCCACGTGATTCAATTCCAGATGTCCCAAACACGGAGCTAAAACTTTGCATCGAGTTCGCCACCATCATCCTCTGTCTCTGCGCTACCACCACCATCTATCTCTCTGCTCGCGCACATCTGCAGCTATTATACCGCATAGAGGGCTGCATATTCATTTAATGCGCGTATCTTGGACAACAAAGCCAACTAGACGATCATGAGCAGTCCAGCCGCCAGTAGTAGCAGTGGCTCTTCATCGAGCTCCCCCATATCTGCGGCGAAGAATAAAGTGGTGTTTCTTACCCCAGAGGTGGCCTCATACTTTGTCGGTGAGTAGCTGGGTATTACCTCTCGTCCTGAACGATGAGTATGACGTCGTCTGATGTTTAGCCGGTGGGTGCGCTGGTGCTGCTTCACGAACGGTGGTCAGTCCACTAGAACGATTGAAGATCATCCAGTGCGTTATATTTGAACCTCTTGATCGAGGCTCTCCAATCATTTAATTTCCCCTGCAGACAGGTTCAACCCCGTGGAACCAACTCACAGTATAAGGGTGTCTGGCGTAGCCTTGCCAGAATGTGGAATGAAGAGGGTTTCAAGGGTTTTATGCGGGGGAATGGAATAAACTGTCTAAGAATTGTGCCTTATAGGTGAGCTGAGATCCTCAGTGCTTGTGGCGGGGCTCTATGGTCGTACCACTGGCCTCGTTCTTTGCCTCGCAGCCTCCTGAATATCTCCTGTCCTCCTAGCGCTGTTCAATTCACGACCTACGAGCAACTGAAAAAGGTGCACGCAATGCCCTGCATTCACATGTTCAATCTTGTTGACGTCATTCTGTCTGCTTCAGTGGTTTACACTTCACGGTTCGAAAGAGCTCGACACTCCAAAACGACTAGCAAGCGGAGCATTGGCTGGCATTACATCCGTTTGTACGTATTTCCCTCTTTTTCCTCCGTCGTGGCCCCTTGTACCACCTGCACGCTTTTCGCACATTCATATTCGAGATCCGTCTTATTGACATTGTGCCTATTCCCACCAGGTTCGACGTACCCATTAGACCTCGTGCGATCCCGACTGTCGATTGCGACAGCGTCGATATGCCTCACAACATCTCCGGTCGCCTCATCGCTTAAACAAGCAGCGGCAGCCACCGCATCCACATCGTCAATAGGAATACCCATCCAACAACCCGCGAAGCACGCGCTAGCATCTGCTTACCACACTTCATCGGCTGTGGCTTCGGCGGTGGCAGCTACAGCTTCTGCATACACGAAGGCGGATTTGACGATATGGGGTATGACGAAGAAAATTGTAAGGGAGGAGGGAGGTGTTAGAGCTCTTTACCGAGGGCTTGTGACGACAGCGGTTGGCGTCGCGCCGTATGTGGGTATCAATTTTGCAGCGTATGAATTCCTGAGAGGCGTCATCACCCCACCTGGGAAGAGCAATGTTGGGAGGAAACTTAGCTGTGGCGCATTAGCAGGTGAGCAGAACTCAATCCTCGTTTCTGACCCTTATTGAGAGATTATTTCTGTAGGCTCCATCTCGCAGACCCTAACATACCCCTTCGATGTTCTCCGGCGGAAGATGCAGGTGACGGGTATCCAAGGCGGTTCTATCAAGTATAATGGTGCTATTCATGCTCTAACAAGCATCGTTCGCGATGAGGGTGTTGCCGGCCTATACCGTGGTTTGTGGCCAAACTTGCGTAAGTGTAGCTCCGATAAGATTATAATTATATTGAATAGCTGCTAATCAAACTTGTGGCTTTACAGTTAAAGTTGCACCGAGTATAGCCACGTCGTTCTTTACTTACGAGTTGGTGCGTATCTTGTGGCGTTATTTCTTATCTGTCAGCGCGTGCTCACACTTTCATCCTTGCTTGTAGGTGAAGGAGTTCTTGGTTCCCCCTTAGAGACTCAGGAAGTTATATGCTCAAGGCTGTCAAATTATCAACGGATCCAGATATCAATATTTACCTTACTCGCATTTATCATGTAGCATTCGAAGGACGCACTGCATCTGATCCTTTAGATATATATTTTCCGATATAGCTTTCATTTTCTTTCCTACTCATAATCCATAGGATCTCGATTCTATGATTCCCAGATTCTCCCTAATGTAGAGAATCACCCTGCTAACGAGGCGTATCCCGGTTGAAAGCGTCAAAGACTTGGTTGATAGATCTGGCCACACATTTATTTGCATTCCGTTTGATTTCTTTAATTCCAATTGGTGAAACGAGAATGATACAAGGGAGTTACATAGGGATCTAGACTAAGCAATGGACAGAGTGGCGCTCAAAATTTCAGGCGTCTGGCTCTTGAACGGTATATTGAGGAGGACGAGTTCCACCTGACCAAACTGATGAAGCTGTGGCATCAATCAGGTTATGCTCAGTCAAATTTGGGATAGACCAGGCTCGACCACTCGACTTTCCTCTTGCAGCTAGGGGGGATTGATGTTGGATTAGAGATTGGGTGCTTGAATTCTGATACTGAATCGTGAGTCGAGATAGTTCAGAGGCGGTTAAAGAGACACGAACATTCAGAGCTGGCAATGCAGCATCCTGAGCCGATGTGTCAATCTGCTCAGCTAGATTTGATGGTCCAGGAGTCGGTATCGAGGAAGTCTTTGAGCCAGCCAATAACTCTGGAGGGCCGGGTGGTAACAGGAATGGTCGAACATGGGCGTACGGTAACCCTTTACTCTCCCCTTCGCTGCGGTTAAATCTGTGCAGCTCTCTACGATGACGGAGGCATAGCCAGATGAGGGCTGCGGTTGATATGAAGGCAATTGAGCAGGAAATTACAAGGCCTGCGACCACACCATGCGGCAAATCTCTGACATTCAACAGTAAAGGCATATAGTCGGAGACGTATACAAAGTGTCTTACCTTGGAAAGACAGGGAAGACCGATGGTTGAACGGTACCACTATCAGACGTTTGAGCTTTGACAGAGCACGTCGAGGCAAAGCTGTCCGCCATGTACATGTCAAAACCGTCATTTATCCCATAAAGTTGCATACTCACCTACCCCCCAGCGATTCCGTGGTGTAAACATTCGCATGATCAATGGCAAAGAGACCTGAGTCAGATTTAGTTTGAGCAATTAACGTGTGCGGCCCATTGGATAGGTTTCCTGCGTAAAAGAGAAGCTGATTCCGCCGATTAAATCCCTTCTTCGCGTTGAAGTAAGATACAGGCCTGTCGTCCACTTGAACGGAGAATGAGGAGGTGATATTGGGACCAACGGGTCCGTATAATCCTACTGCAGTTCCTAGAGTCGACGATAAAGCATCGTGATTGGAGACCTATTGATGAACTTACCCTGCCGCATCATTGGTCAAATGTATGACATACTGCGTTGATCAAAGAGCTCTCACCTCGAATTTGAAGGTAACAGTTGCAGATAGATCTGATGTAGCACTAGCAAGGCAAAAAGTCTATCAAAGCAATAACGCAATGAGAGATGTCACCCACTGTCCTGTACTTCCCGAAATTGAAGGCATCAGAGCTGGTCCCCAGGAGGATGGAGGTCCGTAAGTGAAGGATGGATGCGAGTCGTGGTATGTGTTAACGATCAGCGATTCTGAGGGTTGGCCAATACTCGTAACATAAGAAACCTATGCAACTCCAAATCAAAAATCAGCCAGTTGAACGATGAATCTCCTCACATAGTCCACATCCAAGTAAATGCCATTTATATCATCACTTGTAATGGTCACTTCATGGGATCCAAGGTCAACGTCAGCAGTGAACAGAACCTGATTCACGAGCGGGGCGTCATTGAAAAGAGCACTGGTTTGTGGATAAATGCGATCGTCCAGTTGGACATGATAGGTTCCGTGATTGAAGCGGCGGGTACCAATAATTGAAACTGAAGACCCATAGAATGAAAACGACATTGAAGACCCTTGAGTAGTGGTCACTGTGTAGCTAGCCTCTGAAAACCTGATAGATATATTAGGTTGAGTTGATAGTTATTATAAAGGTCAATGAGGCAAATTAGTCGCTGAAAGCTCACATCGAGATCAATATGTCATTAGAACTGTTGCCTGCAGCCCAATTTCCGTTAAAACGAAGAAGGGGAGAGGTATCTTCGATGAAGGTGGTAATATTAGGCATGTCCTGCACAAGTAAGGGACTACGCCGCAAGGAACCTTAGGGGTGTCCGATGGCCGAGGAATAAAGGCGAAGATGAGGGGATCCAAACGGGCCCAAGGAGATTTGAAAAGACCAGGTTTTCTACCCATTTCCAAGTCGCGAATCCTTCGTCTATAATTGGCGCAGGCGTCCAATCCGCCTAGAAATGATCTTCACCGTATCCGACGTGATGAGAGATCCACCGTATCAACGCTCGGGACCACATCAACATTGGGCTGCTTGAAACACTAGATGTCAGAAGGTACCTGTGGGCATAGTTGCATAGAACTTCACTTGTCAGCGGCCGTAAGTGTTCAAACCACGCTATCGATAATTCGAACGGGTCCCGATCTCGGAAAATGTACAGCGCTACACATAATCGAAGCTTGATCCCGAAGCCAAACATATGATTCAGTTGCTGAAGCCTCCTGTGATTTTCGCGACAGTGATCCACCTGGGTTTTTGGGCGCTTGATGGTCTTCTTATGGTTGTCATCGAGGATAGTGTTTTTTGAACTGTATGCCTTCCAGGATTGAATCCGACGTACCCCACAGTATCGTCTTGAGCGCCACCAAAAGCGGGCATGAAGGTTCGCAGTCATTGGACAGTCGGCAACACCTGACTCGGAAGTTCGGCGGATCTGGTCTGTTGCAATGGTGTGAACCTAACAATCCGAACGATCATAGATGTAAACGAGAAGCAATATTAGAATGTTCACTGAGCTTCACCCGTTCAAACGCATCGCCGATGATCTTTTCGACGAAGTTCGTAATAAAGGTTAACTGAGGAGGCAGTGGCATCAATCTAAGAAGTTAAGATTTCAGCATATCAAACTGTCAAAATCTACTCGAATAAAAAGAAACTGACTTGTACTTCCTTGGCATAGTCGATGGGAATTCATCCATTATCTATCAGACATCCGATTTTAGCAACCCTCTTCCGCAAGTTCACACCTAGAACCCAGGGAGAGACCTGGTGCAAGAACCCCCCACTGCCTTGATTGTCTGTTCGACACTGAGGAAAAAAATCTCATTGCAGGGTTATCATATTGAAAGGCATGAGGATCAGTATCATCCTGTCCACACTGAAAAGGGTGCGACTCTGGAGGAGACCGCATCTACTTCAACCCCTGGATCCTTCAACGATCTTCACCACCTGTGGAGACCTCGGTGTGATGGAGCACTTGAACGGCTTCTTGTGACTAGGTATAGCGAGGGTTGTTAGATAGAAGGATTCAGATGGAATCGTTCAACGTACGTTATAAGACCCAGGTCATTGTAGTCATCGTTGATTTCAATTTCATTTCCCGCCTCATCTCGAGCCTTTCCAAGATCAAAGCAAGCGAGAACATTGGCGATCATGAGCCACAGCTAAGGATCGGTGAGCACTTCATCTGGGACCGAATAAAAGTGGACTTACAGTGTTACTAGCGACGTGTTTTCCTACACAAATTCTACGCCCTTGGTTTATTATACTTGTCAGATGCAGCGCGAAGAGATCTACTCACCGTCTTCCAAAGCCATAACCAAGAATTCGCTGGTCGTTAGTGAGCTTTCCTTCTTCATCGAGGAACCTTTCGGGCTTGAAGGCGAACGGATCTGGATAGACCTTTGGATCATGTGTCATAGCCCTATGGAGGCTCGTTGGTGTTGAACTCGGACTGTTTCAAAACTAAGTGCTGACCATGTATTCGGAAGCAAGAGGGAGTCTGTTGAGTTACACATATGTGTTAGCCTCTTCTCAGCAAGTTATCTGGACACCAGTTGTACTCACCCTTGGGTAGGAAGTATCCTTCGTAGACATCGTCTTCCATGAGGACATGAGCTGCACCAATTTGGAGTGGTTGGTTATACCTCATCACCTCCCGATAGATGGCTTCGATATATGGTAAGCGTTCTCGATCACCGAATTCCGGGAGACGGTCCTTTCCAACTACATAGTCGATTTCGGCCTGCGCCTTGAGTTGAACCTCGCGATGCTTGGCTATCAGGTAGAAGAAGGTCCCAGCAACGGATGTTGTCTGATAGCGATGCGCTGTTAGATGATTTCCTGTGGTATTGAATAAGAGTTCCTACAGTCTCTACCGCGCCTGTGTAAATATGGAATCAATATCAAGATTTAAGATTTAGGAGGAATAGAACATTCCACACCTCCATATACGGTATAGGCGACATTGTTTACCATGACTTCTTCCTCCTCGGATGCACCACTCACAGCCTTTCTCTCAAGGAAATCAGTAACGAAGGATGGGGATGCTGTACCATCCATCTACAAAAGTGGCCCTTGAGTGATTTGTTTTCCAGAAAAACAAGCAAGTCGAAACGATGCTTACCAGTGCCTTCTTAACATAATCCATCGGAATTCGTTTCATTTCAAGCGTCAAGCGCTTGA
>Ga0247741_1001217_pt1 | contig 14285 bp, 15 predicted proteins | sample UWRJL213509R2_FD_180945 | JGI IMG/M metagenome (GOLD analysis project Ga0247741, IMG submission 180945) | Plant litter microbial communities from Arlington Agricultural Research Station in Wisconsin, United States - UWRJ-L213-509R-2 | ecosystem: Environmental > Terrestrial > Plant litter >... | reverse complement strand
GCATCAAAAGTGGCTGCGAGCAAATGTCCCACGTCTGAATGCGGATGGACCCGTCGCGCGACCATGCGACCGGTGATCTGCATTTGGACCGGTGGGAATAATACGGATTCCCATCATAATCATAATACGTTCGTATTATGGTATCCGAACTGACTCTTAGTGTTAGGGTTTTTATGGTTTTTTCTATTTTGGGAGTTTCCGGAAACTCGGAAACTCGGCATCTGACGAATTTATCAAATTTTAGCTATAAATGGACTAGTCTCGCGCTATTACATGCTGCACGTGATGGAAGGTTTTCTGAAAAATGGACCTGGGTTTCAAGGTTTCCGGCTTTCGAGGTTTTCAGGAGGTTTTTCCTATTTTTAGCGGGTTTTTCGTGTTTTGAAAACTCAAAAAACCAAATGGATGGATTCCTGATGAGATGGAGCGCGACAGTTGGCGAATAGGTATTTTGGCGAGTGCGTTGTGCTGTTGGTAAATGGCTCGGGTTTCTCCGGTTTTCTCTTGAGCTGTGGTCGGGTTTGGAAATTTCCTCGAGGCTGATAGCTGTTCTCCTTTTTTTGTGGGTATGAGTCGGCGGTCCATTGTACGATGCATCAAAGAAACTACCCCAACTTGAAACTTTGGTCTGGACTTGGTTGTGTGGGTCTCAGGAAACTGCTAGAACGTGACAATTTGGGCGGTTATCTCGGGATGCAAGGTCTGATTCCATACAAACTACGTGAAAGCACCCGCATGAGACGCGGGTGCGCCTTCTTGTGTGATAAGTGCGACACAGCCACTAAGTACCTTTACTTCTTACCTCCACCTCGCGTCTCCCTCGTCGCGGTACAATCTCGGTAGACGATTCGGTCTCGGTCTCCTCAAAATATTTCCCACCCACCCACACCTTTTACGCATTCTAGGAACATAGTTTATCAACAACTGTCGGTAGAGAGGGACCGATGGCTTGGGGGTTCATCCGCCTGCATGCCATCGGTCCCTCGCCCTGGAAAGTGGACGGCTCATTCAAGAATATTAAGCCGTCCCCTTTTCACTTCCCCTCGTACACTACCGTAGTTGTTTACATTGCTTCACGTTCGCACAAAACATCACAAGATGGATGATGTTTATCAACTCTGATTTGAAATGGTCTGAATGTAAGCATGGAACTCGGCTCTGTGGTGATTTCATGATTCGCTGATTGGATTTTTACCATGCATTTGGGAGTTGGAATGGGATCCAAGCAGATATATAGTTTTCTATGCTAGCGAAGACCTGCCCTGGGATATCGGGCGTCATCCAGGCCGAATGAAAAGATATCTAATGTAGTTACTTATGCTCACTTCAATATCCTCTAAGGGTTATACCCCCCCTAACATCCTCCCTCACATCCCCATGGATCCCGCGAACGATCTCCCCAATCCTCGAACTCGCCGCCGCATCTACAAACTCCACACTCTCCTTGATCAAGATCTTATCCACATCCTCATCGTCCGTGAATTTTAACGTCCAGATCAGATCCTGCTCCACCGTCTCATCCGACTTGGCCGGCCGCAGGAAATAGCTCATGTGGATAACCGACGTCCGCTGGTGCTCGTCGACGGTGATGGCGTGGATCTCGCACGGGTTAAATTCGAGGTAGGGCCCTGTGCTCTTGAGGTGCGCCTCGAAGGTTTTGTTGTCCATGTGCTCACTGAGCTTTGGGTTACGGGAGACGAGGTACTTGTGACCCCATGCGTGGATGGCGTCGGAGGAGCGGATGGCTAGGATCTCTTCCAGGCTGGAGGGATTGGCGTGTATATTGGAGAGGTTGAGGAGTTTGTAGTAGAGAGCGGAGGGTGTCATTGTTACTGAAATGGACCTGGTTTGATATTGGCTTACTGGGCTCAATCGACGCTACTTAAAGAGGAGCATTCCCCGAAGGAGTCGGCATCAACTTGGGATCACAGCCACAGTCATCGCAAACCAGCCACAAATTCCCAATTGAGCAATAAAGTGGATTTACTGTATTTAGACAGGGTGAAACTATTACAAGTAACTCATTTTGTGTTGCCCTATAATCCGAATACTTATTGATATAAAGAAAACTTCGAAAGCATCGAGAGAGCAAGAAAAGTGGCAATCCGCTGGAAGAAATCTGTTTCCACAGATCGGTAGTCCACGTAAAAGGGAGTCAAAATGCACTATCGAGACCAAACATCGCCAGAAATGTCTAGAATCAGCATATGCGGCCTGACCCTCGGATGATTGCGAAAATCGTATCACGCATGGAGGAAATGAGGAAAATTGGAAGCCAAAAGGAGGAAATAATCCCAAGGCCGTACAGACCGCGTAGTGATCGAACGCCTCCATGTTGAACCAAGCAAAATCAGACGGGAAAGACTGCGCTCTGGTGCCATCCACAACGAGGCTGACGCTGAGGATACAGTCGTTGAAAGGGATGCGGAGGAGGAAGGAACTCAACGCAGAAGGATGTGGAAGGACGCGACGATCGCCCATAGACGTGGGTATGCAGAGGAGAGGCGAGAACACCTTCCGAGGGGAGGTGACCAGCCATCGCCGAGTATGTCCAAAGCGCAGAGCATACATACCTCCGGTTCTCGAGAGATCCCAGCATCGACGGCGACTTTTTATCTATGGCTTCTATTCGGTGCAGCCTCGCGCCGTTGACAAATTTCTTCTCGTCTGTTCAACATAAGGCACACATAACCGATGTTGAAAGACACGTACAAGTAATAACGCTCACCTTGTTTTCGAAAATGAAGTCAAGGATTGGAGGTGAGGCCCTGGAGAGTGTTAAGGCTGGAGCTGCGTATGAAATTTAGTCTTCTGATCACAATGCGATTGGAAAAGAAGACTCACTGTCTGCTATATCCGTCCTCAGCATAGATCCGCGACCGAGTCTTCAACAGGTCTCAACAGATGTGCGATCCGAGCATGAACACTCGTGGAGATCTTGGGAGGCGAAGTCGGCTATCAGACCCAATTTTACCAAGGGTTCACAAATAGGCAACATACCGTATCCAATCCACCTCCATGGTCCATTCGGTACTGTCAAAAACACAAATATCTTCCGCAGATCAGTATCTTCAGCGAAAACGGTGACCCCGGAATATTGGAGAGTCCCGGCGCTAGTCGTTAGACTAGTGAGGGCTAGAGTTTGCATGCAGATCAAGCGGATGAGGATAGACGAGGCAATAGAGAGAGTATGGATGCAGGAGTGGAAAACGTAAGGGGACTTGAAATTGTGAGGATGAAATTTGACATGACAGGCTCGAGAGGTGGGGATGGAAAATGGGCGACTTCCAAGGTGCAGCAACGGATATATGCGTGAGGGCGAACTGGTAGATGCTGCTTGAGGCGGCGAAAGAGGAAAGTTCCCAAAGATGCGGATGATGGATGTTGGTATGAGGATATGTATAGACTCGAAGGTGAAAGAATGGATGCGTGTATGTGTGAGGATAGATGCTGCTTGAGAGTGCGGCAATGGACAGAGGACGGATGGTACTCGAGACCTCGTTAGTTTGATGGTGAGCCTAGCTTGAAGGATGGCTCGAGAGGGGGCGAGATTGAACGAAGCTCGAAGGAGGATAGGTAGATTGACCTCGAAGAGAAAGGGTAATGGCAGCCTAGAAGAACGAGAGGGAATGGAGCTTGTACGATCGAAAGAGTGATGCAAGTTAGAATGAGCAGAGTGGGATGCAGCGAGGACGAGTGGCGCTCGCGACCGGTGTAGCTGCAGAGGGTCACAGAGCGACGATGGATGCGGCTCATGAGTGAGGGTGCGACACAACGACGGCCTCAGCTGCATGCTTCGAAGTGTCATTTTGGTGGAGCTTTCGGGCTTTGCAGTCAAGTGACTTTTTCGAATTGGTGCTGTTTAGGTATCCAGAATGATAAAAGTGTCAAGTTCGTCAGTATATATATGAAGGTCGTTGGAAGGTACGTCGTGTTGACGTCTGCACGATGTGAAGCGTGCGAATGCGCCGAGGGTGGTGACAAGAGGCCCCAATCTGCCCCAATCGACTCAAATATCGACACCACCCATTGACGGTGTAATTGACAGATCGTCTGCGGCCTCGTATACGAGGGTAATATATTAATACAGTTCCTGGAGCCACATTGAAAGCGGTGGTAGGTTAAAAGTACAACCCAGGCAGTGCGAATTGTGGTGGCTTCCCAGCCCAGCGCGTCGCACCCGACACACTGAAATCGAGATCTGAGATCTGAAGCTGAAGCGCTAAATACAAAGAACAAGGCCGTCATGTTTTCTTTTGCTCTCCCCACTACCAACTCATCATGGGAGGCGACCACAAATGTCCCATCTGTCCGGCCACCTTCACCCGTCGTCAACATGTAGCTCCCCACATGAGATCACGTAAGTCTCTGCTCCATGGCCACACTCCCCAGCGGTGGTCGCTCCGTCAGATCCGCCCCCCCAAGGGCTCCGTTCACTCCTTTGTCCAGACACCAGCAATAGACCATTCAAGTGTCACTACTGCGGGGATCAGTTTGCTAGAAGGTGCGCTTTTTCTTGCACACTCCAACAATGTAGCCTTTCTCAAATGCTGGCAGCGATCTTCTCTTGGGACATGTTAACAAGTGCCATAGCTACGAAAAGGTTCTGACCGATGCAGGCTGTCGATCTGCCTCGAGCGGGACCACTTCAAAACAAGCCTGCGATCACTGTGGCCAGTCCATCTTTCCGTGTGATCAGTGTTTTCGGTCCTACTTGCATTCACATCTGAATTGTGAGTCGCTCTTTTACTATCACTCACAAGTTATGTGTAGGTGCCTAGCTAATCTTATTTCGACAGCAATCCCTCCAACGGCATATTTCAGCGACGACTCGGAGGATTATCCGTACGATGGGTCCATGCTCTCCAACCAACCTCAATATAGACGCTCACGCGAAATCGAAACCATTGCCTGGGCCACTTGGTCTGCCGCCGCCTTGTCCTCGCTTCCCTTCGCCCATTCATCAACAAATCTCACTGACAAAGATGCGGAACGGGCTCAAGATGAGATGTCGTTCGAACCGGCCACTTCAATTTCTGACGAATGCTTTGATCCTGATATTCAAGCTGGAGATACAGACCGCGAGCATCCGATGAATGTAAGTATTGTCGCTTCCTATTATTGTTCAGAGTAGCGTCTGACTTTTGTAGGTGAATTTGTTCAATAGTGCTCAGAATGTGTCAATCCGGGACACGGCGATTAACACCGCTGGGCGAGATATTGTGATCAACCACAATACGTATTATTCGAACCAAGAACCAGTGGGTCTTCTCTCGTACGCCGTTGGGTGCGATCTCCTTTGACCAATTTTCATTGTCTTAGTCTCCTTTAGAACTTGCTTCTCAATGGTCGAGATTATTTTCGGTAAATACTATCTTGGCATCGCCACGTTCGAGTGGCTAACACGCTTTACCTCTGTACTAGAGCGCTAAAGGACATATCGTAGGTTGTACAATTCTGTTTTAAATAATATTGACGCTTTCCTCGTAGTTTCATGCCACTGAGGTACTCAAGAAATTATTACCCCATGGATTTTTATCTACGGTAAGAATAGTGTCCAAGTATCACTTGAGTGCTAATATTAAATGTTGATTTTAATATATAGCCTGAAATTAACTTAGAAGTATGGCCCTTACTTTTGGATAGAGTTCATCTCTTATACTGTGATAGGAGAAGGTTTCAGAGGATGCTCTCAAATACCCCCCTCTAAACGCCCAGGTTCTCCTAAGTAAAACGACCATGTGTATTCCAGGATTCATATCTCAGACGCTGTATGTTTTCCCATGCTGCCCTCGGCACCCGTTCAACTAACCGATTTCTTGCAGTTCAAGTGTTCGATATTCCTTCTTCTGCCTGTGAGCGTATTTCCGTGGCACATGGACTTTGCCGACGGTTCTCGTGAGTCCTAGTGGGTCACGTCTATCTGGCCTCAAGTATCAAGGTTTCTTCATTCTCGCATGGACCTACTAATTTAAAATGTTAAAAAGAAGAAAAGAAACAAACAGAAAAAATACAAAATTTAACATTTAAAGGATCGGAAGGGTACCCATGCTCAGCACGGCTTGGGGGGGGGTTATTTTTTTGGCTTGCAATACGCAACGTTATTAGTTTTATAACACTATAGAAACCTTTACGCTGAGTCCAGGAAAGCCCAATGCTCGCCTTTCACTCAGTTCGGGTAGGCATCGCTGACCTCCAGAAGTATTCGAAATCGAATGAGTCTGATTCTCTCGAAGAGCGCTAACTGCTCTTGCTTCAATCCGTTCGTCCGTACATCATCTTCGTTATCTGTCGACATGAGGGTAGCGATGTCCTTGACGTCTTAAAATTTACATCTGAGATCTGAGTGTCAGCATTGATGAAATTGACCAGAAGAGTATTGGTGGTGAATAGTTTTATGGGTCGCATCTGCTTAGATTGGTTTAACTCGTAAAACTGTGAACTACGGTAGTGTACGTGGGGGAATGAAAAGAGGACGACTTGATAGTCAACGAGCCGTCCACTTTCCAGGGCGAGGGGCCGATGGCATGCAGATGAACCCCCAAGCCATCGATCCCTCTCTACCAACAGTTGTTGATACGAATAAATAGCAAGGTGTGCGCGGGTGAGAAGAAGATACGTAGGGACCGAAGCCGAGCCACCCATCGACCGATATTATAGTACGGTGACGAGGAAGGCGCGAGGTAGGGGTAAGAGGTAAAGGTACTTGGTATGATTTACCGGAAATTTGAGTGCGCAAAGGAGAACGAGAGAACGCTTTTCGAGGGGAGGTGACCAGCTAGGGCCTCGAAAACGCCATCGCTGAGTATGTCCAGAGCGCAGGAGGAGGGTACTTGCAGTGGACAGCAGTCAACCGATGCTTTTCCTCCTGCGGCGGTGGGGAAGGGTCTCAGAATCGTATTGGAATTGTTGTACTTCTTGATCAATTTCAGCCTCGACATCCACGTCTTTTCACGCCTTCTATCAAATTTCTCATGAGGTTCTATGCCACCCAATTCTTGCTCAACCTAAGGCACGCATGACCGTCATTAAAAAGAAATATATAAGTAATAGACGCGCACCTTGATATTCAAAAAGATGGTCAAGAATTGGAGGAAGAGGCCTGGAGAGTCAACTAGTCAAGGCTGGAGAATAGCTGCGCATGAAATTTAGTCTTTCGATCATCATGTGATTGGAACAGAAGACTCACCCTCTAGTATATCCGTCCTCAGCATATATCCGAGACCGAGTCTTCAACAGGTCTCAACAGATGTACGGACCAAACAGATTGGGGTGGTGAATATCGGGAGGCGATGGCCCTCAGAGTTAAGCGACGTGGTCAATCCTTGCGAACAGCCACGATGAAATACGTTGCCAAGTCCTTTGCACGGTCCACTCGGTGGTGTTAACAACAGACATACTTTCCGCAGGTCAACGTCGTCAGTGAAGTCGGCGACTCCGGAATATTGGCGACCTCACACTACCTCGGGGATTTTCGGCGCTAATTGTTAGACCACTGGTGGGTGCTAGAACGTTACATGCAGGTCAAGCGGGTGAAGATGGACGAGGCGATAGACGCTACTTGAGGCAATGAAAGAGGGAGCTGATTAAAGATGTGGATGATGGAGGCTGGTATGAGGATGGGTGTAGACTCGAAGGTGAAGGAATGGATGCGTGGATGTGTAAGGGGGATGGGGCTCGGGAGAGCGGGGTGGATCTGGTGATGTTCGAAAGCTCGATGCATATGGTGGGATAAGATGATCGAAAGAAGTAAGGAGGGTGAGCTCAGAAGACGGAGAGCAGGCGATGGTTCCGATCGGGACCAGAGATATGGGTTGACGCAGGCGTTGACGTTGAATATTTGAATTTTTAACCTTCGTTGCGTATTTCTGCGCCAGGTGCTCTTGGCGTCGTCAGCACGTATCTTGCTCGATTCGTATATGGACAATACCAAAGTATTCAAAGACACCGCCTCATCCTTGATACCGTGGCGTGCTATGCATTTTCGTTAGTGCTGCTGCCGCGCAAAAAACCCCACTACTTTTATCGTCTCAGAACCCCTCCAAGATGAGGCTGTAAATGAGGCCCAGTTCAAACGCGAATGGTAATTAGCCCATAAACTCACATTTTCATTTTCTGTTTATCTCCCCCGAAATCACAACTAACTTTGTAGACTGGGAGCCGATCTTATAGCCGCCTCTTGATATTGTCTTTGTGTATACGTGCATTTGGAACTCTATGGTGACGTGCTACTTTTTTGAGAAAAAACCTCGCCAACGTCCAGGAGAATTTGTGCAGATGGCGGCTCTTACTGGAACAGTGATCTGAAGAGCCTCCTATGCTCATCTGCGAACGATATATTCAATATGCACTGGGCTTTATTCAACCACTTATTCATACCACCCCTCAGTCTTGCTTCAAACTCACCGTTGGCCAACCATACACTCTTATCTTCACTAATCGGCCAGCACCAGAAACCAGCCTGATAATGATCAACAGCCTACTTACCTGCGACAGGGCTATGTTTTTTAGTACCTCTCGCGCTCAACTAGCCAAGCGATGTGTAATTGAACAAGATATCAGCACCTTCAAACCGCAGCATCATGAGTCAGGTAGACTGCATGAAGACGTCTATTCATTTGGCCACCTCCTTCCTTTATACATCTCGAGGCGTACTTGGATTTGGCTGGAGCTTGCAGTGCGGGGGAACGAGCGTATGGCTGTGCACGTCAAACATATACACCCACACAGCGTAAGGGATAAATCCATTCGTGACTTGCTTTTAATTCCCATAATGTGATTCCACATCGTTTCGCCATCCAATACGTTTCTTCCAGTCTGTGCCGAATTCCATGGATCTGTCAGGTCCATGCCTAGGCACAAGTCTATAATCAAGTTTAGCCCACTTGGATAATGCAAGGTTAGATCTTGTGATGTCTCGTGCAACATGAGGTAAATTTAGACAGTTACGGTTGTGTACTTGGGGGGGTGAAATAGGACGGCTTGATAGTCAATGGGCCGTCCTCTTTCCAGGGCGAGGGGCCGATGGTATGCACCCCCAAGTCATCGATCTCTCTCTACCATCAGCAGTTGATACCTACGTGGATAAGAATTATGACAAGGTGTGGGTGGGTGAGAAGAAGATACGTAGGGACCGAAGCCAAGAGGTCGACCGATACTCTACGGTGACGAGGGAGGCACGTGGAAGTAAAAGATAAAGGTACGTGGTGGTTGTGTCGTTCATGTCCCCGTGTTCATCGGCTTCTCAATGAACATTCTTCTGCTTGGGGTCTTGATACAAGAAGGCGCACCCGCACTCCGCGCGGGTTAAGCGCGAGTTCTGTTAATGCCATTCACACCTTCACCCAACTTGCTAATTGTAGCCTTCGGCTGAAAAAACAAGAGGGGCAAAAGAGTGGAAGCTGGTCGTTGGGTGGAGTCGTCCATAAAGATTGAGATCTGAGATATGAGACCTGCTGAGGTCGAGATGCTGCTCAGGCACATGTGGAATTCCCATAAAGGTCGAGATCTTTTAGATCTAGATACAGCTCAGTGCCAGGTGCTCTGGCTTCTTCGTCAATAGCCTTCCAGCCCCCGTTCAATGTAGTACCAAATTCGAAAACACCGGTACCGCCTCGTCCTTGACACTGTGGCGTCGCATTCTCGTTAGTGCTGCTGACGCACGGAAACCATCACCACAAACTCCATATACTAATGTGCCAAGTATCTCGTCACACTTCGAGCTAAAGAAGGCACCAACACGGCAACAGGCACCAGGTCACTAAAGACTATATGCATCTTGATCCAGAAGGCTGCCTATTTTTGTTACGATGGGAGTGATGCTCAGTTTTTAGATAAAACCCAGCGTTATGAACAGCTCAGCTAAGTGTCCCCCAGTCTTCACCCCATATGAATCACTCTGCAACGGGTGGCCTACCTTCATACCCCAGCATACAAGAGGCACAACGTGCGAGATGCAATCATACCAGCATTTATGGTGCCCACTCCTTGGTGACGTCCGACACCATGCATGTTCCTAGGTTTTCTGTGTGCGTCCGACCCCCGCCTCGCTGAATGTTAAGAATGTTTCTGATTTTATTTTCATAGAACCCCACCTCAGCCGACATTGACATTGCCTACCCAGGGGTTTTTGACGAGGATATTGGGAATATTCTACTATTCGACGCGCTTCCTCGGCCTTCATCGCGTCTGGTCCAACGCCTACAGCTCGATTCTCGATGCGAATCATTTGGAGTTAGAAAATGCGCCCACCTCTCGTCGTTCACGTTGGTCAAAGACTGTACGAAAAATGAACAAAGTCTGGGCTCTGATTATCGCGGCTTCGAGTCTTATTATAACGTGAGTGTTCTACTGGTCACCGAATACAGCTGGTAATTACATTCCGAGTCAGGCTTTCCGTTGCCTTCCTCCAGATCGACAACATCTTGAACCACATCTATCCCCGCACGTTTACCATCTCTGCTTTTTTGCTTTCCTCAGCGTCGCTCGCTGTAGGTTGCGTCTTCATCGCGAATAGGGCAGGCTTGGACTGCGTCGCGAAGTTTAGGCAATGGGAAATGGCTTCGCAAAATGAAAACACATTGGCTTCCGTCGACTTTTGGGCATGCCTCGCATTGCCGCTCACCTCCTTGGCATGGTAAGTTCTTACATTCTTTCTATGTGAATAGGATGCTAAGAGAGTATCCAGGTCTATTGGCTTTTGTCTCATGACCTTATTCTCTTTGGCATGGGTGGATCAAGGATCCCAGACTATTCTATCACCCCCATCAAAGGTAGACCTTGCCTTTAGCACTGCTCTCATCTCTATCGCCATTCTCTATCTTGCTATCCAGCTCTACCGTGTTCGAAAATTCTTAACAGAGTAAGCGCCAGTCGACACTCATTCAGTGTCCCACCAGAAGAAATAATTGTACTTATGTCAGCATTCAAAATTCTCCTTGCTTACATGCCCTGGTTTTTACTTTACTTTCATATTTATTTCAGCCACAACTCTAATAAAGTACTAAATGTATGACTTGTATTCAATAGGCCTGTTGTCTAAACACTTGACTATATCATCATGAACGAAACTAACCTTGTCAGTCACTTTTTGAGAAAACTCGTAGACTACTTCTTTTACAGTTCAATCTCTCAAAAAGAGAAACTCTGAGTGTTTACTTCTGCAGTCTACATCGAGACTACTATAAACAAAGAGAGGCTTGGCAGCAAGTACAGGCGCTAATATTTCATTCTCCGAAATTAGACGTTCGGCAAGTCCCCTCCCTACAGATCCAAGATCAGCCTATGACGTTTTTGCTACTCGAGGAGCAAGAATGAAAAGAACACTCCATAAATAGAGGTCTTGTATGACTATTGTATACGGCAGGAGTTAAAACTTTCTCAGGATTCTTTCTGTTGATGCTGGGAGAAGGACCCATAACCCCTTGTAACCCATAGCCCGGGCTATCCACCGAGGAGTATGGGTTATGCATCCTAGGGATGGTAAGCTCTCGTGTTCTTTTTATGGGAATGAGATACTAAAATAACTATCTAGGTCCATTGGCTTTGGTTTAATGACAGTATTCTCTTTGGCATGGGTCGACCATAATATCGCGGTAGCGCACACGTCAAAGGTCGAACTTGCCTTCAGCATCACCTCCATATCTGTCATCGTTCTCTGCCTCGCTTTCCAGTTCTACCGCGTTCGAAAATTCTTGGAGAAGTAAACGGCTCTTAACATTGCCCAGAAGTAATAATTCTAGTATTGGCGTTCAGAATCTTACTTGCACCCGCTTTTTTTAAAAACCTGAACTGCGTACCTTCATAAGTGGATCTAATATTTCATGGTCAGAAATTAGTTATTCAGCAAGTCACCTCCCCGCAGATTTGGAACGTGATAGGACCGACGTATCTTGTGCGTAGATAATTTTGGGCGCCTTCAGATAGGTTTGCTTACCCAAGATCGAGTCCAGTTTGGTAAATCTCTACTTTTCACTATAATCATACGCCCCAAGCCTTCTGGTTCTACTCTACATTCTATGACCCACCCCCCAGTGAGCACCTCTAAATCTGGTTCGTTGGCCCTTCAGAGTTGCTCGATCAGATTGCATACTCGAGAGAGTATTTGAAATATTGGAAGCAACATCGTAGCAGCACAGACTGGTACGAGAGTAGGTCGTAGAGTAAAACAATCCTTTGGTCGCAAGTACAGGGCATATGATTCCAACTTTTCTTCAATGGCACGAGGGATGGTGCGAAGAGGTACAGGGCACGACTCTACGATCAAGTTCGCCCACTTGGAAAATTGAGGTTAGAAAAAATCACCGCTAGTTAATCGAGCGAGGAATGTATAGATATGAATGCTTTCATCGACTAGGATGCAGGTTCCCTTCGCTGAATTCGCCAGTTCATTTGCTCAGTTCTCTGCTCACAAGGTCAGCTGGACCGTTTCGAAGGGGTAACGACATAAACTTACTTTTCCATCAGACTGTCTCCAACGCGCCGACTAAACCCGTTTGTTCCTCTTCCATATACCCATCGTCTCCTCCATTCCTGTACAGGTCTTTTTTTCAGTACGGTCCTCAGCAATTGGCGCAAGCATCGTCAGACAAATGGGCGCGGCAGCCTGATTTTGTCGGCATAGCGAGCGAGCTAATGTTGGCGCCGAGGGTAAGGCCTAAGTTCATCGAGGCATGCTAAAGCAGTCGGTTGCTCAATGTGTGTAGGAAAACTGACGTCTTTTGAGGTCATGAAGAGGACATTCCCGCTCCGCACTTTCGTATAGTAAGTGGCGATGGCGATGCTGAGGGATTTTTGTAGTTTAACGAATGGGACAGGGGATGACCATGAGCGTGTAATGTCCAATTTTGGGTACGGGGGTGACGCTCTTCACGTCTTTGCTGATGAGGCAGCATCTAGCCTAGCTCCAGGCTGAGTTTGGTGGTGGGTAATAACATATATATTCTCATATTGTTTTTGAGACGGCGTACAAAGACGTTGTTCAAGTTGCTGAGCGATGATTGGAGAAGGCGCAAGATTGAATGAACGTGAAGCTGGTATCGGAAGGAGGATGAGGAAGACTTGGAGCAGCAGGCCATGATGTCCGTTGTGGGTGGATGTAGCTCGAAAAAGCAATTGCAATGGGCGGTGCATCTCCAAAGTCCAGGTGTGGGATTCAACTCGAAAGGGCCCGGGGGATGTCGGATGCTGCTTGAAAGGGCGATTGGATGCGTCGACAGAGCTGAAATGGGCGCGGTTTGAACATAGGTTTGCCACTCACACTGTGTACTCGCACTTTGAATACTTGCATCGCCGATAAGATCTTGAACAACGTGACAGGGTGTATGCTGGTGGAACATCCCAAAGTGTATTGACGTATGATGTCATACTAATAAGAGGGATCCCAAGGGCGAAGATGTTGCTCGCATATATATATAGGGGGCGAGATTACACGCGTCTTGTGAGGAGAGAATGTATCAGTGGCGTATCCGGTATCGAAATTTTGTCTCACGCTGAGCGGTGTACAATGCCAAATGATGCTACATCTGCATGTTCGTCCCGGTCCTCATTGGAAGGCACTGTGGCTAGCACGGACAGCGCAGATCGGTGTCGAGGTAATGATGTCTCGATTTAGGTACTGAACTTCGCTACTCCATCAATAGTACCTTCTCCAACACACAGATCATTACCCGAGTGACTGCGCAAACCATTACCTCTTCAAGACAGTAAATTACGCGGTCACTGAAGGTAATATTTTAAGTGTTGATGACCACTCCGAGTTTAAAGTTATACACTAGAATTCATACCATTCATGTATACATTTTGTCTGCAAATGACTGTGACGTGTGTATTGTACCTCCTGTAGACATTGATAGTAAGATGGGCATGAACCATTGACTAAGTACTCAGAAACTGTCTCGTTTCCGGTTTACTTCAGCCTGGAATACAACGCTGCGTGAGGGAGCAGCATAGCATCTGAGCGGCTTGGACCCTTGTGAGCCCGTTACAACCCACCACCTTAAAAATTCTGCAAGGCTCACCCTGTGAACTATGAGTGCATTGTAATATTGACAATGTTTGAAATCACTTGCGAGCTCAAACGTAGAGTGAGGCCCGTTGCGAAACGCATGGCATGTACGAGTCCTTAGTTTGTCTGTGCTCATGTATTTTTCGACGCTCAGTTGTAAGGCTGCCTGCCTTATCACGTTGTCACATAGGTCACATCGTACATATACGGGCATTCGCCTTCTAGTTCGGTAGTTTAGATCTTGTCCTTGTACCACGTCCTCGTCCCGTCGCCCCCAATA
>Ga0247741_1001216_pt1 | contig 14286 bp, 11 predicted proteins | sample UWRJL213509R2_FD_180945 | JGI IMG/M metagenome (GOLD analysis project Ga0247741, IMG submission 180945) | Plant litter microbial communities from Arlington Agricultural Research Station in Wisconsin, United States - UWRJ-L213-509R-2 | ecosystem: Environmental > Terrestrial > Plant litter >... | reverse complement strand
GCCGAGACGTCGCTGGCGGAGGACTCCGAGACCACGGCTTCACGCCCGTCGCTCCAGCTGTTCGAGGCCGCCTGCGATATCGATGTCGATCTGCGCGGCGCGCTGGCGGTCGTGGAGGTTCGCCAGCGCATCGTCAATCCCGGCCCGAGCGAGATGGGCGCCACGTACGAGTTCGATCTCCCGCGCGGCGCGACGATCACGAGCTTTTCGTACGCGGGAGAGCGGGGCGCCGAGCAGGCACTCGCGATCCCCGGCCGGTTCTCCTCCATCGACTTCGACTCGCGCCCGATGATCGGCGTCGATCCCGCGCTGCTCACCGCCCTGCCGCCCGACTCGGCGGCGCAGTACCGCATCCGCGTCCAGCCGATCGCCGGCGATCGCGAAGTGCTGCTGACCACGCGCTACTCGATGGTGGGCGAGGTCCGCAGCGGTGCGATCCGCGTCACGCTGCCGGGACGCAGCCGCACCGGCAAGCTCACCGCGTGCCGAGGCTCCGTGCGCGCGAGTGCGGGTCCCGGCGCGAAGGTCTCCGGGGTTCGCATCGGCAAGGCGGTGACCGCGAAGGCCACGGCCGCGTTCGTCGTCGACGACACCGATGTCCCGATCGACGCCACGCTCGAGATCGCCGGCCGCCAGCCGGTGGTGTGGACCCAATCGCAGCCGCTCGTCGATGGCTACACCGCGACGCTCGTCACCGTGGTCGCGCCGGCGCTCAAGACCACCACGGCGCAGGCGCGGCGCGCGCTGTTCGTGATCGACGGCTCGCGCAGCATGGAGCTCGTCGGGCGCGGCAACGTCAGCAAGGTGGTCGGGACGATCGCGAGCGCCTTACCCGCCGGCATCGAGATCGAAGGCATCCTCTACGACCGCACCGCGAAGCGCGTGTTCGATACGTGGAAGAGCGCCACCGCGATCACCGACCTGCAGACCGCGGTGCTCGCACACGCACTGGTCAATGGGAGCTCGCTGACCGATGCCTTCCAGCTCGCGAACAAGGCGATCACGGATGGCGCGCGCGCCCAGACGCTCGTGATCGTGATCAGCGATGGCGTGCTCGGCGATCCATCCGGCGCCGAGCTCACGCGCGCGCTCGATCTCAAGACCAGCACCGTCGACGTGCTCGCCGTGGTGCTCGATCCCGCCGCGACCAGGAGCCCCGATGCCGCCGCGCTGCGCTCGCCGGTCAACCTCTACGGCGGCTCGTTCGTCGAGCTGGCCACGAGCGACATCGACGACGCGCTGCCGGTCGTCGGCGATTGGCTCCGCCCCTCGTGGGTGGAGCTCGCGATGGGGGACCTCGAGATCCCGCCGACGGTCCGCGCCGGCGGCGGCTTCACGCGCACGATCATTCAGAGAGGCACCACCGCGAAGCTCGTGCTCACCGGGCACGGCGATTCTGCGATCAAGGTCGCGCCGCGCCCGGGGCCGACCGCACCGATCGCCACCGTCGCGCTCGCGGCCCTGCCTCCCGAGCCTTCGGACTTCACCGACGAGGCCGCGGTCAAAGCGCGGTCAGCGTTCCCCTACGCGCGCGAAGATCTGTCCTACGCCGTCCTCAGCACGTCCGGAAAGGTCGCGAAGAGTCGCTTCTCCATGGTCAAAGGCGGCGGTCCGTACGAGCGGGTCACGCTCGTCGACGACCCCGAGCCGCACGTGTTCGGAGTCGGAACGCACGCCATCGTCACGGCGAGTCCGTCGTCGATCTCGAAGCTCACGCTCGAGCGGCTGTTTCGCGATCAGTTGCAGCCCAAAGCATTCGCGTGCTACCAGCGCGCCCTCGGCATGGAGCCCAAGCTCGCGGGCACCGTGCTCTTCGAGCTACGGATGGGCCGGGGCGAGGTCACACAGGTCGGGCTCACCGGCGTCGCGAGCCCCGCGTTCGAGGCGTGCCTCGCAGATGCCGCCTACGGGCTCGTGGTGCCATTCCCGGACTTCTCGAAGAACTCTGACGATCAGACGCTCGCTCACTACCCGCTCACCTTCAACGTGAACGAGGCGCGCCCGGTCATCATCCTCGGCGATGCGGACTCGGCGTCGCCGATCGACATCGACGCCATTCAGGGCGGCGTCCCCGTACGGGTGCGGCCAAATGCGGCAACCCCTCTCGGTGACCTGCGACCGAGCAAGCAGCCGTGAGACACCCGTGACGAAGGTGGATCTCGGAGATCCACCGTGGTTATCTGGTGGGCGGTGGCCGAGCAGGACAAGCTCAGAGTGCTCGTCGTTGAAGACGACCTCGAAGTGGCGAGCGCGATCCAGCGAAAGCTCGAGAGCAGCGACCACCTGGTAGAAGCGACCGGCGATCCGCTGACGGTGCTCGCGCGGCTCGATCTCCACGAGTCGCCATGGGACGTGGTGCTCCTCGACGTCAACCTGCCCGGCATGAGCGGCATCGACCTGCTCGAGCGATTCCGCGGCACCGGCTCGCTCGCGTCCGTGATCATGCTCACCGGCGATGACAGCGCCCGTACCGCCACGGCATGCATGCGCGCCGGTGCCTTCTACTACCTGACCAAGCCGTTTCGCCCCGTCGAGCTGATGGCGATCGTCGAGTCCGCCGGGCGCTACGCCCATCTCCGCGCATACAGTGCGAGGCGCGATACCGGCGACGAAGCCAGCGACAAGCTGCTGATCGGCATCTCGGCACCGATGCGAACCTTGCGGTCGGGCATCGCGCGCCTCGCGAAGCAAGATGTCTCGATCCTGATCCGCGGCGAGAGCGGCACCGGCAAGGAGCTGATCGCGCGCGCCCTCCACGAACGCGGTCATCGCTCCGGCCGTCCGTTCATCGCGCTCAACTGCGGCGCCATCCCCGACACGCTGATCGACTCGGAGCTCTTCGGTCACGCGAAGGGCTCGTTCACCGGTGCAACGAGCGAGCGACCGGGCGTGTTCGTCGAGGCCGACAAGGGCACGCTGTTCCTCGACGAGATCGGCGACATGCCGATGGCGGTGCAGGGACGCCTGTTGCGCGTGCTCCAGGAGGGTGAGGTCCGCCCCGTCGGATCCACGGGCATCCGATCCGTCGATGTTCGCGTCGTCGCGGCGACGAACGTGGATCTCGAGACCGCGGTCGCCGAGGGTCGGTTCCGGCAGGACCTCCTGTTCCGGCTGAACGTGGTGGCCATTCCCGTTCCGCCGCTGCGCGATCGCCTCGACGATCTGCCGCTGCTCGCGGCGCACTTCCTCAAGAAGCACTCGAAGGATCCGATCGCGCTCTCCCCGGCGGCCCTCGAGGCGCTCAGCGCCTACAAGTGGCCCGGCAACGTGCGCGAGCTCGAGAACGCGATGCTCCACGCGATCGCGATGCGCACCGGCAACGAGATCGGAGCGGAGGCGCTACCGGCATCGATCGCCCCGCGCATGCGGACTTCGCGCCCGATCTTCTTGGGGAGCACCGACGAGGAGATCGTGTCCCTCGCCGAGGGCAAGAAGCGCGCGGCGGCCACGTTCGAGCGCGACTACCTCGTCCGCGTGATGTGGGTCGCGAAGGGCTCGATCTCCGAAGCGGCGCGGCTCGCGGGGATCGATCGGACGAACTTCCGGCGGCTCCTGCAGCGCCACGAGATCGACGCGACCGGTTTCAAATGAGTCGGGGACGCGCCCGACGGCTTGCCTGAAGCAAGTGGTCCACGTCAGGAGCGTCCCCAGCGCGAGGATCACGCCGCGTACTTGCGGAGCTTCTCGACGAGCGTGGTGCGGTTCAGGCCGAGGAGCGCGGCCGCTTCCGTGCGGTTGCCGCCCGACTTGGTGAGCGCGCGGTCGATGAGGTCGCGCTCGAGGTTCTCGAGGGCGGCGCGGAGGTCGAGGGTGTCGGTGCTCGAGAGCTCGGGGAGCGAGATCTTCGCGTGCGAGCCCGTGCCGATGGCGGCGACCGGCTGCGGAACGCCGAGCGAGACGACGTTGTTCGTGTCGATGTTGCGCGTGAACTTCACGTTCTTCTGGCCGGGGATCTGGAGATCCGCGGCGCCGAGGCGCGGGCGGCGCGCGAGGAGAACGGCGCGCTCGATGAGGTGCGAGAGCTCGCGGACGTTGCCCGGCCAGTGATACGCGAGGAGCGCGGCCTTGCCCGGCTCGTCGAGACCCTCGACGTTGCGGCCGATGCGCTCGCGGACCTTCGCGATGCAGAGCTCGGCGATGGTGATGATGTCCTCGGCGCGGTCGCGGAGCGCGGGGAGCGTGACCGGGACCACCGCGAGGCGGAAGTAGAGGTCCGCGCGGAACTTACCCTCGGCAACCATCTGCTCGAGGTTGTGGTGCGTGGCGGCGATGACGCGAACGTCGACCGGAATCTCGTTATCCGAACCGACCGGGCACACCGTGCGCTCCTCGAGGACGCGGAGGAGCTTCGCCTGCGCGGCGAGCGGCAGGTCGCCGATCTCGTCGAGGAAGATGGTGCCTTCGTTCGCCGACATGAAGCGACCCGGGCGAGCCTTGTCGGCGCCGGTGAACGCGCCCTTCACGTGACCGAAGAGCTCGGTCTCGAGCAGCGTCTCGGGGATGGCAGCGCAGTTCACGGGGATGAACGGGCGGCTCTTGCGACCGGAAGCGCGGTGCGCGGCGCGGGCGAACAGCTCCTTGCCCGAGCCGGTCTCGCCGGTGATGAGGATGCTGCAGTCCGTGTTCGCGACATACTGGATCGTCTCCAGCGCCTCGATCATGACCGCCGACTCGCCGACGATTTCAGAAGCGAACTGGGTCCGCCAGGAGGAGAGCGTGGAGTGCATCGTGAGAATCTCTTGTGCGAACGCAGTGCCAGCTCACGTTGGATAGCGATCGGGTAACTCTCGGATCTCGTTGGCAAAGATTCGGGCTAGATACCTGCTCGCACATCGTCGCCATCGCCTGGTCGCCGTACCCACGGGGTATCTCCACACCCGGTGGAAAGTGGGTTGGCCAACACTAAATTCCTGTCGACGGATCCCTGATCACTCCGGAGATCGGATCGACCGGACGCGCAGGGTTTGCACCCCCTACGAGCGACCGGGAAGGCGGATGTGAAACGCGGAGCCATCCTCGTGGGGCTCGTACGTGATCGCTCCACCATGCGCTTCACACGCGAGACGACAGAAGTAGAGACCGAAGCCGCGCTTGCCGTTCGAGCCCTTCGCATACTTCGCGAAGAGCTTGTCGCGCATCGACTCGGGCACCAGCGGACCGCTGTTGAACACGCGCAGCTCCACGCCCGGACCGTCGAGCAGGTCGTTGATCTGACCCGCAATCCGGATGACGCCACCCTTGTTGCAGTAGCGGAGCGCGTTGCCGACGAGGTTGTGCATCACGCGCTCGATCAGCGCGGCGTCGAAGTTGCCGACCAGCGCGGGATCGCAGTCGATCTCGAACCGGACCGTGCTCGTTCCTACGGCGTGGACATCGACGACCTCGTGGATCATCGCGCGCAGGTTCGTGGGCTCGACCTTGGGCTTCACCGCCGCGTCCTCGAACCGCGCGATATCGACGAAGTTCGCGACCAGGCCCGACATCCGGCGTAGCGCGCGCACCGTCGCGGAGAGCGCCTTGCCCTCCTCGTCACCGAGCGTCACCACGTCCTGCAGGTACGTCATGTTGCCGAGCGCCACGGCCAGACCGTTGTTGAGGTCGTGGGCGAGCATCGCGGCGGCTTCGGAGCCGTACGCGAGCAAGCGATCGTTGCGCTCTACATTGAGGCGCGTCTCCACGTATGCCTGCTGCGTGCGAGCGGCCGCGAGCATGCGGCGTTTGAGCTCGCCGATCTGCGCGGGCTTGGACATCACGTCGTCGGCGCCGGCGTCAAAGCACAACGATCGGGTCGCTTCGTCATCCTGGCCGGAGAGCACGGCGATCCATACGGCGGCGCCGTGCACCGCCTTGAGCTTGCGCACGACCTCGAGGCCGGGCGTGGGCATGTTGAAGTCGATGATCACGAGGTCCGGCGGTGTGTGCTCGGCGATCGTGAGCGCGGGCAAGCCGTCCTCGGCGCTGAACACGTGGAAGCCGGTCCTCATCATCGCGTTCGCGATCGCGCGACGAACGCGCGGGTCATCATCGACAACAAGGATACGAACGCCCGAAGGCGCGAGGGCTTGGAACTCACCGGAGCTCGAGGGCGAGATCGAAGTCATGGGGAGGGACACGCGTGTTCGCTGTGCCAGGGACGTGCCAGGGCGCGAACCTTATCAAACGGTGGTTTGGCGGCGAGTCCGGCGAGCGTGACGCCAGAGTTGACGTCGCTCGCGGATCGGCGTGCGTCTCTGATCAAGGACTTGCCGCGGCACGCGGGTTGCTGAACGAGTCGCTATGAGCGACGCCCCTCCCGAAGAGACCAAACCCGCCGACAAGCCTGCGGGCGGAAAGTCGTCGAAGATCATCCCCATCCTTCTCGTGCTGAATCTCGGCGTGAGTGGGTTCACCACCTTCAAGGTCGCCACCGCGAAGGCGGCGGCACCGGCGCAGGTGGAGCACGAGGAGACGACTTCGACCTCCGAGGTCACGGGTCCGGTCGTCGCGCTCGACCCGTTCGTCGTCAACCTCGACGAGCCCGGCCAGTCCCGCTACATCAAGGTCACGCTCCAGATCGAGCTCGTCGCGAAGGATGACGAGCACGTCCTCGAGAAGAGCAAGCTCGCGATTCGCGACATGATCCTCAGCCATCTGTCGGGCCTGAAGCTGGCCGACACGCTCGGCGCGGCCGCGAAGGACAAGCTGCGGACCGACCTGATGACGAAGCTCGTCCCGATCGTCGGCGAGCACCACGTGCGCCGGATGTTCTTCCAAGAATTTGTCGTGCAGTAAGGAGCCGATCATGAGCACAGGATCCCCTCCCACCATCGACATCGGGCGCAAGGTCGGACGCGACCAGCGTCCGTTCGTCATCGCGGAGCTCTCGGCGAATCACCTGGGTCGCCTCGACCGCGCGCTCGCGATCATCGACGCCGCCGCCGACGCCGGCTGCGACGCGGTCAAGCTGCAGACGTTCACGCCTGCTTCGATGACGCTCGAGTCGAATCAGGGCGACTTCCACATCCCCGATGGTCCGTGGAAGGGCCGCTCGCTGTGGGACCTGTACGACGAGGCCCACACGCCGTGGGAGTGGCACGCGCCCCTGTTCGCGCACGCCGCGGCCCGCGACCTCATCATCTTCTCCACGCCGTTTGACGAGGAGTCCGTGATCCGGCTCGACGAGCTGGGCGTGCCCGCGTTCAAGATCGCATCGTTCGAGCTCGTCGACCTCGAGCTCATCCGCGCCGCGGCGCGCACGAACAAGCCGCTGATCATCTCGACGGGCATGGCCTCCGATGCCGAAGTCTCCGAGGCACTCGAGACCGCACGCACGGCCGGCAACGGCGGCGTCGCCCTCCTCCACTGTGTCTCCGGATACCCCGCGCCCATCGCGCAGACGAACCTGCGCCGCATGGAAGCGCTCGCGAAGCACGGCACGGTGATGGGGATCTCCGATCACTCCGCCGGGGCCGTGGTCCCGATCGCCGCCGTCGCACGCGGCGCCTCGATCATCGAGAAGCACCTCACCCTCTCGCGCGCCGATGGCGGACCCGATGCCGGGTTCTCGCTCGAGCCCGCCGAGATGACCGATGTCGTTCGCTACTGCGAGCTCGCCTGGTCCGCGCTCGGCGATGGCAGCTCCAAGCGCCCGCGCGCCGAGGATGGCTCGCGCCGGTTCCGCCGCTCGCTCTACGCCGCCGCCGATATCGCCGAGGGCCAGCCTCTCACGCGCGACAACGTGCGCTCGATTCGTCCCGGCTTCGGCCTCCCCCCGCGCGAGCTGCCGAACGTCATCGGCAAGGCCGCGAAGGTCAAGATCGCCCGCGGCACCCCGCTCGCGTGGGAGCTGATCGGATGAGCACCGAGGCGATCACCATGCGCGACGCGCGCATCGAGGACTGCGATCGCGTGTTCGTCTGGAACTGCGCCCCCGAGGTGCGCGCGCTCTCCGGCGATCCTTCGATCATCAAGATCGCGGATCACCGCACGTGGTATCAGCGCCGGCTCTCCGGTGGTCCGATGTGGATCGTCGAAGATGGTGGCGCACCGGTGGGCGTGGTTCGCCTCGACCCCGGCCCCGACGTCACGTGGATCTCGATCGCCCTCGCGCCCGACGCGCGGGGTCGCGGCATCGGCCGCCGCGCGATCCGCGCCGCATGCGAGACGTACGGCCAGCCGATCAACGCCTCGATCCGCGCTCGCAACAGCGCAAGCCGCACCGCCTTCGAGGCGTGCGGATTCGTCCTCTCTTCCGTGACCGAAGACCTCGTCACCTATCGATGGAGTCCGTGATGCAAACCTCTCAGCTGAACCTCTGGAAATCCGAATTCGGTCGCGACTACACCGACCGCAACGACCGCGAGAAGCCGGAGCGCGTCACTTCGTGGAGGCGCGTGCTCGAGGGCATCGCCCCGTCCCGCGTGCTCGAGGTCGGCTGCAACGTCGGCTGGAACCTCGAGTACCTGCGCCGCATCGGCGTGGGCGAGCTGTACGGCATCGAGCCGCAGCTGTACGCGGTGGAGCGAGCGCGCTGGCGCGGACCGCAGTTCGGCGTGGTGCAGGGCACCGCGTTCGACCTTCCGTTCAAGGACGGCTGGTTCGACATGTCGTTCACGAGCGGTGTGCTGATCCACATCTCGCCCGACACCGTGGGTGCGGCGCTCGACGAGATCTATCGCGTCTCGAAGAAGTGGATCGTCGCGATCGAGTATGACGACTCCAAGGAGACCGAGATCAACTACCGCGGGCACGCGGGCGCGCTGTGGAAGCGCGACCACGGCGCACTGTGGATGGGGCGGTTCCCGAGCCTCCGCCAGGTCCGCCGCATCGAGCTCGGCGAGGCGGACGGCTACGACAACTGCACGGCTCATCTGTTCGAGAAGGTGTGATGCGTACGATCGCGATCATCCAGACGCGGATGGGATCGCGCCGGCTTCCCGGCAAGGTTCTCCGTGATCTCGCCGGCGACACGATGCTCGCCCGTGTGGTGCAGCGCGTGCGTGCGGCGCGAACGATCTCGCAGATCGTGATCGCGACGACGAACACCGACATCGACGATGCCGTGGTGCGCGAGGGCTCGCGCCTCGGGTGCGGCGTCTTCCGCGGCTCGGAAGACGACGTGCTCGCGCGCTACCTCGGTGCCGCCCGCGAGTTCGATGCCGACCGCGTGGTGCGCATGACCTCGGACTGTCCGCTGCTCGACCCGGCCGTCATCGACGCCGTGGTCGCGGCGCTCGGTCCGGATCTCGACTACGTCTCCAACACTCACGACCGCAGCTACCCGCGCGGCCTCGACGTCGAAGCGTTTCACCGCGACACGCTCGAGCGCATGGCGCGGCTCGCCGAGTCACCGCCCGCGCGCGAGCACGTCACCGCGTACGTCGTGGAGCGCCCGGATCTGTTCGTCACGCGGCAGGTGAAGGCCGCCGGCGACGACTCGGACCTGCGGTGGACGGTGGACGCACCCGACGATCTCGCGCTCGTTCGCACGCTCTACGACCTGCTCGATCTCGGGCGCGTTCACCGTCCGTACCGCGAGCTCGTCCAGATCGTGCGCGCGCGCCCGGAGCTGACGACGATCAATGCACACGTGGTGCAGAAGGGGTTCCGTGTCGATTGATACTCTATCTGCGTGGCGCACGCTGCTCGGCGATCTCGGTGACCTCGGCGACGCGCTGAGCGTCGCGATCGAGAACGACGACGTGGTGTCCGCGATCTCCGCGACGATGCAGCTGCGCAGCACGCGTGCCGCGTTCGAGCGCGTCGAAGCTCCCCTCGCGATCGCGGGCAGTCTTGCCGAGCTCCAGGTCATGACCGACGTGGCCGGTGGCATCGGCCGCGCTCGCGCCGCCGAGGAGATGATGCAGCGCTGGCTCGGCCGGGCCATCCCCGGCGACTCCGTGCTGGTCGGATCGCCGCTCGGCGTGGCCGTGATGGCCGATTCGCTGCTTCCCGCCGTGTGGGACTTCGAGACGGATCTCGTCGTCCTCGTCGGTGCAGCGCTCGCGCCCGTCGCCGAGGTGCTCGCCGATATCGGCCAGAAGCGCATCATCATCGTCGGAGATGTCGCCGAGACCCGCGCGATCAACATCCACGAGGTCGAGGAGCTCGCGCCCGCGATTCGCACGCTCATCTCTGGACCACCGAACCGGCTCACGGTGCGCGCGTATGCGGGTACGGATCGCGACCTCACGCAGAAGATCGCCGACGAGACGAAGAATGCCGTCTCGGACCTCCGCATCCATCGCAACACCGTCCACGCGTTCTCGCGGACGTGGCTCGAGCAGGGTATGGCGAACCTGCCGGCCATCGCCCGGTCAGCCTCGATCGCCGACGTCGGCGACTCGTTCGCCGGCTTGCCGATGATCATCGTCGCGCCGGGCCCGTCGCTCAAGCACAACGCCGCGCAGCTCGCGGCGCTCAAGGGGCGCGCGATCATCACCGCGTTCTCGCACTCGCTGAAGCCCGTGCTCGCCGCCGGTGTGGTGCCCGACCTCGTCATCACCGTGGACCCGCAGGACGTGCGCTACCACTTCGAGAGCTGCGACATCTCCGAGACCTGCGTGGTCAACGCGGCCACGGTGCATCCGTCGCTGTTCGAGCTGCCCGCGGCGCGCTTTCTCACGCTGTCCTCGAACTCGGCGATCGACAACTGGATCTTCGACGGGTTCGGAGCCGACGCGACGGCGCCGGGCGGTGGCTCGGTGGCGACGTCCGCGTTCTCGCTGGCCCTCAAGTGGCGCTGCGATCCGATCGTGTTCGTGGGCCTCGACCTCTCGTTCCCCGGCGGCGAGTACTACGTCAACACGTCGTCCGACGGGGGCGCGCGCGCCGTCGTCGATGCGAACGGTGTGATGCGCGTCGAAGGCTGGAGCAAGGGCTTCCAGGCCATGAAGGCCGGCGGTGGGCCGAGCGCGGCTCCCGAACGCCACATCGAGCTCCCCGGCTGGCACGGCGGCACCGTGCCCTCGAGCTTCATGTTCTCGATGTTCCATCGCTGGTTCGTCGAGCGCATGCGGTCGGTGACCGACAGCAAGGTCTACAACTGCACCGAGGGCGGGGCGTTCATCGAGGGCATGGCCCACGTGCCGCTCGCCGAGGTCGCCGCGAAGCTGGACGGACAGATCGATGTCGGCGCCCTGCTCGCCGAGTCCACGGCCGCGCTCGATGCCGACCGCAAGGCGAAGTTCGTCGCGCACCTCACGAGCTTCACGCGCGGTCTGCGCCGGGCGAAGAAGCTCGGCAAGCTCGTCCGCGCGCACATCGCCAAGGGCAACGCCGGGCCGCGGCTCGAGGAGATCGAGAAGCAGCTCGCCGCGACGCTGCAACCGCTCGTGTTCGCATCGATGCTCGCGCAACGCGAGGTCGAGCGCGCCGATGACGTGGCGCGACGCGCGAACTCCGAGCAGGACTACCTCTCGGCAACGACCGCGCTCATGAAGACGCTCGACAACGTGATCGATCAACTCGAGCCCGCGCTTACCCGAGCGCTCGGGAGGATGCATGGCACCGCCGCGTAAGAAGGCCGTCCCTCGGATCGTCGCCATCGCCGGCGGCAAGGGCGGCGTCGGCAAGTCGACCGTCGCCGCGAACCTCGCGCTCGCGATCGGCCGGCTCGGCCAGCGCGTGGCGCTCGTCGATGCCGACCTCGGTGCTGCGAACCTGCACACCATGATGGGTGCGCTGCATCCGACGCGGTCGATCGCGGACTTTCTCGACCACAACATCGACAGCCTCGACGAGGCGCGCCTGAACGTGGCGCCGAACGTGGACCTGATCCCCGGGGCGTCGCGCCCGGGCTCGGCGAACCTCCCCGCGGCGCAGAAGCTGCGACTGATCCGTGCGATCGCGAAGCTCGATGCCGATTGCATCCTCGTCGATGTGGGCGCCGGGACCTCGTACACGGTCGTCGACCTCGTCGGCTCGGCGGATCTGAAGCTCTTCGTGGTCGCACCGCAGCTGCCGTCGCTGCACAACGCGTATGCGCTGCTGAAGGCGTGCGTGCACCGCGTGATCCGCAAGCTGTCGGATGACGAGACGCAGATCAGCCTGATCGATGCCGCCCTCGCCGCCGAGACGCGCGCACGCACGGTGACGCAGCTGCTCGCGGTCTTGCGGCCGCTCGACGCGAAGCTGGCCGACATGATCGAGGACACCCTGTCGCGCTTCGGCGCGGCGCTCGTCGGCAATCAGATCGCCAACGAGGCCGAGGTCGGGGCGATGACGCGGATGTCGCCGCTGATCAACGACCACCTGAAGGTGTCGGCCCCCGTGCTCGCCGCCGTGAAGCGCAGCAGCGCGCTGGCCGGTGGCCTGCGGGCCGGAGCGAACACGCTCGCCGGCACGAACGACGAGAGCTTCGCCGCGTTCCGCGCCCTCGCGCGGGCCGTGGTCGATGCGGATATCGCCCGGCTGCGCGGCGAAGATCGGCAGCAGCACACGATGCCGCTGTGGGTCAGTCGAGAGGATCGCGCGACGACTAGCGGGTAGCTTCGTACCAGCGCGTGACATCGCCGGCGGCGAGCGCCCGGTCCCAGAGCATGACGTCGTCGATGCGTCCCACGAGCGCCTGCGCCGGCGCACCGAGCGGCAAGCAGCCCACGGAGACGTCGGGCGGAGTCGCAGGCACGGGCACCGAGCTCGCGCTCTCGGGGGCGAACGTGGTGAACGCGCCGTCGACGTAGATCGCGACGCGCTCCGCGGATGCGCGCGCACCGTCGAACACCACGGTGATCTGGTGCCATGCACCGAGGAACTCACCGAGCGTGTTCTCGAAGCGCTCGTCTTCCGTATCGACATCGACGTAGACGTGGTTCACCGAGCCGGCGCCGAAGTCCGACGCCCACAGAAAGACGCTGTACGCGGACTTCACGCCCAGGTCGCTTCGCTTGCTGATCACGCCGAAGCCCTGCGCCGTGAACGCGACGGGGCGCACCCAGGCGCTCGTCGTGAACGCAGATCCGCCCCGCAGCGCCGGCGCATCGGGCACGACCACGCAGTCCGCGCCGCCGAACAGCTCGCCCACCCGCCCGCGTTCCGCATCCATCACCGGCACGGCGCCGCCGATCGCGGTGCCGTTGTTGTCGCCGCCGCAGCGGTCGATCACCCCGCCCGCCCACGACGTCTCGTCCATCGCCAGCCCCAGCACGCAGCCCTCGAGCAGCGCCGACAGGTCTGCGTCGCCGGGCACATCCGGCCCATCGCCTCCCGCATCGCTGCGCACCTCGGCCGCACCGTCGAAGCCGACGCGTCCGCAGCCCGCGAGGAGGGCGATGACGAGGAGCGTGCGCACCGCGCCGATGATACCGCGATGAAGCGGCGCGCCCGGGGCTTACGCGACGCGGTCGACCATCGCGCGCGTCGCGTCGAGGTCGAGGCGCGGCTCGGCGCAGTCGCTGGAGTACACGAAGCCCTCGGGCACCGGCGTGCCGGGGCGGAAGTTCTGCAGCGTCTGGTGGAACTGGAACTCGGGCCAGATCACGAGCACGTCGCCGATGTCGCTCGTGCGGCGCGCTTCCTCGGCGGAGACCAGCGTCTCGTGGAGCTTCTCGCCGGGGCGGATGCCCACCTGCGAGCGGGGTACGCCCGGGGCCACGGCCTCGGCGAGCGTCTCGATATCGGAGGTCGGCAGCTTCGGGATGAAGATCTCGCCGCCGTTCATCAGCTCGATGCCGCGGAGCACGAGCGCCACGGCCTCGTCCATCTCGATCCAGAACCGCGTCATGCGGTTATCGGTGATCGTGATCTGGCCGCGCTTCTGCTGCGAGCGGAACAGCGGGATCACGCTGCCGGCGGAGCCCATCACGTTGCCGTAGCGCACGCACGAGAAGCGCGTGGTGCGGTCCCCGGCGTAGGCATTCGCGGCGATCAGGAGCTTCTCCATGCACAGCTTCGTCGCGCCGTAGAGGTTCGCCGGCGAGACCGCCTTGTCGGTCGAGAGCGCGAGCACGCGCTGGACGCCGTTCGCCATCGCGGCTTCGATCACGTTGCGCGCGCCGTTGACGTTCGTCTGCACGGCCTCGATCGGGTTGTACTCGCAGATCGGCACGTGCTTCATCGCCGCCGCGTGGATCACGATGTCCACGCCGCGCATCGCGGTCTGCAGGCGCTCCCTGTCGCGGATGTCACCGACGAAGTAGCGCATGCGCTTGTCCGTGATGGTGCGATCCATCTCGTAGTGCTTCTGCTCGTCGCGCGAGAACACGATGATCTTCTTCGCCTTGCTCTGCAGGGCGCGCTGCACGAACGCCTTGCCGAACGAGCCGGTACCACCGGTGATCAGCACGGACTTGCCGTCGAGGATGTTCG
>Ga0247741_1001215_pt1 | contig 14288 bp, 20 predicted proteins | sample UWRJL213509R2_FD_180945 | JGI IMG/M metagenome (GOLD analysis project Ga0247741, IMG submission 180945) | Plant litter microbial communities from Arlington Agricultural Research Station in Wisconsin, United States - UWRJ-L213-509R-2 | ecosystem: Environmental > Terrestrial > Plant litter >... | reverse complement strand
GCAGACCAAGTAATATTTCTTTACAGGCCGGAGTACTATGGAGTGATGGTAGATGAGAATAATGAAAGCACTTTAGGACGTACAGACTGTATTTTCGCAAAGAACCGAAGCGGAGTATGCGACACAGCAAAATTGAGGTTCAACGGGGCTTATATGAAGTTTACGGACTGGGATGGAGCACACGTTGATAACCCATACAATGGAATCACTGCCAACACTGGCTTTGATGACAATAAACTCCCTTGGTAAAAGAATTACAAACAGAAATAACCAAACAAAACGATATAAATAAATTTTAAAATTATGGAACACGAAATTAAAGGCGAGTATGTCAATGTTAAGGTATTATTCGATATGGATGATACAGAACAAACACAGATAATTGATGATGGTAAAGTAATAACTCTAACAGAGAGACAGGCTGTTGAGTTAGCTAACTTAATCATGAATAACTACTATGGCATTTAAAATAACCAAACATAGAAAACTTTTAAAATTATGAGAGATAAAAAAAAGGTAATTGGACTATATGAAGATAAATTACTTAAACGTACACTTCTTATTTATCAGATACACAAGTATTACCAAAAATCAGATACTGCTCAAATACATACAGACAATTGGATATATAACAACATACCATTATCAGAAATTATAACAAAATGAATAAAGTAATACTTGATGCCTGCTGCGGTTCAAAGATGTTTTGGTTTGATAAAAATAACCCTAACGTACTTTTTAACGATATACGATCTGAAAAACATGTATTATGCGATGGGAGAGAATTAAATATATCGCCAGATACTCAACATGATTTTAAAGATTTGCCATTTCCTGATAATTCATTCAAATTGGTAGTGTTAGACCCTCCACATTTCAATAAACTTGGTAAAACATCATGGATGGCAAAAAAATACGGGGTTTTATTCCCAACATGGGAGCAAGACATTAACCAAGGATTTAATGAATGTATGAGAGTATTAGATGAGTTTGGTACTTTAATATTTAAATGGAACTCAAGTCAGATACCTTTGAATAAAATAATTGAAGTAATAGGTCAACAACCACTATTTGGTCATACATCAGGCAAAAATGGAATGACTACATGGTTGGCTTTTATGAAAATAACTAAATAAAGATAATTATGAAACAGAAACTATTAAAATTACCACCAAACGTCTGGTATTCACTGGTAGACAGAACAGACAAAGAACAAATACTAACCACCATTAAACAACTACAGGAGGATAGGGAACCCTTTAGACTTAACGATGATGAAACCAAATTCCAACTGTTATCATCTGATTTATTTGACCTAAAGGAAGAACAGGGATATAGTGTGGTTAAGGTGGGTAGAAGTGAGAATTTAATGTATAATGGGAAACTTTTAGCTATTAGGTAATATGAAAAAAAACAAAAATTATATATCCGAACAGTGGGTAAGATGTATTGATATGTTGCCGGCAGAAGGGGGTAGATACTGGTGTTACGTTATTGAGATCAACGATTTGGGGAAATCAGGATTTCAATGGAACTGCTATTTTGATGATCGTGATAAATCATTCCGTGATAACCACCAAACAATGACTGTAACCCATTGGCGTATGCTAATGCCAAATCCTACTACCTAAATAAAATATTAATTATCATGAAAAAGATAGAAGTAACAAAAGAACAATCAGATTTAATAAAGGGTATATCCCATTGCGTAAATGGCGAATGGTATTACATTCCATATTGGTTCAAAGACCTTGGCAATAATGTTTTTGAGGAGCATAGCTTTGACAAATTACCAGATGAATTAAAAGATGTTCTCATGGATAGCAGATACAAACAGTCAGATCGAAAAGACTTTCAAACGCCCCTAAGACCAGAAGATTGTGATGAATGAACCAAGATACAGTGAACTACCATCTTTCATAGAAAGAAGAAAAGCATGGTTAAAGGAGGCTCAAGCTAATGGACAGGAAACACTTGCCAGAGTACTCAAAGATAGCATTGAAAGAACAGAGGAAATATTAAAGAATATGAAACAAGAAATTAAACAGTTAACATTATGGAATTGACGCAAACAAAAATAAGAATAGGTAATTTAATAACCGATGTTCATTCAATAAATAACAAACCTTGGCCTATAGCAAAGTTTACCAGTAAAACAGTTAGCTATGGATATACCCATCCATATTATAAATCTTCTTGGGAGAACGTTAGAGGGGTTGATATAAAACACGAACATTTAATTTCAATGGGGTTTACATACTCAAAAGACTACAATGGATATTGGTACTATACCAAAATTTGGTTGAAAGATATTTATAAAGGATTTTTAAATCCAAATGGGCATTTCTGCATGTTATTTTACGACAGAAGAAGTTTAAATATAAAGTATTTACATCAACTACAAAATCAATTTTTTGGAATAACTGGCGAAGAACTTGAAATAAAATTTTAATTATGAAAAAAGAAACTAAACACACACCGGGCGAATGGCACGCAGTTGAATATGCGGGATATATGGATATTCAAACAGGACCTTATTATGGTGATAAAAGCATACTGAATATAGAAAAAATTGGTAAGTGGCAGTTTTACGCTAATGCAAAGCTTATTTCAGCTGCACCTGATTTACTTAAAGCCGCTGAATATGCATTAATGGAACTGCAATTATTGCCTTATAAGTGCGACCCCCAAGCAATACAATTATTGGAAGAAGCCATTAACAAAGCCACTTATTAACCATGAATCAAGAAACATATATAAACAAAATAACTAATAACCACGATATGGAAGAAGAAATAGATTTTGAAGGATGGAAAGGAAGTAATTACAGCCATGAATATTTTCTAAAGCAACTGCGTAACACGCCTTGGACAATAGAGCGCCAAATACTACCCGAAACAAACCTACGTGAATTAGCCGCTAACTTAGCATCAAAAATAAACCACAACAGCGTTCAAGAATATTTAAGTGACTGTGATAAGGTTTATGAGTGGTTGGTACAGGATGATATAAAGAAGAAAAACAAGATAAGGCAACAATTAGAGAAAACAGTTTGGGATGGTGGGGAACACTTCAAGAAATAAAAAAATCCCCGGTAGTTAATTCAGCCGGGGAGTTCTGTTTTAAGAATTAATTGCAGTAGTTAATGCTGCTACAGTGTCATTAACCAAGTATGCACCTGATTTTAATTCTCTGCCTGAAACATACTTAACACGTATGATAGACTTAATTGCAGGTTGCTTAGAGGTAGTATAAGCCTCAATGTCCTGAATGTTTGCTGTCAATATTCTACGATCTGTTGATGCAGAATAAACCCCTTTATCCTCATAGGGAGAGCTAAACGATTTTACTGGAATTACTACGTTTGCCATTTTCTTTTAATTTTTTAAGTGAATAATATGTAAATGTAACTTTTTGTTTTTATATTTGATTGCTGACTAACAATTACAAATATGAACTCCACAAACAACTTTAAAGAAACAACGCCCCGCAAAGGTCTAATATCTGCCTCGGTAGTTGTTGGTCAGCCCCTTTGTGTGGGCGTTAATTTAAAAATAGGAGGTATAAATTGGCTACAATAATTGTGATGGCTGTTCATGATACACGTGAAAATGGAAGGACAGAATACACCAAAAAAACATTAGAGTCATTCTGCAAAACAGTTGACTTCAACAAACATCAGTTGTTTATTTCTGATAACGGCTCATGTAGGGCAACTCATCAACTTTACGAAGACTTAAAGCTTACGTTCAAAAATAAGTTCATTGAGAACAATCTTACAATTTGCTACAATAAGGAAAACTTAGGAACAGCCGTGGCTATTAATCGTGGTATGTTCTTCAGGCGTGATGACCAGTTCCTATGTAAAGCAGATAACGACATTGTGATACATAGGGCTGGATGGATAGAGGAGATGGAGGAAGTATTACAACGTGATCAGTCTATAGGAATTTTAGGGCTTAAACGTAAAGATTTGGCTGAAACACCAAATAGCATTGTTGAACACTATAAATCAGAACTTATCATGCTAAATCATCAGCAAGGTCAAAAATGGCTTGTAGTTGAGAAGTGTAAGCACATCATGGGCACTTGTCAGATGTTATCACCAAGACTTATTGAAAGAATAGGATACTATAAAAGTTTATCAGAGTATGGTTTTGATGATAGTTTGCTTTCGTTGAGGTCAGAATTGGCTGGATTTATAAATTGTTTTTTACCAACTATAGAAATTGACCATATTGACGTAGGAACAAACGATTATGCTAAGTGGAAACAACAACATGCAGGAGAAAACATGGCGGCATTTGGGAGACTATGTGACGAGTATAGAATGGGTATAAGGCCGATATATGAGGATGGAGGGTTTAGTAATGATTGATATAACAGGCGATTCATCAGAATACGAACTACTAACAATGGCAGTTGAGTTATCCAAGGATATTGACGGGATGTGTGTTGAAATAGGATTACGCAGAGCATTAGGAACTAAATATATTATTGATGCTGTTAGGGAATTTTGCCCCAACAAGCAAGTTATAAGCATAGACCCATTTGGCTCAATTTTGTATATATGTAGAGAACCTGACGGGCCTTGTAGGCTTGATTATGATAATACCATGAAGCGTGAAGCGTTATCAGCTATCCACCAATACGTAGAACAAAATCCTGTCAACTATCAATTCATAAATTCAACCGATACTCAATTTTTTAAAAGATATGCAGATGGAGTTCCTGTTTACGAATTAGAAGAGCGATTAGAGACTAAATACAGCATGGCACACCTAGATGGGCCTCACTCGGTTGCTCATATATGCTCGGAGATAGATTTCTTTACTCCACGAATGGATAAAGGAGCTATGTTGGTTATAGATGATGCTATTGATGAGTTTTTTGACATAGCAAAAGTTGAACGTTATATGATTGGCAAGTTTGATTTAGAGTTTAAGGGATTAAAGAAAGGGGTTTACAGAAGGATATGAAAGTTAAACTACTAACCGTATGTACCGACCCAAGCAATGAGGCTTTACAGATTCTTAAATACTCATTAGAAAAATATGTGTGGGATTATGAGGTACTTGTTGCCCCTGAATGGAAAGGCTTCGGAACAAAATTATTAACCATTTACGATTACCTACAAACATCAGATATTGATGCTTTCTTTTTTTGCGATGCTTATGACTGTGCTGTTTTAGGTGATATGGATGAAGCATTGTATAATATTCAATTACATTATGGATTTGATAAGATGGTATTTGGTGCTGAACGTGGTTGCTGGCCAGAAGGGGCATATGAATGCCATTATGAGCCAAAATTAGACCATGGGTTCAATTATCTTAATTCAGGGGTATACTATTCACCAAAAGATAAATTTTTGTCTTTAATGAATAGAAACACACCACAATATTCAGATGACGACCAATTGTACTTTACAAAAGAATATTTATTTGGCGATAAAGAAAATATAGTTTTAGACCAAAACTGTGAGGTATTTCAATGTTACTCATTTATAGATGATGGTGATTATTTATATCATAATTATAGACTTGAAAATATGAAAACAGAATCATTGCCTGTGATAGTTCATGGCAATGGAAGAGCAGACCTATCACCTATTTATAAAATGATTAAATGAAGAAACGAATATTATATTACGCTTTAGAAGCCTCGGATAGCAGTAGTTTTTACCGAATATCAGGTGTTTTGCCATATATACAACATGATGACTTTGAATTAATAGATATTTCACACAAAAATGACTTTGGGTGGAACGATTTTGTAAATGCTGACATTTTAATCCTGCAACGCCCATTTAATCATAGCCACGCACACATGATAAGTTTGGCAAAAGACATGGGATTGAAAGTTATATTGGATTACGATGATGATTTACTAAATGTAGACATGTACAACCCAACATATGACTTGTATTTAGATTCTAAGGCTGGAATTAAGATGTGTGTTGAACTTTCAGATGAAATATGGGTATCAACACAGTCAATAAAAGAAAGCCTGTTTATGTGGGCTAAAAACATAGTCGTTATTCCTAATGCTCACAATGATTATTTGTTTAAAATTGAGGACAAAAAGCCATTCAATAAAAAAAGTAAGACAGTAGCTTGGAGAGGAGGAGCAACACATGAATCAGATATATACGAAAATGCGTTGCAAATAGTTGATATGGTTAACAACAACAAAGAATGGAGGTTTAATTTCTTTGGGGAGAGATTTACATTTTTGGAGCAAAGATGTGGTGTAAACTACAATGCGATAACGCCAATGACGACTGTTCAATTTTATAAGTATTTCCACAAGTTAAATCCTAATATTGTTTTCTTTCCATTGCGTGACACAAAGTTTAACATGGGGAAGAGTTGCATTGCATTTTTAGAGGGAACTTATGCGGGAGCAGTTTTCTTAGGTAATAGGAATCTACCTGAATTTAACTTAGCGGGAACAGGAGATTTACAGTATTGGATAAAAGAAAACTTTAATGACTTTATAGTAGACGACATGGCTGAACTAAATAATAAGTCATGGGAATACGTTTTACAAAACCTCCTCCTATCAAACATTAACAAATTAAGAACTGAAAGAATATTAGCCAACTTATGATAGACCCAACTAAACTTACTATACCGATTAACTTTTGCCTGATTAAGCCAGATGGTGTATTTGAAACCTATCAGGTAGCAGGAAAAGAAACTGGAATTATTGCCCCGCAATTTAAATACGACAAAGGTAAAAGCTACTCTGACCTTGACAAGCACGTTTCCGTAAGTGGACAAGTATATGGTATACCTGAAAGATTGGTTTATAACGGTGATAAAATAAGAAAGATACAACTGGGAAATGATTGGCAAATGGATAGGTCACTAAGAAAAACAGTTGACCACCTACGTGAAACAACAGTGCAGTTTGATGTGGATATTGATGTGAAAGTAGGGGACAAGGTTTATTTTGATTACCTTGCTTATAAATCCTGTTTGTCAAGTGGCAGAATCATACCAACAACCGAAGGTCACATGTTACTCATTAAGTACGATATGCTCATAATGGCAATCAGAAAAGAATCAGTAATAATGCTAAATGGGTATTTATTGGTAGAAAATGAAGTTGAGCCAGTGGAGGAAGAAGATGGTGTTGTAGGAACTATGTTAGAATCTGGTATATTCTTACCACAAACAAAAAAGAAAGCCCCTAAAGCCCGGAAACAAGCCAAAGCAACCATTATACACAGTGGCGGGAAGGTTAAACGATATTTAGACTTTCATTCAGTGATTGATGGAGACGGAGGCAATGGGGATAACATTATTTATGACCCAAGACATGCTAAAGATTTGGAGTTTGGGTTACATCAGATATTCTCTGATAAAAAACTCAAAAGGATACAGCGAAAAGATATATTTTTAGTTTTATAAACATGGATATTTCAAGAATATTACTTGATTTCAGTAAGAAACCGCCGCTTGTTAAAATGACAGAGTTCCACCCGGAACTTTTGGCGTTTAAGGAGTTTATCAATCAGAAGAACGATGATATAATAAAAATCGCTATTTTAATGACTGACCCGGAAAGCCCTTTCTTAAAAATAAAGGATAGGGAAACAATGGTGAGTTCTATTTTTGAATATTTGGGAATAGATTTGGAGGGTGAGAAATACAAAGGATTCTTTGATGAGGTGGTAAACTATCATCATGGAGAGGTGGGGGAGTGTAAAGCACGTTATTTACAAATCGTTCACAACGTTGATTGGACAGAGTATGTAATGACAAGGGAAACGTTTGACTACCTTACCATGGAGGCTAACAAACCGATGTCTGCCGATGACGAAACTGACCAGTATATTAATAGGCGGGTAAAGTTAAAAGACCAAATTAAAAAAGCAGGAATAGATTTAAAGTCAATGGAGGCAAGAATATTCCCTGATAGTAGGTCGGCAAGGGAAACAGCTATATTAGACGCAAGGAGAAAGATTGTTTCATATCCAGAACGCTACAGCCAAGAGAGGAGTGTTATATGAAGTGGAAGTCACTCATACAATCTGACGGGAAGGTAGATTTACAAGGATTGCCAAATTATACCATGAAGTTTGGTGAAAAATCCATGGTTGAGGAAATTTATGGATACAAAGTGATAATGCCTATAGAGCCGGAAGATAAGTATATAGTAAACTATGGGCTACCAATTGAACAGCAAATTTTCAGAAAGACATTTATACCAAAAGACCTGATAAAATGGTCTATAAAAGACCGTGACCAATTTATTGATGGGGAGTATAACCGTAGACATAACGGAGTCTACTTTTACATTAAAGGCAAAAAGACCTATATACCAGGCCCATTTTATTTCTTTTTAAATTACTGGACAAGTACAACATCTCCTGTAATTATGTATCGCCATATTGACTTAAAATTCTATTTGGTTTGGATGATGTGTGTGTTTGATCCTAAGTGCTATGGTGTAATAGTATTTAAGTGTAGGCAGATTGGCGGAACAGAACGTTCTATATGTATTCTTTACGAATACGCTACAAGGGTAAGGAATGCCAAATGCCCGATGCAGTCTATAAACGAAACTGATGTTTATGAGAATGCCTATAAAAGAATACTTCACGCTCATGGTGAAATGATATTCTACATGAAAGCAGCCCACCGTGGCACATCTGACCCTAAAGACGGGCTTATATTTGATTACCAAAGGGAAACCGTAGGTAAGGAAAAGATGAAGCAGAATCAATTAGAGCATGGTGTAGCCTCTGTTAATTACGATGATTACGCATTTCCGCCACTTAATAGTTCTATTGTTTACGGGCCTACAAAGGCTCACGTTTTTGGTACAGGAACGTTTGGAAGGTACTTTTTAGATGAATTTGGCAAGTGGCAGTTGGCAGACCCATTGTACACATGGAACGTTGTAAAGCAAGCAATGTACAACAGGATGCTTGATATGATATTGGGTAAATCCATATTTACATCTACTGTAGAGGAACTTTCAGGCGGGTCAACATTAACAGTAGCCAAACAAATGTGGTCACAGTCTGACCCTGATAAACGCAATAGTAATGGGGAAACTACTACAGGGCTTTATAGAATATTTCAAGGCTCATTAGAAGCAGCTAAGATTGACCATTGGGGTTTCCCACAGGAAGAAATGGCTCGTGAAAAAAATAAGAGCGAGATTGCAGCAAGGATTGCAGCAGGTGACATAAAGGGTAAGATTGAGTATATGCGTATGAACGCAGAAACTATCGAGGATGTTTTCCAAAATACAAACGAGGGTAGCCAGTTCGATATTGAGAAATTAGCAGCAAGGCAATTCTTTATCAATAATCAATCAACAAAGAAATTGTGGGTAAGGGGAAACTTAAAGTGGAAAGACGGAATAAAAGATACCGAAGTAATTTGGGAGCCAAATAAAAACGGGAAGTGGATAATATCTAAACATCCTAAAGACTTCGGATTACAAGCAAATGCTAAGGTTATGGGCGTAATTGCACCAAAACCTGCTAACACCGCACACTTTTGTGCAGGGCTTGACCCTATTGACCAACAAACTACACTTGAAAAAGAACCGTCTAAAGGCGCAATAGCTGTTTTTGCAAGGTTAAATACGCTATTGGATGGCGGTCCTGAAAAATATTACCAGTTTACAGACGAAGCAAGGGGTATACACCATGGCGACCCTGTAGACGGTGGTGCTGACTTTGTATCCAACCGCTTTGTTTGCACGTACATGGACAGACCCGCCAACCCGGAGGAGTTCTTTGAGGATATGGTAATGACACTATGTTACTACGGAACTGATTTCTTACCTGAAAAGGATAGGTTTGGAGCATTACATACCTACCTTAAACAACGAGGATATGAATTATACCTTATGGAGAAACCTAACCTTAGACCTAACGTAAAAGGGCAAGTAGAACGTGAGGGTATGAGTGCTACAACCGGGAATATTGATACTTACTTCTCATTTCTAACCACATTATCATGCAAGTGGTGGAATACAATCGATCATCCTGATTTGTTGGAACAATTATTATCAATGAATTGGGCTAACAGAGGTAAAAAGGATTTAGGTGTTGCAGCTGGTTTCGCTTGCGTGGCATCAACATCCGCAGTGGTAAGAAAGAACCAAGTTGAGCAGACAAAAGTCATACACCACACAGTGAATTACGTTTAATTAAAAAATTACCTACTTTTACTTGAAAAAAGTCCATGCAAACATACAGGAAGATAGAGGATTATAAAGGCCAACGTTATAAAAACCCTTACCCATCATCAGATATAGACCCCGATTTAAAGAAGCAAAAGGACTTTTTCTTGCAGGTGGGGAATGCTATGATGGCTGATTATGCCTCTAATTACTGCTATGTTCCTTTTGAATTTGGCTCAAAAAGAAGCTTTGAAACACTTAAACGTTACCTTACCGGGCAACAAGGCTCAAACAGAATTAAGGACACTATTATTGGCGCAAACAAAAAGAATAGTGACGGTAAATACCCGACAAAGAGTAATGTAAGTTGGGACATATATCACATCCTTCCTAAGATGTACGACATTATGCGCCAAAAGAATATGCAGGCGGAGTATGATGTTGAAATAAATTGCATTGACGAAGATAGTTTAGCTACCAAAGAAGCCGAACGTAATACCCTTAAATACCTACTTAATCCACAAACACAAGATTTTCTTTCTAAAAGCAGATTTACACCGGGGCAACAAGTAGACCCACAAGCAATGGGCTTAAAAACCCAACAAGATGTAGATTTATATTTTGATACGGGTGGTTACTCGATGCAAAGGGAAATAGCCTGTTCCGCAGCTTGCCAAAAGACAAAGATGGTTAGCGGGTATAAAGTAACACAGGATAGCACCTTTGATGATCTTATTGCATGGGCATTAACCGGATGGAAAACATACATTGAAAAATCAACTAAACTACCCAAAATAAGAAAGGTAAACGTAGAAAGGTGTATTATCCCTTATTCTGATTTAAACGACTTCTCTGACATTACAAGGGCAGGTGAGATAAGGATAATGACCATTGCTGATATACGCAGGGAGAACCCTAAACTAACGTCTGCCGACCTTTTATACTTAGCCAAGTGTTTCTCATGGATGAACCCTGAATACACGCAACTATTAGGTTCAAAAGGGTGGTATAATAACCAAAAACAACAGTATTTTGGAAATTATGATGTAGACCCTGTAAGTAGGGTTAAGATATTAGTTCTTGACTACCAGTTTTTAAGTGTTGATATAGAAACTAACATTAAAAACGACAGAAGTGATGGAAGTATATTTTGGAAGCCAATTGATTTCAACTTCAACCAGGACAACAAGAGCAAAAAGAACGGTGATAAAGTAATCAGGAAACAAGTAATTAAGAAATACGAAGCCCAATGGATAATTGGCACGGATATGTTTTTAGATTACGGGATTTGCAAGGATGTGGTTTACTATGGCCCAGATGGGAACAAAACACCAAAGATTGATTTCTTCTTTACGAAAACAGGGAACGTTTCATTGGCAGAAAGATGTATAGCTATAGTTGATGATATTGATTTGGCAATAGTAAAACAAAGGATGCTATTGGCTACAGTTCCTGCTGCTCCGGGTATGGTAATTCAGAAAGACTTAATTGAAAACGTATTCTTAAATGGAATTTTACAGCAACCGGAAGATATAGTTCAGGCACTCCAAGAAAGAGGTGTTTTGTATTTTAACGGGCTTGATGACCATGGGAAACCGCTATATATGGCAGGAGGTCAAAAACCAATAGATTACCTTGACGTAACCAAAATAGTAGGGGCTTTACAGACATACGGAAACATTATAGTTCAAAAGGTAAACGAGTTAAGGGAAGTATTAGGATTGAATCAAGGTTCTGATGCCTCTACACCAAATGCTTACCAAGGCTTAGGTAAAACACAGTTGGCTTTTGAAGCATCCAATGCTGCACTATACCCAACGTTTAACGCCTACAATTACCTTTTTAAAAATGCCTTTGAGGACATTATTAAGAAGTGGCAAATAGTGGCTAAAGATGGTAGTAACAAGATTGCTTACTCTCCATTAGGGGCTAAAAGTTTAAAGATATTAGAATTAGGAGGTGATTTTACCAATGCTGAATACAACCTTGACATTAAGATGGGTATGACAGACCAAGAAAAATCACAGTTGTTACAAGATATAGCAGGACAAAAGGCCATAGGAACACAGACAAATGGCGCACAAGGCTTAACCACCGCTGAATACATGTATGTGTACGATAGGGTAATGGCAGGTAATATACGGGAAGCAATGTATGTGTTGGCGCAGATAGAGCAGAAGAAAGCAGAAGCAAAACGTCAGGCAGATGCTCAAAACCAACAAGCAACGTTCCAAGGTCAGCAACAAAGTGCAGACGCTAAAGCAGCGAATGACCAAGCAACACAGAAACAAGAGTTAGAAATGAAAGGGTTCAACTCACTGATGTTGCAGATTGTAGCTGACTTAGGAAAGAACAATAACATTTTAACAGAACAATTATTAAAATCAAAGGAAACGGCTATGCAGCCTATTAGCCCTGACGCAGTAGGGCAGCAGGTAGCACAGAACAATCAGCAGATAGCGGGAGTGGTGGCTCAAACGATGCCACAGCAAGCACAGGGACAACCTACACAAGACCCAAATGCAGCACCCGAACAACAACAGCCTGATATGTCACAAATGCCACCAGCAGCCTAAAATTTGATTATTGATAAAGTAAACTTATATTTGACACTAACTAAAACGATATGACCAGCATTGACGACAAATTAATTGGAAGTATTTCACAACCAGTTGCACAAGAACAAGCACCAGTAAACAATGAAGCACCCGAGATGGTTGCTCCAACTAACGAAGTGCAGACTAATACACCTGCTCCCGAGATGGGAAGTGTACCGCAACCCGAAGTAACTCCTGCCCCAACACCTGAAATTGCAGCACCGGCGCCTATTGACTACAACAAGATTGTTGCAGAACTAACATCCGGTTCATTTACAGATGCGGAAGCATTCAAACAGGCGTTACCAAAACTCAAAGAATACGATGCACTAAACATTGCTAAAGCTGATTTAGAGAAAAAGCTAAACGACAACAGTTTTGCCAATGATTATGTAAAGACATTTAATGACTTGGTAAAAAGTGGGGCAACACCTGACCAGTTAAAAAGCTTTCAGCAGATTAACCTGATTGGTGATTTAAAAGATTTGTCAGCTATTGATGCTAAGGTAGCCAAGTTGGTATTGATTGATGGATACCGTGAGAGTGTAGCTAAGAAAATGGTTGAGCGGGATTACCCACTTGATGATTACGAAGAAGGTACAGACGAACGGGAAATTCTACAGGAAAAGTTAAGGGTTGAATCAAACAGCGACAGGCAGTCGTTGGAGAAATACAAATCAGACCTTACCAAAGTAGATAATTCAGCACAAGAAAACCAACGGTTACAACAATTAGCAGCAGTAGAGCAACACAAGTCACTAGTTAATCAATACGTACCACAGATTGCAGCGAAAGTAAACGGTATGGGAGAGTTGGAATTCAAACCCAAAGAAGGGGATGCAGTGAAAATCAAGTTTGATTATCCTGATGATTTCAAGTCAACTATACAAGAACGTTTATCAGCATTTTTCATGGATGGTAATACACCGGTAACAAATGAAAATGTAGAAGTAGCTTTAAAGCATATCAATGCGGTATACCTTGATGAGCAGTTTCCAAAGATTGCACAAAAAATATGGGCAGATGCGGAAAATGCAACATGGGAGAAAGCAGTAAACAAATACGAAAACCGTAGTGGCTTGCCAACAACCCCTGAAATACTAGCTCCAAACAACAGTCAGGCGGAATACAATAACTTCCTGCGGACAACAGTATTGGGCAAAAACAATTAACCAAATTAACTTAAACGCTCTAAAACAATAAAAATATAATGGCAGCATATACTAACCCCGCCTTACAGCAAGGCAACATGGCTCCCGGCAACCCAAACACTCCTACACATGTAGAGGGCGGTTACGGTGATGTGTTCATATTAGGTTCAACCCTATTAGCTGACAATCCGCAATTATTGCCTGATTACTTTAAACAGGCAGGTTATCCTATCACCACATTGGCTAAGATCAAATCTTTCCAGTTTGGTCGTTTGAACTTGAATCGTGCTGTTGAAGGCCCGGTAACAGGTCACTACGAAAAACCACGTCCTAACAATGTATTAACTTTAGGCGCAGGTGCAACTACTGTAAATGCTACCACTGTACG
>Ga0247741_1001214_pt1 | contig 14291 bp, 17 predicted proteins | sample UWRJL213509R2_FD_180945 | JGI IMG/M metagenome (GOLD analysis project Ga0247741, IMG submission 180945) | Plant litter microbial communities from Arlington Agricultural Research Station in Wisconsin, United States - UWRJ-L213-509R-2 | ecosystem: Environmental > Terrestrial > Plant litter >... | reverse complement strand
AGGCTCATACTCCAGAAGTGCGCGAATGGCGCTCAGTGAAATGAGCGTCCCGGTAGGATTTCCCGGCGAGCACAAAAAGATCAACTTGATGCTTGAGTCAGAGTCTATTGCTTTTTTCACCTACGCAAACTATCATAAGTTTTCCACATGTATATAACGAAGGAAGGGACGTACTTCATCCAAACGCACGCTAAACCTGCCTTCCTCCCCACCCTCCCCCTTCTCCCCTGTTAGTTCCAACGGAACCTTAACAATCCCCACATCATTCACCTGTGCACAGACCGCGTACATCCCATACGTCGGTGGGGTCGTCAGGATCTTGTCGCCTCCCTCTCCTGGCCGAACACACACGCGCATGAGCAAGTCAATGACTTCGTCCGAGCCCACACCGAGGAACACATGGTCCTCTCCTTGCGATGAAGCGGTGGCTAGCCCTCTAAGAGACGCGATACGCGCTTTGATCTGCGGGTGAGATGGGTCTGGGTAACGGTGAAGGTCAAGATCGAGGGTTGCAAGTAGATCCTTCGGTAAAGAAGTTCCTGAAAGATCTTGCGTCGCGCCGCCGTTAAGACTAACGCCTATGGAGTGTCCGAGAGCGTTCTCATTTGCATCTAGTAGTATACCCTCCTTGTAATCATCCCGGGCACATCGGTATGGATGCAATGCGAGAATGTTTGGTCTGATGACTTTCTCGATGTCGAAGTGCAGTGGGTGCAGGGGTTGAGTAGACGGTGGGAGGCCAAGAATGGGCATTTCTTTTCTTTGAAGGGGAGAGTACCGGTGGTATGAGACGATGGAAGAGTGTGGGTCATTATCTAGCGCATTGCTTTCGGCGCTACATCCTGTCGACGGGTTTACTCGGAGTTCGAGTCTGCAGCTGGAGATTTATGGCAAGCGATGTGCCAAAGCGACAAGTTTCATTGCGAACTCACTGGCACCATAAAGCCCTATTGACAGCTTGAAAAGCTGAAGACCTCTCTGAACATTATTGAGCTTGGGTTTTGTTAGATCTAAATTCCAAATTGTGATCGTTGAAGGAATCACATTTGTATGTGTTTGGTTTCACGGACGTCCTAGTGACATTTCCACTGGAGCGCAGGCTCGACGTGCTCATGCATCTCCTTCGCACTTGGTAAAACCAGGCTCAGCATGCTCGGAACATCCGACAGCAAGAGTCAGTACTAGTACGGAATAGGATCATCCTTGCCTTCCGACCATCATCGACGCGTCTGCGCTGCTAGCGCACTTGAGAGTGTCCCTCTAGGACGTCTCCAACAGGAATTATTGCAACTTCACATTACGGCTCGATGGCTTAAGAAAACCAGATACTACGGCTGGACGGGATCACACCAGTTGTGGGCTTGCCGATGCGTCTGTATCGGCTGGGCGGCTTTGGGGGTCATCAGCCAGCATCTGCATCGGCCCTACGCCCTGGAGACCAGACGGCTTCCAAGTCGTTGACATCGATCTTCACCGCCTAGCCCAATACCGTGTCCTCTATCTACACTAGGTACAACGCACGCCTCACGAGATGCTGATATCCCCTTCTCTGTCCACATATTCACCTACAGATGCTTCCGCAACTGCCCTCGAAGAAAGAAAACACGTACGTCTTTCTCTCCTCTCTTTACCTTTCCACCGCTGAGACCTTCCTTACTCCCTCCCCTCTCACATCCAAACCCATCGCGTTCACACAGTGTCGTATGACCTTCATCGTCTCAACATGCCAACTCGACCTCTTCGCTGTGCTTACACTCGGCGGGACGCGTCGGATGATGAAAATACGCCTATCTACCACTGCTCAGTCGCGGGTGCAGATACGGGTGTGGCTCTGAACCCCACTTCTTTGGGGCAGGTGCTGCAGATGCGAACTTGGACGAAGATTGTGTCAGTTGCAGATGTCAAACGCGATTTCAAACTTTGCGCACACTCGCACCAGCATAGTAGTGCGCGAGGTTCACTAGGCCCGGCCTGCCTCACTGACACTCGGGCCTTCGTCATAGCAGGAGCAGGGGCATTCTATTCCATATGAACACTTTACACAGTCGAACAAACTTGAAAGGCCAAATACAAGTATTGGTATTGCCCACTCTCGAACGCAATTTGACTATAAAAAAAAAAAGAAACGCAGCGCATTACCATGGCCCTTGTAAGCACGTCCTGTATACATTGTCGGACGGGACTGACTCCATTATTATCACCGCTACCCGAATTGCTTTTTTGGCCTAAGAATTTTGTGAAAAGGAACTCTAAAGTGGGACTTGATGAACTAAGAGGCGACTCACCTTTCACCGTGCTAGCATATTATCACTCCGTAGTCGACGCACGCACAGGCCTCTTCTTTGGCGTGTCGCCCCTCTCCTTCAAATCTTTAACTTCGGCTTGTAGGAAAGCGCGAGCGCTTTCGGACTCCTTGAGCAGCGCTTGAAGTTTGATGCACTCTTTCTGAATCTCTTCAACATTATTCGCCAGCTTGTCGCATCGGTTCTCCAGCTCTTCTCGGGTAACTTTCTCTTTTAAAAAGTCTTGGAGGTGTTCGACCTCGTCCCGAGAATCTTCAACCACCAGGGCTTTCGGTACCTCTTCTATCGGCTTGGAGGCATCAGTACCCGCGGCGGCAGCACATGCTTGGTCGCCGTAAGCGGGCATAGCAGAGACTGATTTCTGGGTGCTAGCACCAGCGGCGTGTCTTTCGTAGACCTTCATGCCCATGATGTCTCTGTCAAAATGGAGTTAGCGCTCATGAAGAGCTAACCAGCGGCGAAGGCGTCATGGACGTACTACTTGGGCTAGTGTTATATGGACGAGGAAGAAACGGAACTGCATTTCTTGGAGGTCTGTCGCCCCATTATATGCCCTGCTGGAACTTGATGACTGACTCGTTTGCTATACAGGGTTTGGGGTTCGTAGCAGTCACCTCCACATTCAGAATATCCGCTCATCATTCAATTCCGAGTCCTGCCGATGTGTATTTGGGTACATACATAGCTAGTGTCACCGAACAGGTATACATTCTGTGAGACTAATGTTTTGGTTCAAGACTACTTGATTAGTGTCATTGGGCTCCCAGGCAGTCCCTTGAGCGCGTACAGTTGGGCAGGGGGTTGATATTCATTAGCGGCACCTCACCGAGATGTCGGGATGACGTCCCTTTCTCAGGCTCTTGTAGTTGGATTATACCCATGGACAAATATCGTTCATTACCCAGAATGAAGGTTTAAATTATACATCATCCAATCTGCCATGGTGTGTCTGGGACCAGTAGGGCTATCCCAGATTGTTTCAATGAAACACCACGCCCGGAAAATTCATCCTCTCTAACTGGTAGAGCAATAGACCTTCTCCTAACCATATCTGACACAGAAAGTTCGAAATAGGAAGACACCTTACGATACTGATGCACGGCAGCACAAATAGCAACGTTTAGAAATAACGCAGAGCGCTCGAAGTAGTACCACTTAACCTAACATGATGGCTTTCACACGATGCTTGGTTACAATCCACAACGACTACAGTCGAAACCCACACCTTTCGTAACCCATAACCCCCGGGCCCCATAAGTTTGGGCCGCGAACAAACCGAAAATTTACCGCTAAATTGAAACCCATAACCCCTCATAACCCATAGCCCGAGCTATCCACGAGGGGATGGCTTATGGGAGGTTCAACTGTATAGTACTGCCATAACCAAAACATATTCCAGCGCGCATCCACGCTCTGTCCGCGCTCTATCATCTGGAAAATATCTATTGGTTTTATGAATCTAGCACAGGCTATAACCCCTGATAACCTGTAGCCTGAGCTGTCCACTGATGGGTATGGGTTATGAGGGTCTCAACTTGAACTGTAATTTGATTGTAATCACAAGCGCGAGGTTCTTGCGGAGATTCGCGGCTGCTAAAATTAACGAACCGAAATTTAAGCAGTGCCGCGGCAAGGTTGGAGTTTAGCGCCCAGATGTTCACGGGTGCTGATCAGCTACGTTATCTCGCTTCCGAGAGGCGCTTGATAGACATCCCTAGTGCTTCAGACCTCGCCACCTGTATTCCTCCTCACTTTAAATATTCCCTTCAAGTTGTGTTCATCAATTCCTGTCTGTCGTTTCAGAGGCATATTCTTGGGTCCACTCATTCGGCAAACCACGTACAATACTGTACTATTACGACCGATCGTTCATGTAACGTGTAACGTCGAGGTGTGAACTGAACAATATTGACATATGTAACGCGTAACATGCCTGAGTGAACACCTCCCGAAATGACATCTAAAACCTCTTGTAAACCTAAATTTTCGCTCCAAATCAACGTACATGACTGGTACACGATTATACTAACAATCCCACCACCCAACACCGCCAAAATCATTGTCAATCGTGTACTACCTATTCGCAGTGTCAAGAGTTGGAGGCGATGTGTTGAACGACTTCAAGTGGGATATCACCTGCATCCTCAATGGCGTCCGCAAATTCGGTCTCACTTTCAGCCTCGAAGATGAATGAAGGTTGGGCGGAATTTGACGAGAGCTCACTGAAAATGGTTGGGTTGGTTTTATCGAGATTTTCGAGGGCTTCAAGAGTCTACGGTCATATATCTTGGTTTTACCCCTCGAGGAATCGTCGAATCGAACGACATACAATTTGAAAGCTATGTCCCTTAGGAAACAAAGAGTTGAAAGCAGGAGACACAGGAGCTCTCGAAGCGAATGGGCTGACATCTGGGATATAAAATGAGAGTAGGCGCGCCGCGCGACGGCAAAGTACGTACCTGGGTACCGGTGGCCCCTTTCGGTTCCTCCTAAATTCACTGGCACAAAGTCCTAGCAGGAGACTCAGTCAGCCAGCGGTCCGAGTGAACTTCGGCTCAAAGTGAACATTTTTCCTGTTCAGTAACGTGTAACTTCAAGTCGTGAACATATTGCCTGGTGAACAATAGGTGTAACGTGTAACATAGCGTGAACATTTGGTCGTAATAGTACAGTAGTTAATTCTGTGCTGCTGTCGGAGACAGATTTAGCAAAATAATTCCCAAAGCTGAGCCGTATGTAGCTCGTAAGAATCTGCCACAACGCTGTACGACGGCCCCCTAAACTTGTCCTGTAAACATTGTCGGACAGGACGGACTATGATTACCGTTGCCCGAATTTACTTTTTTGAAGGAGCGAGGGATGTGGTAGATCTCCATGCAGCCTATCCAGGTCGGCCTCAAGGTCCCAAAAATTCCTTCACATCTACAACTTAAAATAGAGGTCGAGTAACTCGGCGAACAGGAGATTCCGTAAGCTAAAGCTTGAGCTTGAACTGGGAGGGGCAATGATCCTAACGTTAATTCAAGGGTCAAAATTGATATGTATCGTATAAATATACTAAGGGTGGGACAGCATAAATAGTCTTATAAGGCTCTAACAGGACTTGACTTTATATCAACATCGCATGAAGGTACTGTGGGGATGGTTAAAAATTCGTGCCTGTTCCACCCAAGTACGCGATCATCCCCTCGTCAAGAAGCGTCGAAATTTTGCGATTCGCTCCTCAAGGGAATCCCCTGCTTTGATACCAAAGCCCAAGCCGTAGAAGACAATCAGATCAAGTATGTCATCGTGAGCGTACGCATCGATATCGGGTTTGAAAAAATCTGGAAAGCTCCCAACCTCATAGTTGTGGGCAGCGCTCCTCAGTATCTGCGGGTGGTTGTGGGGTTTCACTGTATTAGCTAGCTCGATCCCGTCGCCTGTGAACTGGGACATCACAATCAAAAGGCGAATCGCAGAACGAAGACTTTCTTTGCGTACCTCTTTCTCGAGGGGAGAGAACCTATCAATGGTGGGACCCCCAGAAGTCTGACTGGAAGTATAAAATGCCATATTGGCTCGCCTAAGGTTGCTGTTGATACGCATGGCCGATTCCCCGAGGATGTTGTCTTGGAACGACTGGTTAATTTCTTTGAAGTCGTCTATGATACTGTGCAGGAGATCTATGATATTCTTGTGTAGCTCGGGATCGTTTAACTGCCTGTTATTCTCCACGGCTAGATAATACATCGCGGACTCTGGCAACCATCTGTCAGCTTGCAGTAAGGAAAGGGGCGTAGGTTCATACTGGGGTTGGCTTCTTGCGTACGCGCGGTGTCTAGCTGGTTCTCGTTTCCAGACATATTCTGTGAGTGTTTTAAAAAGGGTTGGCGCAGCCAAAGAGAGGTGATATTGAGAGTTGCTTTCGTTGTCGGTGCTGAAAGTTGGTAGCTTGAAAATTCTCCTATTACAAATACTAAACTTTCATATGCATATGTTTGCTCAGGTTTTTTTTTTATAGCCCTTATCACAGACTTACGGCCCTCAAGTCATTGCCAAAATATCACTCAGCGCCGTATTACACATCCACCCAACCCTACCCATTTTCACAATTATTCGAAATTCTATATTAACCTTCTTAAGGGTTGCAAGATACGACTCGTGCACCATAAGCAACCGAGAAGCGCACAGTGCACACCCAAACATCAGGTACCAGCAGGATCGAGCCGGATTGATTGATACATTCACAAGCGCCCGCTGGCGCTCTTTTGGCGCTCTAATAATAGAATACGCCAGTTTTGCCGGCGTGAATACCACAAGAAATTTCCTTGCTCCGAAGTATTTAAATAGTGGCTAGAGGTGTGTTATAAGGCATCTCAAATGATCAATTGGAAGTGCACAGAGCCATCATCTTGAAACTGGCTGGAACTTCAGCCTCGGTCGGCGGGCGGGTACCATCATCCACGACGCATCGCATCAGCTGTGCTTTACGGGAGATAAAGTCAGCATGCAGGGAAAAACTATTGGCCCCTCTTGATGGTACCTCAGAGCCCGCGGAAGGAAAAACTGGATGTGAGTCCAGTCCTACATTTTCCGTCAAGCATTCGCACCGAAGGCGCTTACTATTGACATCCTGATAGACAGCTCGAATTCGAACATGCACAAGACCGTAGCTCAGGTTAACGCGGATACCAAGTTCGTTCAGATAAGAGATTCAGTGAAGAATATGGAGATAAATGCAGAATCATATGCGTACGTCACATTCTTACGTCGAGTATGTTGGCATAGACTTATGAACAGCTGTGCCTCCCAGCCTCTTTACGAGTTTGTGCTAAAACTGATCCTCATGCCACTGAGAGCCACGGCGAAGCATTTCGTGACCAGGTAAATGGTTCTCGTTTGATCATACCTTCCACTCACTGATTTCATACCCTACCGACAATCCTTCGTTTCCAACTTAATTAGCCGCACTCAGGTATAACGTATCGTAATAGCAGCAAAAGAGAAAGAATACAACCACCATTCAGCTACAGTTGTCTTTTCTACAATAAGCGTCCGTGGTTCGTGTAAGTCGGCTTCATCGTGAGCTAATAATACACACGGCGCGTTAGACTTATTTAAGTAATTAAATGAAACCCCTCTAACTCTACCCACGCTCAACAATCCTCCACACCCTCCCACCCGTATTCTCCTCTGTGTCACCTATTGAAATCCGGGTGCGGGATCAACGAGGGGAGCGAGAAGTCGGGGGACTTCGTGGCAAACGAGTGCCGGTACAATCGATGTAGCTACGATTATATACGGTATCTACATCTAAAGAGCATGTGCGTACGAAACGTCGGGTAAGTCCATCAGAGATACGCATAGCTGCCGAGCTCGCTACTAATAAATTCCAACATCACCTTCATCATCCGCCGCACCAGCAACTACCCCATCCCCAACACTAACCAAAACCCCCTACATACCCACCCACGGACACCACACCACACAGTTCACATCATGCACCCCATGGGCGGAAGGATGAGCTGTCGATTCTGCTGATGATCAGAAGCTGGTAATATATAGATTCTAGGGCCCACTTTGGCTAAAGCTATGGTGGGTTTGAACACGGATGAGTGACTTGAGGAGCCCTATTGATTTACATGTATTTTGAGACGTCAAAATCTTCAGTAGCCCACTCTTTGTACTTCAATTTCCCGTCTTCGATTTCCAACCCTCCGAGAGCATCTAAAATTTCGTTTCTCTTCGTCAACACGAGGTCAGTGTTCATGAAATCTCCGGCAGCTCCTTCATCGATAGTCATGTTTTGAGTGTCGATATTATCTGCCCTTTGAATTGCGAAGTAGGAATCGCAGCGCAGAACTTGAAGTCGAAGCGCCTGAGATGGTATCTCTTTTCCATCTTCACCATCCGAGTCCGAATCCGATTCCAAGTCTGAGGAGATGAGGCGACAATTATAACCGCCATCTTGAGCGGACTCGAGGGTCGCAAAGCAACCTGACAGGAAGTTGCGATTGTTGAAATACTGGTCAAAGTGAGCCGTGTACCATTCATACACCTCCTCAATAGACATTCCGTTGAACGCTGTCTCTGTGATCTCGACGGGATACTTGCTTGGTAGCGCCGCAGCAATGCTCTGGATGTCCTTGGTGGTGATTAAGGTGACCATGTCTCCTACACTGTCGGGGGCTTCTGCGGATAATAGTTTCTGCAGCCATGTCGAGTACTCTTCGATTCCTTGGGAAAAACTTTGCAAGGCCTGAGGTTACGGTAAGTAAAAATGCCAACCATTGACGTATGACGATCAGACTAAAGTTCACCGTAGTGGAAATGGCTGATGTGCAGAAGACCGCCAATGGGGTACACATGGTCTGTTGTCTTTGAGGAGGCATCGATCTCTTGGACGACAAGAATACCCACGAGAGGCGGGAATACCCACACAGGTTGTGGATGTGGTGGCCAGGCTGGTGAGCAACCAGTCCACTGAGCGCCCTCAAGCACAAACTGTTTTCAACGCGAGGTTGGCTTTGGCCGGAAACGGAAGACAAATTATTTTTTTCCGCCTCTTTGCGAACGCTCGGCCACCCGACCCACAGCTGCTTTCCAGTACCACGAAGGATGCCCACGGCCATCCTGATTTCGAGAGGGTTGCTTCCAGAAGGCAGGTCAAGCTGGGATTCAAAGCCTCGATGAAGATACCCACAAAAAGGCATCTCCATCAAATAACCTTTCGTTATATAAATCGTCTGTGATATGGTTCTATACTACTTGAGCGGGTTCTCGTTTTCCTTTCCTCCTAAGTCTGAGTTGCTGGCCAACACAAGACCGAATCGATAATCAGCACAACGTCCGTGACGATGAGAGCTACCAGCGGCATCACTATTTTCTCGCTCTTTCTATCCTTCTTCCTCACCGCTTCTGCGCTCCCCATTGGCCCTTCTGACACTCCGCTACCAAGTCATACAGCACAAGATCATGTTGGTTTGCCATGGACACCTTCTTACCTGTCAGATCCTTCTGTTCCTCTTCCTGGAAGAACTGGACTCCATTTCGATCCTGAAAAACAGATCGCCACAATGTTCTATGGTGACGACAGCTTGCCGGCACACATGGGCCATTTACAACGGAATCAAGCACAATTCCCCCAGAATTTAGACCCTATGCCGCTCATGAGGGGCAATAACCGGAATCGGAATCACGCTCTGAAAGACGTTCCATCAGGCCTGGTTCACCCCGTGTCAGGAGAGCCTCTGTTCCGAGACGAGAAGCTACTACACATTGTTGATAACCCAGAACACGAGAGCACAACAACTGTGGAGTATGTCGACATGCACGAGTCAAGTAAGTCAACCTTATAATCGACTTCGCAAAGAGTAGCTAATAGCCTGAAAGATCGTGAGGGTGGATATACTAAGGCGATGCACAAGCTTGCAGAGGATCACCCAAACGCACTCTTCCAGCTGAGACCTAATCCAGGCTGGCTTGATCGAGATAAAGAGCAACGGCGCGGTCATGAAGCGCCAGCCCGACTGAACAATGAAATGCGACTGAAAGGTGCAAAGGAGTCCAACATGCCTCAGTGGAACTATGGCGAAATTCCCGAAAAAGAGATCGGTCCGTCAATTCGTATTCCACTGAAAGATGGTAGCGTCTTGCGCGTTGCGACCAAGAAGCATCAAAGAAAGTCTTCTTCGAAGCGAAAGGCCGACAATGGGCCACCGAAGAACCTTCGTGAAGGAGATGTGTCCTCTCCAGGTCATGTCTGGCATCCATTGAAAGAATCCGAATCGCGTTCGACGCACACCGGCGCCCCGGGATACCTGGATGCCAGTAAACGACAGCCCCACCGGCCACAGAACAGGAAACACCACGAGGAGAGTACGCAGTCAAATCCGGCTCCCAAGAAAGCCCATACGTTGGATATCCCTTTGGGGTCAGTCAACCGACCAATACCTCATGATGCGAAGACTGAGCTGAAGAAACTCGACGAGCTACCAGAGCGCTTTAAGGTCAAAGATGGTTGGAAGTCGCCACTCGAGTCCACTTCGAGAACCCAAGGCAAGAAGAGTAACGCACGTATACCACATCCTCACCCTAGTCCATCGCCACATCCTCACCCCAGTCCATCGCCGCATCCTCACCCCAGTCCATCGCCACATCCTCACCGAAAGAGCCAGCCGTTGATGAGCCACGTACCACCTCGTGTACCTGCCCGTGATCGAGCTAGTCCACCGACAAAGCACGCTCATCCACGTAGCCACCATTCAAACCATCCGAAGTCTTCGATTGCACCCACGGATCGTTCCAGAGGTCGATCAAGGTCCCAGTCAAGTCCAGTACATACATCAAAGGCAAAGTCCAGGCAAAGTCCCAAGCGGCACACTCAAGCTGATCGCCATTGGGCGAGCTCGGGCCGTTCACGAAAAGACCGTACCAAGTGGCAGTCAAGACCAACATCATCATCCAGATCAGCGATCCACAGCAAAGGTCGTCAGATTGGCTCAGTGCATCTCCCGACGTCAAACCATGGATCACAGAGTAGCTCCAAATTACGATCGAAATCAAGCCCCCACGCCACTTCTCGCTTATCGGCGCATACTCTGCAATCTCAGCGGTCTGTCAGCCACGTACGACACCAGCCCACAAAGCAGCCTTCACCGCAGACAATCCACCGTCCAAGTTCACCTTCTAAACCATACCCGCATCCTCCTACGCGGATGGTTCGACGTCCTACGAGCCGCACTACACTGCTCGCACATAAAGGCATCCAACATCACACTCTAACAGGAGCAAAGGTTCGTACGCCTCCTTCGCACCTGATGAAACCTGTGGCCCAACATGCTCGAACCCATATCCATGCCGTCCATCCGGTAGCACACGGAAAATCGCACGCTGTACCTACTCGATCACCAGTCTCGGCACAGCATCGTGTTAGACCATCAGGAGGAAAGCGTAAATGATGTTCTGGAGGTGTGTACGTGTGGCTCCAGAGTAGCAAGGGGTGTTGCGTGGGTCCTATTAGATCATCTTGTATACTCTCCGTATCGGATTGTGGGGAATTTATTTGAGCACGGACGTTGTGCATCTTCGTTGTGGGGAGCTGGCGACAAGAAAGGGTTCGAGACCAACCCAGTAGCGGCAAATGTCGCCTTTCTGATTCAAGTTCCGTGTCACACGCCCCTAATCGCGTGGTTCGAAATACGAAAAGTCAATGTGGACTACTTACCTTTCTAGTTGTTTTTATATCGAGAAGACACGTTTGATTGTGGCGCTCGGCATCTTTGGTATTTTCAGGATGACTCTGTCAATATGAAGCCATCCGTTCTCAGTCCTCCATTATTGGCGCCGAGAGTTGTGGATGTAATTGAGCGGGGCTTACGTCGTACTCTTTCGTCCGGCGAGTTCCCTTAATTTCGTCAAGATGAAAATATTATGCAATTTACATTTCTCGCCTTTGATCAATAAGAGAAAACTATTGTAAAAAATCAATTTTTTTAGGCAAGGGAGTTTGAGGGTAGTCACATCCTGCCATTTTATGACCAATCGAGACATTGCTATGAGAGAATGAGCCATGTCGAATTCGTAAGACCCGTGCAAACCTAGGCAAACCGTACCTCAATTCTATGTTTGACAAATCTTGTCCTGCTCAGGAACGTCTTCATAGCTCTGCAAAACACCGTGGGTTGGCTTTACAACTTACAGGACCCCTAGCTATGAGAATCAGTTATTGTTTCGCCTGTGCTATTTGCATAAATGATGTGACATATCCGGCGCCTGTATATCGCCGGCAACACGATTTCATGCAAATCAGGCAATTTCGTCTCATTACGGTGACAAGCATTTGTCACTTAATAGTGAGGGTAGAAATGCCCTGAGAAGTATCCTCAGCCGACAGGCATGCTTTTGACCAGCGATAGGTCTGGACTTGTCTCCTTGACTTGTACAGTGCCTTTCTTTGCATAATCAGCAAGTGTAGGCTCGGTCTACTGTCAAGTGTCAATCATCGCGCTTTCTAGAGCTCCGATTGCCTGATATGTACATCGGCAGTTCCGATACCTCTACTATTAAGCAGATCCCCCCATTTCGCTTGCATATGTTTGTTCCACTTCCTTTTTAACACTCTCGCTTTTGTCTTTCATTCACCTTGGCGATCGAACCTTTTGTTTTGCCTACTCTTGGCATTCCCGCCTTTCTCCAAATTCTGCATTCCCTCCTCGATCGTGGCGTTATGACCCGTCGTTTTGTTGTTCTTTTTGTCATTTTTTCATTTTATTCCACCCGCCTGAAACTCCATAAAGTCTCCCGAAATCGTGATTTGTCCTCACTACACCTTTTCCTTTCTTTCCATCGTGTCATCGTTCAAACGGTCACCCTCAGCGGCTTTTAGACTCTCATCGTTCTCGCAGGCGCCCTGAAGCTCAATGCTGCTTCTCCACTTACACCCTTTTGATGATCTTAGACTCAAGGACTGTGTACCCCCAGTCGTCCCCAAACTCAACGACCCTCATCTTCGCTGTTACACGTGCACCGCTATTTGAGAACCTAGTGGACTTCCAATCCAAATCCCTGCAGCTGGCTATATTCTGTTGTTATTTATAACGGGGATTGGGTCTCTGGGATCCGGCAGTGGCCTTTTACGATCTCTCGTTTCTTCCCACCACTTGCGCTCTGAGTCGTGGTTGCATATTCGACATCAGCAAGCGATGGAAGAAGTTAGACGCTGTGTGTCAATTGACCCCTTACTCTATTCCCTCTGGTAGTGGCCAAAAAATGACGAAGAAGGGAATGCTGAGCAGGGATCGGTTCGTCGTCCTCCCACATCATTTATCTATTCATGATATTTAACATACTATTTCACTCGATCTCGGAGGCCACCTTCTTCGTGTCTAATTTTATTTGTACCGAGTAGTAAACTAATATTGATCATTTGTCGCCGCTCCGTCGACCATTTATCTTTGAGATTTATTTGAGGGATGCAGCAAATTATTGTCTTATAGAGTCAGAATGCAACGACTGGCTTAAGTCGGTGTTGCGAGGAGCGAGCCGCAGGCTCGGCGACGAACAACGCACCTCACAACATAATGCGCGTGAATATTTTTAGAACTACTAGTGACGTATCTTCCCCTTGAGAAATGCTGGTCCAAGCAGTGGCATTATTCGAAGCGCCGAAGCGAAGCGAGGCGGATGTCTTGTATAAGGTAACTGACCCCCGTCAGCTTCTAATAGTACAGCAGTCCTTTGGAATTCACTACTATGCACCTTCGAGTCTTCCTCTCAACAGCTATTGCGCTCGCTATGTGTAGGGGTGCGTATACAAATGTTATGAAGTTTCTTCCGTTGCAGCTTACACGGAATGTCTCTAGTATTTACAGCGGCATTGAACATAGTGTACCCAGAAGTACAAGAAAATATGGACCGAATAAGCTTTGCCATAGAGCAAGGTGAGCAATAAAGACTCCGGAGGATCACCCACATTACCCGTCAACAGCAAATCACCAGATATTCACTATGAAACACTGTATCAAAGGTGTCACTGGCATCGAAGAAAAAAACCACACCTGGTTGAGCTCTTCGTGGCAGCTTTCGGAAAGAAAGCTCTTAAGCAGACCACTATTGTCGAAGAAATATCGCGAAGCTTCATGCAGGAACTTTGAAGGCACAGGCTGCGACGTACTGAGGGTGAGATTGCCAGCACCCTTTGGGTAGAGCAACCCCACAAGTCTTGGGCTGCGGGTAACGTAATCTTCGGGCCAAGGTTCCATGGAATGGAAGATCTAGAGGCAAGAATACAGTTACTATTCGGCTACAGTTGTCTTTCCACAATAAGCGCCCGTAGTCCGTGGAAGTCGGCTGGCCATTGTCGTGAGCTAATAATACACTCTTGTGATGTTTCGCGCGACCGTGATATAATGTAAACGACTAGGTAGTATTTGGGGGAGTGGAAAGAGGGCGGCTTGATAGTCAATGAGCCGTCCCCTTTCCAGGGCGAGGGGCCGATGGCATGCA
>Ga0247741_1001213_pt1 | contig 14292 bp, 11 predicted proteins | sample UWRJL213509R2_FD_180945 | JGI IMG/M metagenome (GOLD analysis project Ga0247741, IMG submission 180945) | Plant litter microbial communities from Arlington Agricultural Research Station in Wisconsin, United States - UWRJ-L213-509R-2 | ecosystem: Environmental > Terrestrial > Plant litter >... | reverse complement strand
ACGATCGGATGGTCATCGACGATCAGCACCCGGATCGGGGCCGCTGGTGAACGGTCGGTCGCGATCATGACTTCCACCGCCATCGCGAAAACCACCTCGCCTTATGTGTCTTGTATGCGATCCTCGCCGGGACTGTGAGCATCACCTGGGTACCGCCTTCGGCGATGCGACGAACGACCAGGTCGCCATCCAACTTCTCGGCGCGCTCGCGCATCCCCGGCAAGCCGAAATGGCCGTCCCTGCCTTGATCAACCACTGCGGGATCAATGCCCACCCCATTATCGACAAACGAAATAGCGAAGCTGGAATGATGACGTATCTCGATCGCGATCCGGCTCGCCCGTGCGTGCCGCCGGATATTGAAGATAGCCTCGCCGGCGATGCGCGAAATTTCATCGAGCGCCAACGGGTCCAGCGGGCGGGGTGTTCCGACCGACTCGATCGCCACCGTGACCGCGTGATCGAAGCCCTGTCCCTGGACCATGTCCGTTATGATGCGCTCGATATCTTCGCCTTCCCGGGGTACGCGTAGCTCCTTCACGCGATCGCGGCCCTCGGCAATGACCTGGTCCGCACGATCGATCGCCGCCTCAAGCGCGGGCCGCGCCCGTTCCTGGATCGGAAGTTCGTCTACCACCAGCTGGAATCGCAGCGTCAACGCCTGAACGGATTGAAGCAGCGTATCGTGCAGGTCGCGGGCGATGCGTTCGCGCTCCCCCATCCGCTCAGCCATGCGCATGCGGATGCGATTGCCGACGACGCGCATCCGCAGCGAATAGGCCAGCCAGAGCAGTGCCAGTATGAGAAGTCCGCACAACAGCTTGAACGGCCAACTCTGGAGGAAGGTCGGCGGGATCTCGAATGCGAGCGTCGCCCCTTTGGTGCTCCACGCGCCGTCACCGTTTGCAGCGATCACGGTGAAGCGGTAGCTGCCGGGGCCGAGATTGGCATAGGACGCCAGCCGGCGCGTGCCCGCAGAGATCCAACCCTCATCGACACCGTCGAGGCGATACCGGAACTCGACGCGGTGCGGCGCGGCATAGTTCAGCGCGGTATAGCCGATGTCGAGCGCGCGGGTGCCCGCTGCAAGCCTCAGTCGCCCCGGGTCGCGATAGACCGTGCCGCCACTCGCTAGCGAGCGGATCACGACCGGCGCCGGTGACGCAGTGCGTTTCAGCTTCGCCGGGTCGATAAATTCCAGCCCCTGGCGATCAGCGAGCCAAACCCGCCCATCCGCGCCCACTGCCAACTGTGGGCCCGTAAAACTGGGATCCTGCGCCGGCATCAACCCATCGCGCAGATCGAAATAGCTGCGTGGCAGCGGCGCGTGAGGATCGTCGAACGCTCGATCGAGATCGGCCGTGGAGACACGGGAAACCCAGAGCGCCCGGCGCAGCCAGGTCTCACCACCAGGTGTCTGGGTCAGATCCCGCAATCGGGCGACCCAGGGGAATCGCCGAGCGTCGATCCGAGCGACGCGATTTCCCCGAATCCGCAGAAGGGCATTATTGCCGCTGACGAATATGTCGCGTCGACCAGCGGAAATCTTGAATATCGCGCCGATATCGTAACGCGCGAGCTGAATCGTCGAAGCGCCTGCCGGGGTAGGCCGCACCAGCGCATCGGTGGACACATAGGCAGGAACGCCGTCGGGGCCGAGGACGAGATCGGGCCATTCGACGTTCGGCATCGGCTTCACCGGGCGATGCCAGCCAGTCGCATCGCGCCACATCGCGCCGCCCTGGTACAAGGTGACCCAGAGCCGTCCGGATCGGTCCTCGACGCAACTCCCAGTCAGGTCAACGCCCGGCGGCAATGCGAGCGACTGCTGCTCGCCGCCGCGGACACGCAGGATCTCACTGTCCCTGACGCTCCAGAAGCCGCCTCTGCGGGCTGGGCAAGTTCCCGCGACGCCGTGACTGAGAAGCTTGCGCGGGCCACCTCGTTCGAGCTCGAACACGCCATCCGTGGTTGTGACGAAGATCGCATCGCCCGTTCCCGTCATGCCATACCCTTGGCCCGGGTCACCTGGGACGCGCCGCTCTCGAACGGCGCTTGATGGACGAAAACGGTTCAGTCCCGCGTCGCTACCAAACCAGATGTTGCCCTCACGATCGACAAAGGGGTTGTAGACTCCGTCCGAGGTCAGGCCATCCGCCGCGACGAAATGGTGCAGCCGGTCTTCCCCAGTGCGGTTCGGGTTTGCTGCGTGCGGAATATGGAAGATGCCGGTGGAGCGTGTTCCTCCCCACAGCCCCCCTGCGGCATCGAACGCGAGCGAAGCGGAGTCGAGCTTCGGCAATGCCGGGTAGACAATCGGTCGCGCGAGGAGCTTGCCGTCCGACCCGACGACCATCCGCGTCCCGCTCTTGTCCGCAATCCACATCCGCCCCTGTCGGTCCGTGGCGCAGGATGCCCAGCCATAGGTTGCGAGCGGCGTGGTGCGAAAACGCCGCGCGCCGGGCGGCAGCGTCAGGAAAAAGACCTTGGCCGTCTTTTCGGGAGCAAGAGCGAACCACAACGTTCCGTCTGCCGTCGCGCAGAGCGGTCCGCCGAAGCCGTCGGGCACGCCCAACCGCGCATCCAGCGATTCCCATTTTCCATTCAGCCAGCGAAACAGGCGGCTACCGTGACGTCCCGGCCCTGTCGCCCATATTGCGCCATCCTGCGTTTGCGTGACAACGGCCATCGACAATGATCGCCTTGCTGGCGGAACCGCGCGAAGCTGACCGTTACGGTAGACTGCAACACCGCCCCCCTGAGCGTAGTTGACCCACAATTCTCCGGACCGACTGACAAACAGCGACTGTGGCGAGGCCCGTTCCATCGGCGAGCCGACTGGCGCCGCGATCCGCTCGAACGTCATTCCATCGAAGCGATGCAGTCCTTCGGCTGACGTGACCCACAACCAGCCATCGGGCGTTTGGGCAAAATTTCCGACGCCCGTCGCGGGAACGCCGTCGTCGGTGGTCCAGCGGGTGTGGGTAAACTGGTCCAGCCCCCGCACATATTGCGCTCCGGCGGGCGAGAAGGCCAGCAGCACGGCGAGCGCCGGCAGCATCGCGTGGATGCATCGCGAAACAGAGGCGGATATCCGGCCGTCGGTAAACAGCGCCTGCATGCACTAACCCCCGTCGACTGCCCGATCGGACTGTGGGCGCAAGCGCCGATACGAGCAACCCGTCTCCGGGTGTGCGGCGCACACAACTACCGTGCCTTACCGCGCTTTACTCAGCCTGCTGGCGACACCGTGGTACCCAGAAATCACGATGTCATCCGGTGGCGGTGACATTGTCCCGGCAACCCTGCCCCAAGCGGAGGAACGCATGAAACGACTGATCCCGATCGTCCTGGCTGGCACGGTGCTAGCCACGCCGGCCGTGGCGCAGACGCGCTGCGCTGCGATCACGCCGCAGCTCGCGGCGCGTGCCGTCCCAGTCATCCATTACAAGTCCATGTCGATCGACGGCGTAAAGGTCTTCTATCGCGAGGCCGGGCCGGTTGGCGCGCCGATCCTGCTGCTGCTGCACGGCTTCCCGACCTCGTCCCACATGTTCCGCAACCTTATCCCGCTGCTCGCCGATCGCTATCGTGTGATCGCGCCGGACTATCCGGGTTACGGCCAGAGCGATGCGCCGGACCACACGCACTTCGCCTACACCTTCGCGCATCAGGCTGACATCATGGACAAGCTCATGTCCCAGATCGGTGCCCAGCGCTACGCCATGTACGTCATGGATTACGGCGCCCCGATCGGATACCGTCTGGCGCTGAAGCATCCCGAACGCGTCAGCGGCCTGATCGTCCAGAACGGCAACGCCTATGTGGAAGGCCTCCAGTCGCCGTTCTGGGACCCGATCAAGCTATATTGGGGTGACCGCTCGCGGAACAATCGCGACGCGTTGAACAGCCTCGTCACCTTGGACATCACGAAGTTCCAGTACACGGACGGCATGGGTGACGTAGCGCGCATCAGCCCAGACAACTGGGTTCATGACCAGGCACTTCTCGACCGTCCGGGCAACCGCGACGTCCAGTTGGACATGCTGGGGGACTATGGCGCCAATGTGCCTCTCTATCCGCAATTCCAGGCGTTCTTTCGCGAGCGCAAGCCGCCAACGCTGATCGTCTGGGGCAAGAACGACAAGATATTCCCCGAGGCCGGCGCTCCCCCCTATCTGCGCGATCTCCCCGATGCCGAGATGCACATTCTCGATTCAGGTCATTTCGCGCTTGAGGACCGGCTCGATGTCATGGCGCCGCTGATCCGCGACTTTCTCGACCGCAAGATCTGCAAATAGCAGTGGCCGGGACGCGCGTCGTACGGCGGCGCGCGTCCTCCTGAAAGGACTTCGCATGTCTAACAAACTATCGGTCGTGCTCGTGCACGGCGCCTTCGTCGACGGCTCAGGCTGGCAGGCGGTGCACACCCTGCTGTCGGATGACGGCTACGAGGTGCTGATCGTGCAGAACCCGACCATCACGCTCGAAGGCGATGTTGCCGCGACGGAGCGGGCGATCGTAGCGGCGCGGCATCCGGTTGTTCTGGTCGGCCACAGCTATGGCGGCGCGGTCGTCACCGAGGCCGGCGACAACCCCAAGGTCAAGGTCATCGCCTATATCGCCGCCTTCGTGCCAGATGCCGGAGAGTCAGTCGCCGCGCTGAACGAGGCGCCCGCCGAGGCGGGGGAATCGAAAGCCCCGGTCCTCCCGCCGGTCGATGGCTACCTTGTCGTTGATCCCGTTCAGTTTCCCGAAGCCTTTGCAGCCGACGTCGAGCCCGCCACGACGCGATTCATGGCGGCGGCACAGCTGCCTTGGTGGCTCGGCGCCGCAACGGCTCCCGTCACCCGAGTGGGGTGGAGGGCCAAACCGACCTTCTACCTGGTGACCAAGGCTGACAAGATGGTGCCGCCGAGCGCCCAGCGCCGCATGGCCGAGCGCGCCGGCGCCAGGCGATCCGAAATCGACAGCAGCCATGCCGCAATGCTGTCGCGCCCGACGGAAGTCGCAGCTTTTATTTCCGCCGCAGCCGAGGCGGTTGCCTGATATGGCCTCGGTATCGGCACCTCCCGTGGTTACCCATCACCGTGCCCGGACGATCGATGGTCTCGAGATTTTCTACAGAGAGGCGGGTCGCGTCGATGCGCCAGTCCTGGTCCTCCTGCACGGCTTCCCCAGCTCGTCGCACATGTACCGCAACCTCGTTCCGGCACTGGCGGACACCTACCACGTCGTCGCGCCGGACCTTCCAGGCTTCGGCCTTTCGGCCATGCCGCCGCTCGACAGGTTCGACTATGGCTTTTCTACCTTCGCCAAGGTGGTGGACGGGCTGCTCGAGCAGTTGGGCGCCCGGCGCTACGCGCTCTATGTGATGGATTACGGAGCGCCGACGGGATTTCGACTGGCCCTCGATCACCCCGACCGGGTCACGGCGCTGATCGTCCAGAACGGCAATGCCTATGAAGACGGCATGGGGGATTTCTGGAACCCTACCCGAGCGCTCTGGGCTGACAACAGCGCGGCCAATCGCGACGCCATCCTGCCCTTCCTCACCCTGGAAGGCACCCGCTTCCAATATGTCTCCGGGGTTAGGGATGAAACGCGCATCGACCCCGCCGCATGGATGCACGATCAGCTCTTCCTCGACCGTCCGGGCAATGTCGCGATTCAGTTGGAGATTATCTACGACTATCGCACCAACGTCGCGCTATATCCGGAAATCCACGCATATTTCCGCGACCGTCAGCCGCCAACACTAATCCTGTGGGGCGCGAATGATCCAATCTTCGTCGTCGAAGGCGCGCACGCATTCCTTCGCGACCTGCCGCATGCCGAACTCCACCTCCTCGACACAGGGCATTTCGCACTCGAGGACAAGGCGGACGAGATGGTGCCGCTCATCCGGGACTTTCTCGGTCGGCACCTTCCAGGCCAAGCCTCACCCAGCACCACATTTACGGGAGCATGACCATGGACCCAACTACCCCCACGAAGTCCAGCGTTCTCCCAGGCGGCGGCGGCGCGATGCTCATCGATCCATCCGACGCGGTGATCGTGTTACTGGATCATCAATCAGGGCTGTTTCAGACAGTCAAAGACATCCCCGTCGCGGACCTGCGCCGAAACGTCGAGATGATCGCCAAATTGGCGACACTGCTGAACATTCCCGTCATCACCACCGCCTCCGAACCCGCCGGTACCAATGGCCCGCTGATGCCGGAGATCCATCGCGACGCGCCGCACGCGGTCTATGTCCCGCGGAAGGGCGAAGTAAACGCCTGGGACAATGACGATTTCGTCGCCGAGGTCAAAGCGACCGGCCGCAGGACGCTCATCATGGCAGGCGTCTGGACCAGCGTGTGCGTCATGTTCCCCGCGCTCGATGCCCGCGCTGCGGGGTTCGACGTTTATGCGGTGCTCGATGCGTCGGGCGATCCCAGTGAGATGGCGTCCCGGATATCGCTCGCCCGGTTCGTGCAGGGGGGCGTCAAGCCGACATCGACCAACGCGCTGTTATCGGAACTTCACCGCACCTGGGCCCGCCCCGAGGCCGCCGACCTCGCCCAGCTCTACGCCCTGGCCGCGCCGAACTACGCCGCGGTGATCGAAAGCTATGTTCGGGCGCAGCAAGCCGCCAAAGCCTCCGCCTGACGGCACAAGCGCGATGCCGCGCGGCTGACCGTCGATTCCTCGTTCCAGAACCGCGGCGCCGGACGGGAGCAAGAACATACCCCCTCTTACTGCGCTCTGCGTCGGCCTGCCGGTGGTCGCGATCCCTTCCACTGACAATCGTGGCGCGTAACCGATATAGCGACGCCAGCGATCCGGACGGCCATGGACCCGAAGCACCTCATCCAGAAGGGTTGCATCAAGCCCCTCTGTCAGTCCTCATGGCACTCAGTCGGGAACGGCGCGATCGCGCGCGTTCCCGTTTCACCTCGGCGCCTTGGCCTTGTTTGCGGCCGCCCATAGTGACCCGGTGTTGATCCGCTCGGGATAGAGCGCGAGCATGGCATCGTAGAGCTGTCGGGCGTCATCAGTGGCAGCGTCTAGCCTGTTGAAATCGCGCAGATATTGCTGCGTCTCCGCAAGTCTCCGGGGATCGTCGTCATTGTCTGGGATCTTGTGCCCGGCCACCACTGCGCGCGGCCGCAGTGCCGCCAGCCGATCGAGCGCCGCGATCCATTCGATCCGGCTCTCGGTATCGCTCTCGCTGAGATAGATGTGCACCCCGTTATAGACCACGTCGCCGCCCACAATCAGCCCGATCGAAGGAACATGCAGTACGGCTGAGTGCGCGGTATCGGTGCGGCCGGTATCCACAACCTTCAGTGCATGGCCCTCAAGGTCCAGCAGGTCCCCCGCAATCGGATCGGCAACCAGCAATTTCTCGGGGATCTGATCGGGGAAGAGGCGTTGCCAGAAACCGTCGATCCAGGCCGGTGTCAATTGCCCGCGCATTGCCTCGGCGACCGCCGGCGTCGCTACAGCCCGCGCCTCCGGGAAGCGTTCGAGCAGCGGGGCCAGGCCGAAAAAATGGTCGCCATGCCCGTGCGTTACGAAGATTGTCGTAAGGTTCTTTCCGCTCGCAACGACCCAGTCGACCAGCTTCTTCGCATGTTCGGCAGTCAGGAACGTATCGACGAGCACCGCGTCGCGCTCGCCCTGGATCAGCGTGGCGGCGTTCGCCACCCACATCCGGTCCTCGGTACCCGGCGGGAGATCGCGATTGAGTCCCGGTCGGGTAGCGCAAAGCACGTCCCAGCGCAGGTCACCCTTTGGCGTATCGTTGGTTGTCATGACGAGAACTCCTCAGCGGGTCGCCGCGTCCATGATCAGCGTTGCCATGGCGCGGGAGTGCGCCACCATCACGACATGTGAGGCGCCGTGAACGAGAATGACGGTCGGCCTCGCCGGTCCGCTACTCTGGGCGAACGAGGCGGTAGTAAAGGTGGCTGCGGCAGTGAAAATGAGGCCGCGACACAGGCGTCGCATGGACTTCTCCCAGATGCCCAGGATGGCACCTCGATAAATGACCAACGGCTCCGGACGAGGGAACTATACGTAGGTAGCGATCGAGAACCGGCTTATTGTCACGCCACCGTCTTTGCCAATGTCTCCAAGCGGCGTTAACCATTCGCCGGCCGGTAACCAGTTTGTCGGCGATCGCAGGAGCAGCTTCGTCTGCGGCTCGCGCATCGCGCAACTGAGTTTCGGCCGGCCCATGGAGATATCGGCGGCCGAATAACGGGACGGGTTCATGGCGAAATACCGTCAGCGCGGCCGGCAACGCCGAACGCCACTCCCGACTGCCGTGGAGCGTCCCACATAAGATTTATTTAATTTCAGGTATTTACGTCTGGCTCCTGCGTCACCCGAGGCCCCGCAGAGTGCCCTCCCTCATTCCCACTCGATCGTGCCGGGCGGCTTGGACGTATAGTCGTAGGTCACCCGGTTGATGCCCTTCACTTCGTTCACGATCCGCGTGGCGACGCGGGGCAGGAAGTCGCCGGGGAACTGGAAGGCGGCTGCGGTCATGCCGTCGGTCGAGGTGACAGCCCGGAGCGCCAGCACATTGTCATAGGTGCGGCCATCGCCCATCACGCCGACACTGCGCACCGGGAGCAGCACGGCGAAGGCCTGCCAGATCGTGTCGTAAAGGCCCGCAGTGCGGATTTCCTCGAGATAGATGGCGTCGGCCTTGCGCAAGATGTCGCAGCGTTCCTTGGTCACCTCGCCGGGGATTCGGATGGCGAGGCCCGGCCCGGGGAACGGATGCCGGCCAACGAAGATCTCGGGCAGGCCAAGCTCACGGCCGAGCGCGCGGACTTCGTCCTTGAACAACTCGCGCAGCGGCTCGACCAGCTTCATGTTCATGCGTTCGGGCAGGCCGCCGACATTGTGGTGGCTCTTGATCGTCACCGAGGGACCGCCGGTGAAGCTGACGCTTTCGATAACATCCGGATAGAGCGTGCCCTGGGCGAGGAAATCGGCGCCACCGATCTTGCGCGCTTCCTCCTCGAACAGGTCGATGAAGGCGCCGCCGATGAACTTGCGCTTCTTTTCTGGGTCAGTGAGGCCGGCGAGGCCGCCGAGGAACTGCTCCTCCGCGTTCACATGGACCAGCGGGATATTATAATGGTTGCGGAACAGGGTAACGACCTGATCGGCCTCGCCCGTGCGCATCAGGCCGTGATCAACGAAGACGCAGGTCAGTTGCTCGCCGATCGCCTCATGGATCAGCACCGCGGCGACCGCTGAATCGACCCCGCCCGACAGGCCGCAGATCACCTTGCCGGTACCGACCTGCGCGCGGATATCGGCGATCTTGGCGGCGCGGAATTCGGCCATGGTCCATTCGCCCGAGAGGCCGCAGACATGGCGCGCGAAATTCGCGATCAGCTTTGCGCCGTCGGGAGTGTGGACCACCTCGGGATGGAACTGCATCGCGTAATAATGGCGCTCGTCATCGGCGATGACTGCATAGGGCGCGCCCTTGCTCGCGGCGACGGGGCGGAAACCGGGTGCAAGTGCGGTGACCTTGTCGCCATGGCTCATCCAGACCTGGTGGTTCTCGCCTTCGCTCCACAGGCCGTCGAACAGGGCGCAACTGTCAGTGACCTCGATCACCGCGCTGCCGAATTCACCGCTGTCACCCAGAGTCACGGTGCCGCCAAGCTGCGCCATCAGCACTTGCTGGCCATAGCAAATGCCCATGATCGGCAGGCCGCTGTCGAGGATCTCCTGCGGAATGCGCGGGCTGCCTTCCTCCAGCACGGACGCCGGGCTGCCAGACAGGATCACGCCCTTGGGCTGCATCCGGGCAAAGGCCTGAGCGGCGGAATTGAACGGGGCGATCTCGCTATAGACCCCCGCTTCACGGACGCGGCGCGCGATGAGCTGAGTCACCTGGCTGCCAAAATCGACGATGAGGATCGAGTCGCTGGGCTGTGTCATGCGGCCAGATAGCAGATGCCGCCCCGGGGGGAAGCCCCAGCGGAGCGGCTTCAGCGTGAATTGCGATTGTGGGCGACAGGGGCTCGAACCCTGCACCCCACCCTGTCAGGCGGGACCAGTTGTGCTGATACGTCTACCAATTCCGTCACGCCGACCGACCGAATATAGCCCCGACGGTTTTGATTCCCAAGCGCCGCGTTTAGTTCGCCGCGACCGCCGGGCCGTCGATCGTCACCTGCTCCACCCCGCGCTCGCCGACGCGACAGGTGAAGGCGCGGTGCTCGGACGCAGTGTCGCGATAATCTTCGCGCAGGCCGAGCGTGCCGCGGATGATCCAGTCGGACGCCACCGCATCGACGATCGTCACCCTGTCGATCTTGGCGACGCGAGCGTACCGGCGGCCTTCCGATTCGGCCGAGGATACGCAGGCGTCGACCGCGGCCTCCTCGTCTGAGTGCGCTACCGACAGGGTGCGGTTGCCCTCTTCCGGGCCGATAACGGGAGTGGGCTCGACTGGCTCGGGCGCGCTCTTTTTTCCGGCACCCGCCAGGATCGCGAACAGGCCACCGGCAAGTACCGCGCCGAGCAGCACGTCGCCGCCATCGATGCGGTCGCCATGGTGGCGGCGGTGGCGCTCCGCCTGAGCGGGGACGGAAGTGAGGCTCATCGCCACCAGCGCGGTGGCCGCGACTGCCTTGCCGAAAATCGTCATGTCCCGTCCCTTTCGATTCGATCGCGTATCGATAGGTGAGGTGTGCTGTCGCGTCGATGAACCGCTTCCTTGGACAGCAGGCCCATGACGTGCGAGGGCCTGCGGATGACAGATGACGGCAAGCTGGACGACGTGGCGCGAGCCGGGTTCGAGGATCGGGTAGCGGCGGCGCAGGGAGACGGGCGGCAACTGGCCGAGCTGGCGGCCACGGCGAGCCGGATCGGTCTGGGAACGCGTGTCTATGCGCTAGCCCGGGAGGCACAGTCGCTCGCGCCCTATGATGCAGATGTTGCGAGCAGCACTGGCGAGTTGATCTCGGGCGGCGTGCCGGGCTGGCATTTCTACATGGTGCTCGACGAAGCGCGGAACACGGCGTTCGAGGCAGCGATCAAGCGCGCGGTGACGCCGGAGAGCCGTGTGCTCGACATCGGCGCCGGCACCGGGCTGCTCGCCATGATGGCGGCGCGCGCGGGCGCGGCGTCCGTGACAAGTTGCGAGATGAACCCGGCTATCGCGGATGCGGCAACCGAGATCGTGGCACTGAACGGCTATGCCGATCGGGTACGCATCCTGTCGGCGCCATCGACCGCGATCGGCCCGGAGGATCTTGGCGGCAAGGCGACGCTGATCGTCTCCGAGATCGTGTCCAACAACCTGTTGTCCGAAGACGTGCTGCCAACCATGGCCGACGCCGTCGAGCGCTTGCTGGCCCCCGGAGGAAAGATGATCCCCGAAGCCGGGCAGATCGTCATCTCGCTGGCCGACTGGGACGGTTATGGCCGCGACGGGATGGAGGATGTCGCCGGGTTCGACATGCGGCCGTTCAACCGACTGGAGCAGCGACCGCTTCGGCTGAAAGTGGGCGACCGGGGCATCGAGCTGCGCGGCGACCCAGCCGACCTGTTCCACTTCGATTTCACCACTGGCGGCCCGTGGCCCCACGAGCAATGCAGTGTCGATCTGATCGCCGACGGCAATTACATCAACGGCGTGATCCAGTGGATCCGGCTAAAGGTCGACGCGAAGAGCGGCTACGAGAACCGGCCCAAACCGGACACGATGTCGAACTGGGCGACACTGTTCGTGCCGTTCGGGCGTGAGATCGTGCCCCCGGCGGGCACGATCATCCGCGTCTATGGCGCGCACGACCGGCACAGCGTGCGCATCTGGGTCGACGAGCAGATGATCGGGGCCGATCTCTAGCGGGTCGGTTTCACCGTCATGCCGGTCCACGCCGCGGCGAAGGCCCAGCTATCGGCGGCCTCGGCGATCACCTTGTCGGTCGGCTTGCCCGCACCATGCCCGGCGCGCGTTTCGATGCGGATGAGATGCGGCTTGGGCCCGATCTGCGCGGCCTGAAGCGCGGCGGTATATTTGAAGCTGTGCCCGGGCACGACGCGGTCGTCGGTGTCGGCGGTCGTCACCATGATCGCCGGATAGTCCTGGCCGTCCCTGATGTTGTGATAGGGCGAATAGGCGCGCAGCACGCGGAAATCCGCTTCCTTCGACGGATAGCCATAATCGTCGACCCAATAGCGGCCGGCGGTGAAGCGGTCGAACCGGAGCATGTCCATCACGCCGACCTGCGGCAGCGCCGCGGCGAAGAGGTCGGGCCGCTGATTGACGACGGCGCCGATCAGCAGGCCCCCGTTCGAGCCACCTTGGATGGCGAGCTTGTCCTTCGAGGTAATGCCCTGCGCGATCAGGTACTCGCCCGCCGCAATGAAATCATCGAACCCATTCTGCTTGCGCGCGAGGCGACCGCCATCGTGCCACGCCTTGCCATATTCGCCCCCGCCACGGATGTTGGCGACCGCAAGCACCCCGCCCTGCTCCAGCCAGGCGATCCGCGTCGCGGAAAAGGCCGGGTTCAGCGATACGTTGAAGCCGCCATAGGCATAGAGCAGAGTCGGTGCCGGACCGGTCGGCGGATCCTTGCGGCGGACGATGAACATCGGAACCTTCGTACCATCCTTCGACACGTAGAAGCGCTGCGCGACGTCGTACAGGCCAGGATCGAACGCGACCTCGGGCTTGGCCCAGGGCGTCGCGGTGCCGGACTTCAGATCGTAGCGATAGATAGTCGTGGGCGTAGCGAAGCTGGTGAAGGCGTAGAACAGCTCGTCATCGTCCGCCGCGCCGCTGGTGCCGGCAACGCTGCCGATGCCGGGAAGCGCGACGACGCCGTCGGGCTTGCCGTCCAGGGCGTAGCGCCGCAGTTCCGATTTCACATCGACCAGATAGGACGCGATCAGCTTGCCGCCGACGATCCCGGCGCATTCGAGCACCGCCTTGTCCTGCGGCACCACTTCATGGATCGCGGGCGTCGGCTGGCGCACATCCATCGAGACGATGCGCAGGCGCGGCGCGTCCTTGTTCGTCGACCAATAGAAGGTCGAACCGACATTGCCGGCGAGCGACCATTCATGGTCGAGCCCCTTCACGATCGTGCGTGGTTTCGCCGCTGGATCGGTGAGGTCGAGGATGGTGACCTCATAGCGGTTGTCGGTCCCCTCCGTCGTCGTGATGACCAGCCATTTGCCGTCCTCCGTGACTTGCGCGGTGTGCCCGCGCTTCGGCGCGTCGGGCGTCGCATAGATCAGCCGGTCCGATGACTGGGCCGTACCGAGCTTGTGGAAACAGACCTGCTGGTTCTCGTTGAGCGCCTGGAACTTGGCGCCCTCCGCCGGGGCGGCGAAGCGCGAATAATAGAAGCCTGAGCCATCCTTCGCCCAGGACAGGTTGGAGAATTTGACCCATTCGACCGTATCGGCGGCGATCGCGCCGCTCGCGACGTCGAGGACCTTCACCGTGCGCCAGTCAGTGCCGCCATCCTGTACCGAATAAAGGATATGCGTGCCGTCCTCGGACGGGACCCATTCGCCCAGCGCGGTGGCGCCATCCGTCGCCCAGCCATTGGGATCGATCAGGACCCGGCCGGCACCGCCGAGCGAGTCGCGGACATAGAGCACTGCCTGATTCTGCAAGCCGCCGTTGCGCATGTAGAAATAGCGCCCGCCCTTCTTCACCGGCACGCCGAAGCGCTCGTAATCGAGCAGCTGCCTCATCCGCGCGGCAAAGATGTCGCGCCCCGGCAGGCTTGCGAGATAGGCGCTGGTCAGCTCATTCTCGTCCGAGACCCATTTGGCGACCGTCGCGTCAGTGCGGACATCATTCTCCAGCCAGCGATAGGGGTCGGCGACTTTCACGCCGAACTGTTCGTCCACCGTGTCGCCACGGGTCGTCTGGGGATAGATCATGCTGGGGGCCTTGGTCTGAGCGACGGCTGAAGCCGGGAGAAGCAACAAGATCAGGGGCAAGGCGCAGCGCATCAAGGGCTCCGGAAAAGAAAAAAGGAGCCGCACCCTATCAGGGGCGACTCCTTTCTCAACTGGCCTACCCGAGCAAGCTGGGGAGGGATTACGTCTTACGCGGCCTGGTCGTAATCGTCGTCGCCTTGCACCGGGCCTGAATCCTGCCCCTTGGCGCTGACGTCGCGGTCGACGAACTCGATGATCGCCATCGGCGACGCGTCCGAAGCGCGGATGCCGGCCTTGATGATGCGGGTATAGCCACCGTTACGATCGGCATAACGCGACGCCAAAACGTCGAACAGCTTC
>Ga0247741_1001212_pt1 | contig 14292 bp, 14 predicted proteins | sample UWRJL213509R2_FD_180945 | JGI IMG/M metagenome (GOLD analysis project Ga0247741, IMG submission 180945) | Plant litter microbial communities from Arlington Agricultural Research Station in Wisconsin, United States - UWRJ-L213-509R-2 | ecosystem: Environmental > Terrestrial > Plant litter >... | reverse complement strand
TCAAGCTGCGCTTTGGAGATGTAAAGAGGCTGCTCAATAGTATGCACTCCGTCATCAACGTTGGCGAGGATCTCAGGCTACTTCATGCATCGTTCCACGACTTCTTGTTGGACCCCGCAAGGTCAACCGACTTTGTTGTTAACTTACCAGAAGCTCGCAGGATGCTGGGATTGGCATATATCCAAGCAATCTGCTATCCTCCTTGTACGTGTTTTTGCCACCGGCTCTGACATCTTCACTGAGCACGCTTCACGTCCTCAGTCTCGATCCTTAGCAACATAGATTCGGCCGAAAGTTTTCATTCAGATCTGCCAAAAATGCATAAAGCTTTCCAATTCTGCGCAGGAATGGGGCTCCTCGAACAGCTTTCTGAAGAACTGAACGGCGCTGATATCATTGGTCAGTATGAATTGTATGTCCGCACGGCACCTTGGAGGAGGTATCCTGCCACGCTGGTCTTGAAGCACATTTGTACAATTTTGACAGTCCGTACATTTCAATCCTATCGATTGACCCTCAAATTGAGCTAATACAATCCAGGAGGGCGGATATGCCCGTTTCTACGAATCGGACATTGATGCAAGACTGAAAACATTTTGGGATGCTTACACGTGGGAGATTATACCAACTCATAAAGGACCTTATGGTAACGTACTGGACATAGGGTACGTCAATCAAATTGTCTTGGACCTGGTTTAATCACACTCACTCGGTTCGATGGTAGCTTGTGGGATTGTGATACCAGTTTAGCCTCGACGATAGAGGTAAGTACGAGATGGCAAAACCTAATGCTGACCTACTCTAATACGTGCGGATAGTTCTTGAACAATTTATCAAATCGCAAGCTTTCCCACCTATCCAGAGAAGATGTTTGCACCAAGCACAATGCACATCGTGTTCAAGAGTCCTAATGCAGATGATGTCATGATTCGTTTCGGCCTTGGGGAGAATAAGGGCGTCGCCGGATTCGTGTAGGATTAGTACTCCCCTACATCCTATTCACCTAGCTTATTCTTGAATTCCGAACAGGTTCTGTGATAATTCTCGCTCTTTCGATCCTCACAATATGATAGAGGTGCCCCATATACGCGGTCCTAGAGAGGAGGGGGAAGTTCGGGCTTGGGAGTTGCTGGCAACCGCTTGTTCCCAATGTGAGTGCCTTGAAGTATCCTTAAGGCTAGCGATAGATACTGAATATCACGATTCAGAAGGGCGCTGAAAGAAAGTCAAGGGAAGGTATATATTACTTTGAATGAGCAGGGCCGAGGTAGAGGCGCTGGCAGAGCAGGAGAAGGTTAATAAGTAATAATACAATGTTAGGGATGGAATGTATGAGTAAATACTACCAATTAACCGACCGACCTGAGGCCTATCTGCCGACACAGCCAGATCCTACAGATCGCTGCTGAGTTGAAGAGAACGAGACTTGATGGCGTCAAGTATCAAGCGTCAAGCAACGGCTAACCAACGAACGACTTGTATCGTCCAAGCCTCACTACGAAGCAGTAAGCGGCACCAAGTAGTGCTACTACTCCGTTCATAATGCCGATCTAGAAACCGGGTTCGTAGATGCACCAGCGGAGTTAGCGCAGGAGGATCTTTATGCTCTGGTGGTGATGGTTGAGTTGGTATCGTAGGATGCGTTGGTGGAAGTGGGTGTCGATGATGTCTTTCTCGTGTTCTTATCCATGACCATGCCCAGTAGGATTAAGATTAACCATCGGCAACTTCACTGGTCGATAACCCCGCTCCTCTGACTGCGAACTAGGCACATCCTCCGCATAGACTGATCTCGACGACGCGTTCGAGCATGCAGGAGAGTTCACCGTTGGTCTACTAGTTCATTCGTTAGCAACAAAGCCATGTTGTCAAAAATCCAAACTCACTTCTCCCTTCCTCCACCCCCTCAGCGAACCGACCAACCCTCTCCACAACTCTTGTATCCAGAAGAACGGTACGTCTCGTCCAAGATAAGGGAGACGGTCAAGTGGAAACCTTCGACGAGGGTGTTGGCGCCGTTTTCCGTTGCTCTATTTGGAGGTGTGTTAGATCGTATGATCAGGGGAGAGGAGGAAGGAGGAGCTCACTTGGCTTCATTCAAAGGACTTATATGCGTCGTCCACTCGCCAGGGACGTTGACGCGTAGCTTTGACATCCGAGCGGTAAGTGAATCGAGGGAGCTCTGAGCATAGACAGCAGGATGTTTCATGTCTAGAGGAGGGGGGGTTGATTAGCGAAAAAATCAGATAGCGGACGTGAGGAAGGGAGGGGAAGGAAGGAGAGGAGAGGGTGATATAGATGGAAGAAAGGATCGACGAAGATGATCCATGGCCAGAGCTTAGAGGTCATGAAACTACAGCCAAATGCAAAAGCTCGACCAACAGCCACCCAAACTCCAACTCCCCACCGCCCGATGCCCCAAACCACTGACCACAAATTGGGACTACGAACGCGCAGACGAAGGAATAAAACGAATTAGAATCGCACTCACTCTCTAGCCTGTCCTCGAATCCTCCTCCTCCTCGAGATCGATTTGGCTAGTTTCTGTTAATGATACATGAGTGACCGTCCAATAAAACCAAGGGCGAAGAGGCGACTCACTCAGATGATGAGCGTGGCTGTCGCCATCTTTCAAGCTCCAAATGAGTTGTAGCCTGATTCATCGATTGTTCTCGATCGCATTATACGTGTCCTGTGGATGTCCTTCGACTTAAAGATTGGCAGCCAGTTTCCAGGTATGTCTTGTAAAATCAGGAGGTGTTACAACTGGCACCCAGTACCGAGCTCGAACTTGTAACTCGGGGCCGAAACGACTCGGTAGACTAGCTACAGAAGTGAGAAGGGCCTGACACTAGCGGCAGCAGCAGTAGCGTGAGAATGTGTGAATGGAATGCCGGACCGGGGAGCTGTTTGTAGAAAGAAATTTCGTGATTCGTCCTTGATGACTCTCTTCAAGCTCACTGGCTAGCTACGACATCCGACGCCGGGCATCGCCGCTATTAGGATATGATACCTCGTCGGTGCTATTTTACTTGACTCTGGACCTTCAGGTTTTTCCTTAGAGACACCTGGGTCTGAGTACTGGAAGTCGACCATACGCCCCCGCGAAGGTCAAATACGGTCGACGGGCCTACTGGCTGCTGCCGCGTATTGGGCCAAGCTTGGTATACATGAGGCCAAGATATTGACTTGGCCAGTCGAAGAACTGTGGTTGACCTGCCTCAGGATGACGACGCGAATATAGGACAGGACTATATATCCTCTCCACGTCCAGTATGATGCAGCTTCGTCTGAACATACACTCCGCAAGCTACGTCCTTCGGATCCAGGTCCCAACTCAGCACTAGCTGTTTGGACCCCGACTTCAACCTGGTGCCCTTTGGGGACCGGCAACTGGAGATACGAGCCACGACCACCGTGTCTTTAGCCATCTGGCTCAATATCCTCAGTGGCAGCCCCTTGGGGTTCCGGTACAAGACTTCTCATATGAAATGTCAAAGATCGCTACGCCAACCATTCAAATGCGTGTATTTGCTATCTTCTCTCGTTGCACCTGACAGATCTCTGCGCGAACAGAACCTCCTCTCCTCAAACCGTTTTCAGGAATGACAGGTCACATAGTCGATGTATCTATACACCATCTGCTTTGGTGTGCAATGCCAACGAGATGGCGGGGAAAACAAGAAGCTTAGGATGTTTCGGACGAGAACACACGGCCGTCTGGTCAAATAAGGAGCTTTTGGGCTTACAGATTCAGATTGTTTTTCAGTGGTTGGAAAGCCTGGAATGTCTTCATCCCACAGTTTTCTTATGAGCATTGTCCTCGGAGTGGTTGCAGTTTCAGCGGAACCTGGCCGGCATCGACGCAGGCTTCCACGTCACGATATGCGACTTGCTACAAAGCATCCAGACTATTGCTACCCTAATGCTTTTGTGCCGTTTGTGACCTCATCGTTCTGCCTATTGTCCCTTCGGAAATCTCATTCAGAAGTTCTCTTTCTCTAGGCGCGAAACCTGACCTCGTAGACTGCTATCAGCTGGCAAGGGACATATAACCTTGAGTGGAGCCAAGTGGGTTTCTCCACCAGACCCTGTCCACCAATCCGCCAACACCCAATAGAGCGATGAACACGTTGCCCTTGCTCTCGCCGAAGGCTTCCAGCCTGACCCAGAAAAATATCGCGCTCTCCCCATAACCAGATGAAACGTGGGAAAGCCGAGACGATCGCTGATAGGCTGGACAAACCGTCGGCCACTGTGTTTCCCAATGGTGGACACAAATCTGCTGGCATCTTTTCTCTCTCAAATAGGAGCGAGTGATTACCACGTATGCAAGGACCTCATCTATAGCGCCTGGTCAGTAACTGATCCGAATTTTATTAGGTGAATCAATCAAGATTTGTAAACAATCGTTCAGGAGACGTATGTCTGGTATGAGCGCAATTGATGCACCGCAGAGGAAGCGGGCTAGAGTGGCATATCTGTTCTCCACACTGCCTACCTTTGCGTAGACTGAAAGTATGTGGATGGTTAATAGAAGCAATTTCCAACTTTGGATCCACGTTGCACCTGACCGTTGTTGACATTGACGATTTCAGCAACGTTGACACCAACGGCGTCCATTGGCATATTCCTATTTCGTGACAGAGCAATGAAGAAACTCTTGTACGTCACATCTGCGACGAACATCCCTAACGAGCACCTATTATAGCATCGAGCTGAGGGACCACCGCAAACTTGGTCCATCGCAATATGTGACGACAGTGTAAAGTAACGTATCTGTGAATCCACGATTCATGCTTTCTATCGATTGGACAGCCATTGCAACTCTTTTGGACGGCACATCCTATCCATTCATCTAAGTATGCATATGAGCCTTGCTGATCCACGTGTCAGTCTTCTCGCACAGCCATTTCAAACGCCTATACATTGGATAGAACCACACCATATTTCCCGCGCTGCCTCAGGCTGCTCTCCATCGACTCCTGGCCACTTCGTCTTTCCTCTTTTGCCTTACTGAAGGTGTTCAGATTTTCTGATAGACTTCTAATCTAGTGAGACGCCAAGAGGATCTTACTTGTTGCCTAGCTAGCGAATCTACACCAGTATATCCTAGGCTGTAGGTCTGACAGTGGTCTAAGGTGAGCGTACGTTGCTCTCCTGGGACGTCAACTCCATCTCATTGGTATCAGTGGTGTCAGGATGTCGATATTGTCCTCAGCGTCTGGTACTCGCATAACCGGAAGTATATTCAATGTTGTAGAAACCCCACAAGCTCCTGGACGCCTACAAGCTGCAGCACCCCCAAAACAGGTAATTCAAGATCTTTCACTGCCAGATAAAGCCCACCGAGTCTCTGATCGCCTCGAAAGATTACGCCTTCTAGGCGGCGCCCACCAATCCATATCTACGTAGAACATCTCTCAACGGAAGGTCGAGGTCATCCGCTCTGGCTCCCAGAGCCCAGCCGGAACCTTCCACCCGAATATCGAGCGCAAGGTGTCTCCGTCGGGGATGTTGGCATCATCGAGCCTTCAGGAGCATTTGACTTCCATTTCAACATTAGATATCCCGCTGATCACGGCATAAATTCTCATTGTCCTATTAACTTCCAGCATCTTGACCCGCCTCTTCAAGAACATGATATCGGTGAACATGACATATTCGGTGCTGGCAGTTCTCTGGCAAGTTCGTCTATCAGGCGAGTCCAGGGTGGGTCTTTGAACGGGTATGATCTACTTTCCGGACTTTCCCTCTATAACTCACGGTAAGACACAGAGGGTTAGAATTTGAATCATCAGCATCGGAAGGAGCAGTTCTCGCTATGCCCGATATTACAACTCAAATCGACCTCAAAAATCTGGACAGGTTTTATCAGCACATCGGTACTCATGCTGAGAGCTGGTATCAATATGCCAACGGGCCAGCCATGGGTCGGCGATTGGATAATAGTGGCCTATGCTTGGTCATAGGATGCGACAAAACCAATTCCTGGGGGATTGCAACATTTTCCAACTCGATCGAGCAAACGACATCCCGATTGCAGTTTCGTCCGGTTGCATCTTCTTCCGGTGATCCAGGATGCTCGTATATCTGGGAACATTCTGGTACAGCTCACTCTCCTCGTGTTGGTCCGTCTCGGAGGGAACACTTGGTGCAATCAACATATAACCAGTGCCTCTTTGTCCGATATTTGGATATCAAGCTCCGTAAACGTGCTTTGCCTGGATTTGGAGGACCCACTGGAGTTAAGATACAAATGCGGTCCCATCAGTCTACTTCGCCTGGGACCATGCAGTCAAATTCAAGCAATCTAGGTTCATTGAAGACATTCGGTTCGGCATTATCGCGTGTTCTGGGGCCCACTTTTAGTCCTGGACGCGATGAAAGTGATGCCCTGCCAGAGCCGACTGAGGATTCGCTTGAGATTGTTGCCGGGTCATATATGGTTTCGGTACACTTTAATCCTTATCTCAGGCTCTTACCTCTTCCTAATAAGTGCGGTATACAAGGAAATGACGCCCTTATCGAATTTCCTCAATGACTACCTCCTTGAAAAGCTTCCTGCGGCGAAAGTGGCCGCCACACGTGGAGTGGAATGGTATTCACAATTCACATTGGTAATTTTTTGTACATGGCATTATCTCAAATGTTGATACTTTCTTTCGAGTACAGGTTACCAATCCTCCGAAAACATTTTCAGACGTCATCGAAAGCATTCTTCGTGACCATGAGATATGTCTTGGCGCATCAGGTTCTTCTTGCGTTAAATCTATCCCTTGGAGGTTTGCTCATAAACTACCAGGTATTGCTTACTTTCAGCCAAAGGGCTACAGCAAGTTGAACTCCAGAAGCTGTGTAGTATCAGCACTCTGCGACAAAGCTGTTGATACTGGTCGCCTAAGTCCGGTCCCAGTTGCGGTTGTTGCTGCAACTGAGGAATGGAAGTCCTTCCAACTGTCCCCGAGTCCATCGTCGCCGACGACGAACTTCTTTGACCATGCTCGGACTCCCCCAGTGCGGGATGTGCCTGCAATGCGAGTCAATGGAAGAGCTGAGGTTACAAGTGTTGCTAATCGCCATTGGGCTCCATTGGGAGGTGCGCTTGCGGAATTTACTGTATTTGTCTATTCTTACTAAAGAGGTTGAATTGCGTAGGCATGGGCATGGGTAGCAGCACTGGCAAACAGCCCGCCTATAGGCGGGTTAATATTGCATGTCAATATTGTCGAGGGCGTAAAGTCCGAGTAAGTACACCGCCCTTACCATTCTCCAACGCTTCTGAACACATCTGCCAGTGTGAGACTCCTGGCGACGGTCAGCCATGCAGAAGGTGTATCGAGACCGACAAGGAATGTGTGTATGGGCCCATGGTACCGCCGCATCCCGGTCCCCAACAGTATAACTTCATCCCGATGTCGCCCCATGACCTTTCGAGAGGACCATCCCAACAGCCGGGCATGTACGGTGTTGAGAGTCGTTTCTATAATCCACCGTCTGCTGTGATCGACCGGCTGCCTCATCTGGCTCAGAGTATCCCAGTAGGGTACAACCAGACGCCCACCTTTTCAGAATACTCACATCCTGGAGGCATGCCTTCTTTTTCACCGACTCTGGTGCACGGCTCTCCGGTAGATCCATCACAACCTACGCACTCGTATCCAAGACATTCATCTGGTTCACAGACCAGCACACCACATGAATACTCGCACGCCGCACACGGAGAAAATCTGCCAGCTGGCCCTTCCCTTGGACATTTCCCCCCTTCACCTGGACCTTCTAGCACTAGCCCACCGCCTACGGCTGGTGACTTCTTCCCGCACAACCCTGATCATACGTCAGTCTTACCATTTGAATCCCTGACAACCCACTGACGGTGTTATTTTCATGCAGTCACTACCGTCCCCCCGGGGGTCAGGGAGGAGATACGTCCGGGCGTTAGATATCTAGAAACGGGCTTGCTAGGCTATATTACCTCGGACCTCACATTTCAGTTGTCGTTCTCCGGTACTCCTTTATGCTCCCTTCCTTTCCTAACACTGTACGCCACGATCGATCCTAATAACTTACCGAAATATATCTTGCTTTGACCCGACCGTCTTGGTGTCATAGATTTAGGAAACACAAGCATTTTCGCGTGGTTATCAAGTATCCGAAGTCCCCAGAGTTGAAAGCTTAGTACAAATCTGAAAAGAAGTCCAAACAGCCCAACTACCCTATTTGCTGCGTCAAAAGGATAGACCTCATTGGAATCGGAGACCTGGTCCCAGTCGACCAGCTAAGGATGCCGCTCTTGCATGACACAATCTTGATACTTTTGACGCAAGAGGACGTCGACTAGATACCCACAAGATTCTAATTTCGTTATGTACATATGTAAGCCCCATGAGCTTTAATACATAAAAGTGTGGACTTGAAATCTTTAAAGGACGATGGGTGCATATGCATGTAAATGTGCTAGCAGTTTCAAATTTAATCATATCTACACGAGCCAGAGAATCACAGATATGTCTGGCTTCGAAATAAACCACAGCCTCCTTGTTTCGAAGAGCACCAGGAGCACGTTCATGCTTCTGAGGACCGACATCAGGATTCAGGACTCGCCTTTGAAAGAAGGGCATCATTGATAACACTAAACTAGCTAGAAATCAATAGAAATTTTGAAGAAGACCCACTGATCAAAGATTCAACAGCCTTCCCCTGAGGCTTTCCCTTCCCTTGTCCTTTGCAACGACAGCTTCAGTCTTTTTCTTCTTCTTCCGGTTTACATAGCAGGTGTGACTCGCGGTCAGTAGTGGGTGAGATGGTAGCATCAGGATCCATTTCCTAGCTGTCCCCTATACGAATGGGCGGGTGCTGCCACTGGGACCCACTACCGAGCTCAGACTTGGACTGGGGGCTGGAATGACCTGCCTGGAAACAGTAGCAGCAGCAAATTTAGACGCACAGATGTAAAGCATGGGCAATTCCAAGCTTAACTCTCGTATGTTCGCCATTCTCGAGTTTTCAAAAAGCCAGAGAGTTCGAGAGGGGGTCCGGACCGATAGTCCGGACGCCTATAGAAACTTCGGTTGTTTGTTCTTGACGACTAGCTACGACAACCGACATTCAACATTGCCACTATATTGTTATTGATACCCTTCCGCCCTCTTCCTCGTGCTACTCTAGTACCTGCGACTGACTCCGGGTCTTCAAATTCCTTCTTAACCGTACTTATTGGTGATCTGGGCCGACACCTATACCTGGAGCCGAATACTGGAAGTCGACTCTACAGTTCCGAAGGTCAAATGTTGACGAGCCTACCGGCTGAGGCGTATTGGATCCAAGTTACACAAGGTCAAGGCTGAGCTGGATATTGATTTGGACAGTCGAAGAACCAAGATTCAGACCTGCCTCATTTGTGGATTTAACACTGGGTGTTTGACCACGAAAGCTGAAGCTGAAGGATGACGATGTGGAGATGGAGTGGCTATCATTCGAGTGCATATTTCTTGTCCACTTTTCGCCTTTACAGCGCTGATACGTGTTCTGCCCACTAGAATAAACCCTCGCTAAACCGAGTTCGAAGAAGATCAGTGAATGGAGGACGGAGAGTCGACTCTAAGTTTGCAAGTGGGCTTTGTTGTGGATGGATGCGGACGCGAAGCGCAAATAGAGGAGGCGGCACACATTGTTACTCGAGGACGGCATGAGGGACGGAGATGAAGAGCAGGATTGGAAATGGACATGAATGCGGGCTCAGTGCAGTCGTATTGGGCCTCCGGGAGGTTCGTCCGTTTGATCTTTTATTTTCCCTTCTCGATGGCGGACCTTCTACGTCATCCTCTTCCACCTCTCCCGCCTATCATCCCTCCTTGCTCTAAATGAACACTGACCTTCCCTTTCCACCGGCAGATACGAAACGTCGCCCACCCAGACTTGTGCGTTCGCGAGTCGCCAGCAGTCTCCGCCTCGCTCCTTCCCTTCGGTGTACCGTCTTAGATCGGCACCAGTATGAATGCAGTTCTAATCCTGCTGTGGCGGCTGCCGTCGGTTTATTCCAGATTGAACACTCTACGGAAGCTCAGCGCTGCGTCAGGTTCTGACCCAACGTCTTCAAGTTTGCACCTATCCATATCGACGTCCTCACTGGTCCTTATGCACCACTACACGTGCTCAAAGTTCGGACGTTGCCACTACACCAACCTCCTCCGCATTCTCCATCTCATTCTTATCTCATCCTGGATCTATACACCGCTGTAGACGCTACAGCTATGTTGTTGGGCTTTTACAATCACCAGCTTTCATCTTGGGGGCCCCGCGCTAGCACTGCCAAGCATAAGGCATCGAGGACACCGATACGACCACATGTGAACACTGGAAAGACGTACAAGTTGGAACTATCTGTGACGTGTTTGCACTACACGGCCCAACACAGTGTCAGTAGTGTTCAGGAGTCAAGCTCGTCAAAATAGTCAAGTTTGGCATTATTCATGCCAATGGAACGCTCGAGCTGACGGTGTTTTAGGTGGTAAGTGGACACTCCTCTCCAAACGTCTCAAGCTCAAAGTGGATTATCTACTTTACAGTATACAGCGTACCCACCTTGAAGCTCGGAAAACTGTGATCGCAGCCGACGACCAACGAAGGCTTCTAGATGGACACCCGGACACGATCATCTTTCAAGAAACAGTGGCCACGCCGACTCCCAGCTGAGCATACAACAAGTCTGAACGATTCGTGCTTAGTGTGCGCACAGCTCGAGGTTACCAACTGTCGACGTAGCCGCATATCGGCTAGATCCACACCCAGGTCCGTCGAGGGTACTCAGCTTTTAAAGGACAGCAACCGCCGATGAAGTCACGCTTACCATCTAAGTGCGTACTCTACCTACTTCTGACTGTTCAACGTTCAGTATTGGCTAACTCAACACCCCCAATCCTCCAGATACTCGCGACACCAATTCGAAGAGATTCCAGGAATAGGCTAGACAGTGAGTATGATTTATTTATGGACGACTCGTTAATGGAGGCGGATTCGTTGGGTGGACGAGTGTCGAGGTATATCTGTGCACCTCTCGCGGTTGTGGTGGTCGAGGTCGTTTCGTTGTGGCGACGATTTGCTGGTTCGTTCATGATGGATTTGGTGCTCGGTTATTGCGGCTTCACTGAGTAGACGAATGACGAAGTGGGGTTGGAATGTAATGAGAACGGCATGACAGAGAAAGGGACAAGATGCATTGCTACGGGACAAGATGGAGGAAGGGAAACATATTTCAACGAGGAATGGTAGACCGATTTGGCCGTGGATGGATTTGGGTTATTTTTGCGATCGAGAGGCAATTGTCGATGTGTAACTCTCTTCGAGGAGAGTCAAAAGACTGCAGTCTGTCATTGTTTTGGCGTTTCTTTATGTTCTCGTCGTTCCTCTTGTGTCACCCTCCTTTCTCCCTCTTTACCGCAAACACACACTAACCATTTCTTCTCCTCTCCTTTCTAGGCACGAAACGTTCTGCGACTTTGTCGTCAAGCTGGGTACCAACATCCTCCTTGGGTCTGCGAGGCATACAAGCCCCTTGAATGAAGCCAAGTGGGTGCATCTTTCCCTTCCTTTCTCTCAACTCGACCTAACTCTTCTCAAAGAGCAATTGAAAATGACGCCAACGCCTCGCCTCAGGCTTTCACGTACTCTTCACCATCGTCACTGCCCTTGTGCTCAGCGAAACGTACCGTTCCTCCTGCAATTCGTCGGAAACGCCGGAATACTGTGGACAATCAGCTCGAGGAGCTGAGAGAGCAGGACAAGCATATCTCAATCCAGTTGCATATGTGAGCTCCCAGAAGTTGGGTTGGGTTACAGGCCTATGCGGTTGCCTGCGCATTTCGGTTGCACCCACTCGAGGTTGGCCAGCACAACAATGCAGATCAAGACAGCTGTTGGATCCAACATTGGTCCAACGCGTACTGGTTCAGACGCAACCACATCCTCATCTATACACTTCTCCACGTCATCGCCTCCCAACCGGACCTATCGCTCTCGCGCTCAGCGAAATCAGCAAAAGCCCGTTCTCATCCACATAGAAGCTCTCGTCACTGCGCACACCGATGCAGCTTTCCTACGCCTGTAGCGTTTTCACGTTTGTGTTTGTGTTCGGGTACACGGTGTTCGCAATCTGGTTATGAGTGGTATCAGCTCCATGTGGCGATGGGAAATTCCACAGGGAAGGAGGTGTAAAGAGGTGTTTCTATCAAATCTACACTGTCTGAAGCATTCTCGACTTTTCGCGACGAATTAGTATTCATGGACGCATCGCTTCGTGTTACGCACACCGGTAGAATAGCAATATGGGATATTCGTCAGGGCAGTTATGGGAACCCAACCCTGTACGATTTGGAGTTTGATATTTGCATTTCAACCAGCCATCCAGATCTGTTAGAATACTGCAGGCTATGTGTAGCTGTGCATTGGACTGACATTTACCATTACAGAGGTCTGCTTTAGTTGCCTTCCAACACGTGTAGGCTGTGCCACACAAGAAGTTCTCGCCCATTGGGCGCATATAGATCTTATCGTCTTACTTCCATGGCCCTTACTCGAGACAATCGTTGGTGATTATGAACTTTTTTGTCGGTGCTGAAAACACCCAGTTGCAGGGTGATATCAATGCGACACAAGTTACAAATATTGCTACTCAGAACAACTACCATGGGGTCCCATTGAAAGGTGCGCTCGTTGGAATTCGCTTTTATTCTTCTTTTCTAACTTGAGAGGGTGAATCGCGTAGGGATAGATCTCCTCTATCGGTACACCTCCCGCGCTGCCCACCTAGACGCGAGGGCACGGCGTGATCCACCCAGGTGCATGGATGGAACTCGTAAAGCCATCATCAAGGAGATCTTGGACTGGCTGAAGAAACTCACTGAATCATCTTCCATCCTCTGGCTGCAAGGACCCGCTGGGCATGGCAAAACGGCACTGGAGTTCACTATCGCGGAAATCTGCAAGAGAAAAGGGCTCTTGATAGGGTCGTTCTTTTTTTCGAACCGAATCGCCAACTGCAGCGATGCCAGTCTCCTCTTCGCCACGTTGGCAGCCGAGCTCATCCAAGCTTGTCCGTCGACGAAACGTTATATTGAGAAGGCGATCCACGACGACCCTCTCATTTTCGATAAGGCGCTGGAGACGCAGATGAAAGCGCTCATCGTCGAGCCTATGCAACGCATAGCCACGCTGGCCCACATCGACACCGGGCGGAAGGCGTACCCAACCCTCATTGTCATCGATGGTCTCGATGAATGCGCCGACCCCAACGATCAGGATGAGATTGTCAGGATCATTGGCGACTTGGCCCAGCAACGTGGTCTTCCCCTCCGATTTCTCATAGCCAGCCGACCCGAACCAAACATCCGCGAAGCCTTCGAGAAGCTTCAGTCTCGCCTTTCGAGGGATTCTTTTTCGACGCTGCTCCTTACGGAGGATGCGCTGACTCGCCGAGATATCCAGATCTACTTCAAGCGCAAGTTTGGTGAGCTCCGTGCTCGGCATAGTTACCTCCGGGCAGGATGGCCAGGGCCAGATATCATCATGCGGCTGGTGGACAAGGCGTCAGGCCAATTCGTCTATGCAACAACAATCGTCATATATGTCTCCTCACCAGATGACCGACCAGATGACCGCCTCGATGTGGTCTTGAAAGTGTTGGACACGCCTGTGGGTGACACTCCTTATGCCCCTCTCGACCAGCTGTACCGGCACATCGTCCGAACCGTGAAGCATCGCAAGGAAGTACTGCTGATCTTGGGCCAGCTTATTCTTGCTGAAAAGATGTCGATTTGGGAGGACATTCTGGGATCACCCAGCAACTCGACCTCTCAAAAAAGGGTAGAGGTAATCCTTAACCTGCGCGTCGGAGATGTGAAGAGGCTGCTCAACAGGGTTCACTCTGTCATTGATGTTGGCGAGGATCTCAAGCTACTTCATGCCTCATTCCAAGATTTCTTGTTGGATCCCTCAAGGTCAAAAGACTTTGCTGTTAACCTACCAGAGGCCCGGGTGATGATGGGATTGGCTCATATCCAAGCAATCTGTACCTGTTCTTGTATGTGTGTTTACCACTGGCTATATCGTCTTTACTGTGCTCACTTTTTCACATCTTCAGCTGAGACATCGACCGGCCTAGACCCAGCCAGGAAATGTAGACCAGATCTGTCAAACGCACATAAAGCGATCCTGGAAAACGATTCATCCTCACAACACTCGAGATATACAGGGGATCTCAGTGATGTGTCCTGCTCTGTCATGATCTCAACCTTC
>Ga0247741_1001211_pt1 | contig 14303 bp, 15 predicted proteins | sample UWRJL213509R2_FD_180945 | JGI IMG/M metagenome (GOLD analysis project Ga0247741, IMG submission 180945) | Plant litter microbial communities from Arlington Agricultural Research Station in Wisconsin, United States - UWRJ-L213-509R-2 | ecosystem: Environmental > Terrestrial > Plant litter >... | reverse complement strand
CAAAAAAAAAAGGTCGATAGTGAGATAGCGGAAAATCTCATTAAATAATAATCATCCTGGTGTGTAAAGTGGAGGGAGTTCGACCCAATCATCGTCGCTTCGACCAGGTAACCTCAGCCCACTATCTTCGTGGCGCCTGACCCTCTGAGACTGCGACAGTCCAGGTGGACACACATCTGTGGACACAGCCTGCGCTTGACGGATGTTCCACAGCCACAGTCTATAATGCCTTGCGGATGCAGGTCTTCGTCGTTACACCTCGAGGCCTCAAGAAATTGATACCTTCGCTTCCAACGATGACATCCTCCAGTGGAGAATCACCTTTGAAACTGCTTGCATTAGGTAAAATCTCAACATACTCTCATCGATGGAGTTGCTGACCGGTGGATCTGTACAGATGGTGGCGGTATTCGCGGACTTTCAGAACTACTCATTCTCAAAGACCTCATGCACAAGGTAATGGTCCAGGAGAACGCGAAACAGAAGAAGAATGGTCAACCGATCCTTACTTGTCTTCCAAAACCGTGCGATCTCTTTGATTTAATCGGTGGTACGGGTACAGGAGGGTGCGTCTTGCGTTTCAAATAGTATGGTATGCTGTGGCTAAATCATACACCACAGGATAGTAGCTTTGATCCTGGGGCGGCTCAGAATGGACGTAGATACGGCAATAAACCACTACGACACCTTGGTAAAACATGTCTTTTCTCATCCAAAGCGGTGGCAAGGAGATGGAAAATTCAAAGCGACGAACCTTGAAGAAGCCATGAAGGCGATGATAAAGGATGCAACTGGTGATTCGGAATCACCTTTATTGGAGCGCGACGTGGCCACATGTTGCCGAACGTGAGTTTAAAAGTCCTTTGAATCTTTAGGTTTTGATTATTCTTTAGCTTCGTTTGCGCCATGAATGCCTATAATATGGACGCCAATATTCCAGTGCTTTTCAGGAGCTACGAGTCCCTTGAACCACATTCGAATTGCAAGATTTGGGAGGCAGCCCGAGCGACATCGGCAGCACCAGCCTTCTTCAAGCACATCGAAATCGGGCGGGCGCAGCCTTATATCGATGGTGGACTCGGTCGCAATAACCCCAGCCGAGTTGTACTGGATGAAGCGAAGAGATTGTTTGGCGCTCGTCACATCGGATGTCTGGTGAGCATTGGTACTGGACGTGCTGAGACGATCAGCATCAAGAAGTCTGGGGGTTTCGGGCAGATCGTGCCAACAGACATCTTCGATACCTTGAAGGCAATAACCAGTGACTGTGAAGCCACACACGAAGCCATGCTGGGTCTTTTCTCCAATTTGCCGGCAACTTATTTTCGACTGAATGTCGACCAAGGGATGCAGGATATAGATTTTTCTAAATGGGAGAGACTGTGTAATGTCGAGGCCCATACGACGCAATATCTGAGAAGGACAGAGGTTGTCGAAAAGGTGGCGTCGTTGGTAAATGCTATTGAGATTACGAAGCCACAGCTAACGATAGAACAACTTGGTACGGAAGAGCCTCATCTATCAGTCCGAACGAACGGCTCATCATTTACCCTAGTTTCTCCAAGGCCTCCGCTGCCAGTGGAACCAGTCCCAGATATCCGGAAACGCAAGCTCTGTCCGCCACCGGTAGCCTCATTTATAGGTCGAATGGATATCCTCGATAAAATGCGCAGGTATTTCGACTCGGAGGGTGCAGGTCAGCGTATCTTTGTGCTATACGGCCTCGGCGGTGCAGGAAAAAGTCAGCTTGCATTCAAATTCATCGAGGGATCCAAAGGAAAGCGGTATGTCAATTAGTTGTATAAAATCACGACCGCAATATACTGACGACATTATTTCTCAGCTTTTCCGAGATCTTCTACGTTGACGCTACGAGTGAACAGACTCTTCGAACGGATCTCGAAGCCATTTCTTCAGGAAATTCTAAGCGAACCGTGGATGGGAATTTGCAATGGCTTGCAAGTCAGACCGACGGAAACTGGCTGCTCTACTTCGACAATGCCGACGATGTCAACTTGAGGCTGAATGAATTCTTTCCTCGATGTGCATCTGGCCATATTTTAGTCACAACACGCAACCGAGAGCTTCGCCAATACGCCGCTACTGAAGATGCGAATGCACATGTTACAGGGATGGATGCAGACGACGCAGTACACTTGCTTTTGCGTCAGGCTCGGGCAAGAATGAATGATGAAAATATAGTGCTAGCGGAGGCGATTGTACGAGTGAGTTCTCAGATTTTTATCTCCGGTAGAGGCGTCCATACCAACCCATGAGGATACAGGACCTCCATTATTTTGCACTGGCTATTGCCCAAGCTGGAGCTTTCATTCATTGCCACTCATCTTTGAACAAATATCGAGACCTCTATCGAGGTGAACGAGACAACTTGTTACAGAATAAAGAGATTCAGGGACAAGACCCATACGAGTGGGCGGTGTATTCAACATGGAAACTAAGTTACGAGAGGCTCAACGCGTCTGCAAGATTATTTCTCCAGATCTGCTCCTTCCTGCATCATGAAGGAATTTCAGAAGACATGTTCAAAAAAGCGGCAATGTCTCAGCGACAACTAGAGGATTCGGAATTGCAGGAAGAAGTGTCGAAGTTGTTAAACCGGCTTGGAAAACAAGATTCAGGGTGGAGTTCCTGGACATTCTTGGAGGTCATGAAGCACTTGGGGTCACACTCCCTCATTGAATATGATAACCAAAATGACACATACAGCATCCATCCGCTTGTGCACCACTGGAGTCATACCACTATGGAAGGAAACCAACACGACATGCCAAAACTCATGGTCACTATTATCGGGTTATCGGTGTTTTGGTCATTCACGGATGAGGACTACAAATATCGGCGTACACTTCTGAAACATATTATCACCTCTATGGCTTCACTCAAGCCGGAGGATATTGATCTATCGATTGCAGCTTATATAGTGCGTATCTATTTCGAACAAGGTCACTGGAAGGAGGCAGAGGCGCTTGAGGTGGTAGTAATGGAGAAGTGGAAGCAGGTGCTGGGTGATGATCATCCGGACACCCTTGTGGCCATGGGAAATCTTGCATCCACATATAACGGCCAGGGCCGATTGAAGGATGCGGAGGCACTCCAGGTGGTGGTGTTGGAGAAGAGGAAGCGGGTGCTAGGTGATGATCATCCAGGAACCCTCACGAGCATGGGGAATCTTGCATCCACATATAACGGCCAGGGCCGATTGAAGGATGCAGAGGCACTCCAGGTGGTGGTGTTGGAGAAGAGCAAGCGGGTGCTAGGTGATGATCATCCAGGAACCCTCACGAGCATGGCGAATCTTGCATCCACATATAACGGCCAGGGCCGATTGAAGGATGCGGAGGCACTCCAGGTGGTGGTGTTGGAGAAGAGCAAGCGGGTGCTAGGAGACGACCATCCAGGAACCCTCACGAGCATGGCGAATCTTGCATGCACATATAGGGACCAGGGCCAATTGAAGGATGCGGAGGCGCTCGAGGTGGTGGTGTTGGAGAAGAGGAAGCGGGTGCTAGGTGATGACCATCCAGGAACCCTCACGAGCATGGCAAATCTTGCATCCACATATAGGGACCAGGGCCGGTTGAAGGATGCGGAGACGCTCCAGGTGGTGGTGCTGGAGAAGAGGAAGCGAGTGCTAGGAGACGACCATCCAGGAACCCTCACGAGCATGGCGAATCTTGCATGCACATATAGGGACCAGGGCCAATTGAAGGATGCGGAGGCGCTCGAGGTGGTGGTGTTGGAGAAGAGGAAGCGGGTGCTGGGAAATGACCATCCAGATACTATCACGAGCATGGCGAATCTTGCAAGCACATACTTCAACCAGGGCCGCTTGGACGATGCGGAGGCGCTCGGTGTGGAAGTGGTGGAGAAGAGACGGCGAGTGTTGGGAGATGACCATCCTCATACCCTTATTGCGAAGGAGAATCATGCAGAAGCGTATAGGCGATTGGGCTGCTTGAAAGATGCGGAGGCGCTTGAGGTGGTCATGGAGAACAAGAGCAAGTCGTGAATGTAGTCGTTCTACAGATTGAGATCAGTTATATATTACAAGGAACAGAAGTCAATTTCTTGCATTGTCGCACTTGAGGGAGGTGTTTATATACTGACTTGCACCAGGGGCGACTTGACATCAAAACAGTTCGTAGTAGACTTGGCTCGACGAGTTGACGCCGATCTAATGTTCAGTTGACAGCTGCCAACCAGTGTGGGCTAAAAATGTAATGAAGGAACGCATGTGGGAGGTGGTGGCGAGGGGCACATTTGTGACGCCATGCCATGGAAGCCCGCTTGCTAGTTCTTACGACTTGGGTCAGTGCTTGACCGGATTGTGGTTCGGGGAAATGCTCACGGAGTGCAACAAAGAGGATGGACGCCGTTCACCTGTTCTAATTCGAGGCAGGGGCGACGGTCAGACAGGTGAGTGTCGCAAGATGTATCAGAGCCATGGCGTTCTCTGAATATGAGCGTAGAGGACAACGAGAATGATGTCACAGAAAACGAAACTGTCCTGTGACATGTGCGTTACTGGTTCTGCGAGGCTCTCTCACAGGTCACACGAGCCGCAGTCGACAGGATTCCGCAGCGACCCAAAGTTAACCGCATCATGATTCATTCGTTACTGCCGATTCAACGCGTACTTTTACGATTCTTCGATGACACCCGGCCAGTGTGAGGCGATGAAATCTCTACCAGGTGCAAGGTTTATAAGGACGTCGGAAGTTCTCCAACGTCAAAATATTCCACTGTCCACCACATTGCAAACATGGCCACCGCAGCACCAGTCCTGATTGTATGTAACTTGACTTTTTATCTCATCTTTGGCGCTCATCTAAATCTTGTTTACAGAGTGGTGCAGGACCTACTGGTCTTGTTCTTGCTTTATCACTGCGCAAGAACGGGATTGCTGTTCGAATAATCGACAAGGAGTTCCGACCGCGGAGGGGAGAGCGCGGTGCAGGTGTTTCGGTCTGTTTCTATTCTACTTTCTTTGATTACTACTAAACGCGTAGCATTCAGCCGCGCACCCAGGAACTGCACAGAATTCTCGGTACCTCAATTGATATCATGGGGACAGCGAGGCCGCTTCCATTGACAAGGGAATATGACCCTTCTGACGGGTTTAAACCCGCGAAGACCTATGCATTGCTTCCGTATGCCGAGCCCACTCCGAACATGCCATATGTATGTGCCTTGCTTGATTATTGAATGCTCCCAAAACTGACGTACTCAGCTGAACTCTCTCATGTTGGGCCAAAACTATCACGAAGCAATTCTCCGCAAGCATCTTGAAAGGATGGGTACCACAGTCGAATTCGGATCAGAACTCCGGACGTTTACTCAGTCGGAAAACTCTGTGGTTGCTGAGATTGTCAAGCGCAGCGAGGGAAGCGATGCTGTGGTGGTAGAGAAAACCGAGTTCTCATTCCTTGTCGGGTCCGATGGGGCACATAGTGTTGTTCGCCGCACACTGGGACTGGATTTCCTGGGCGAAACGGAAGAGTCGACGAATATGGTGATTGGCGACATAAAGGTGACGAGTGGGGAGCGCGAAGTATGTGGCATTCTCTTATCTGCCTTTGTATTCAAACTCATTAGTTTCACAGTTCTGGGAACGTTGGCTTGTGAATAAGGTCATGTATGAGCTGTCTGTTTATCTCTTTCATCGTATTCAAACTGAATCGAGCTCAGGTTTTTTCTCCGACCATCGTCGCAGGACCCAGAAATCGTGAGTTTTGTTGTAGCCGGGGAAATCGATGTCCCGAAGCTGTTGTCAAGTCGGGAAGCGCTGGTAGAACAATTCTATGAAACTACTGGCAGGCGGGATATTACATTCGGAGACTTGGTCTGGGTTTCTAAATACAGGTCGGTCCTTTCTGCCTCATTCATGCCTCAATTGTGATTAACCGGATTTTGTCTTGAAGGCCGAATATTCGTATGGTCAACAAGCTAAGGCAAGGCAGGGTTTTCATCGCTGGAGGTTTGTTCATATTGTATTTTCTATATCTCTCACTGTCCGCTCATATATTCCGTCGATGTAGATGCTGCTCATTGTCACAGCCCAGCGGGAGGTCAGGTATGCTTCAAAATTTGCTGCAATTATTCGTAAAACGTGAACCTAATTGTCACTCATTCCAGGGACTGAACTCAAGTGTTCAAGACGCAGTAGGTCATTTGTATATCTCAACGAAGTTTCAACGATTGACTACGGTTTAGTTCAACCTAGCATGGAAAATCGCCCTCGTGCACCAGGGTCACTCCTCGCCAAAGATACTTGACAGCTACAACGAAGAACGACTCCCCGTCATCGCAGAGATGCTCAACAAGACAACCGAGCTACACCACAAAATGACGAAACTCATCGGCCATGTTAAACGTGGACCAGAGTTAAACCAACTTGGCGTCAACTGCCGTGGAAGCTCTATAGTCTATGAAGACGAACCCGATGCAGTGGCTACCAAGTGGCCTGGCTACAACAAGGACAGCGAGAGCGCCGCACGGGCTGGCGATCGGGCGCCTGAGGCAACGAAATTGAAGCCAGCAGGTGCCGAGGACGGGTTCACCAGCCTCTTCTCGATCTTCTCCCCTTCGAAGCACACCGTCCTACGCTTTTCAGAATCCAAAGACAACCGCAAGTCCCTTTTCAAGTTCCTCAAAAGTCTACCAAAGGGCACGGTGCAGAGCGCTGTCGTGCTGAAGCCTGATGCACCCTTTTCTGCTGACAATGAATGTGATATTGTCCTTGTGGATGAAGAGGGTCATGCGCACAGTGGTTATCACGTCGCCGACGACACGTTTTCCGTTTTTGTGATCCGTCCTGACGGTGCCATTGGCGCTCGTGTACGGTCGGTTCAGGGAGTGGAGGAGTATTTCAAACGTTTGTTCGCTTGAAGATGGCGACGTGTACTCAGGAAGAGTCTGAAAGTTCGCGTAATTACTCCCAACTCAAATTATCGTTATATTATTAAATTTGGGCATATGTTATGAGGCTAGAGCACTCTGAGACGGCCTTTCGGTATTGGTACAGTATATCACCATGTATCTACCTGCGGAAATCAGTGATCAAGGGGCTTGGAGGGCAGTGAGTGAATCATGATAGTATCTCACGTCGTTGAACTAGATGTGAGGCGGTAGATGTTAAGCTTCAGGCCCAGGCTGTGTCCAGGTATATGATCTTCCGGGAAATGTGCATGTAGATCGTAGGACAGATTGTCCTCGTCTTCGAGAGGTGAAGTACATGGTGGAGACTGGGTGGCAGGGGAACTGATTGTGTCTGGTTCGTCGTCCACAGCCACTCGAGTCTAACCAAATCACGGGGTATACCCTTCGAGGCATTTGAGAGAATATTTATTCCAAAAAACAAGCACGAGGATGTTAGAGGGCAGGTAGGACGCGGACGCGGAACGAGACTATCTAAGACCGCGACGCGACGCGTTTGCAGGACGTGAAGCATGCGAACACACTCATTTCTGAAAGTTGTTGGGGAAGATCCAAGACTCTCACGGTACGAGATCCGCTTTCGGACGGCGTCCGTAAGAGGATGGCCTGGCCGAGACTGGTCAAACACTGCATTAGACTCGTGACCAGTCGGGAGCACGTCAGCTTGCAGCTTCAGAAACAAGGAGGACCTTGTGTTCTCCAGGGCCTTTCAGGCGTCACCTCATCGAGGGATCGGTCACCGGTCTAGCAGAATATCACCAACTGCAAATTAGCATTTTTGTCAGCTTGTCAGACAAGCACTGGGAATGAGAAGCTTTCCGAAGAGGCCGTCCACTTAGCAGCTGGGATGATGGCAGTCGGATATCGAAGTGTTGTAGCAACGATGTGGTCGATCAAGGACGAGTACGGCCCCGTAGTGGCGGAAGATTTTTACAAGTATCTCATGGAGAAAGGAACGACGTCCAGACGGCCTGGAATTGACAGTGCTAATACGTCGCGCTCCCTCCATCAGGCCATTCAGACCATCCGACAGCAGGTCGGTGACACGGAGAAAGGTCTCTTGACGTGGATATCGTACGTTCATTTTGGATATTAGGTAGTCCACACACTTTTTCCTTGTTCCACTAGCCCCGTGAATCTCCTCAGAGTCGCCTCAACTTGCAAACGTACAGGTAAACATACAATGCATCTATTCTTGTGAGCAATTACAAAAAAACGATCAGAAATTGAGCACGGTGTATATTATATAGTGTTTCTAATGCTTCTTGACAATCTTTGATGCGTCAACTTGTGCAGAACTGAACTACTTATTTGAAGCTCTACGTGCTTAAATTTTTGATGGAGTCATTTGATACCTCACATTCCTGCTACTTAGTCGGTGCTGGGATGGTGACAGCCCGCCTATTGACCCCCTAGAACTGGCGACTTCCGTCTTTCAGTGCATGAGCATGAAATAAAGCTGTTCTGGATTTATTCTCGGCTGGAAGGGAATTTCTGAGCATCACTGCAAAACCGAGGCGTATGAGTCTGACAGTTGCAGGCGATTCAAATATAGTTGCCCGGTCGCTGCATTCACCTGGAGAACAATGGTACACTTATTTCGTCTGTACTTGTCTCTCCATTCATGACCGATGAACCCTCTCATAGATCTTCCATCTCGTTAACGCCATTATTAATACTAGAAGAGCGCACCGTGAGCTAGGCACAGCAGAACCTATTGTTCTGTCGGAAACCGATGTGAATAGAATGAAGGCCATCGAAAAATGCGACTTGAAACACTATTGCCTGACCTAGGCATGCTGGAAGCGAGACTCGTCTGCATTCGCTGCTTTCGTAATACCAATGTTAAAAAATTCAAGTAACTCAACATCGAGACTCTTAAAATGCATCTCGCCAGCAAGTAAGCCTTCCTCCTCTTTCTCGAGGTTTGCTCTCAAATTGATGGATCCTTATATCGCAGACACCGCACCACGACGTTGAATCCTCAGGCCTCAACCTGGGGTAGATTATCATGGCACGATGACGCCTCATTGAGCATTCCAATTTCCAAAGCAATTCTGCATGGCCATAGTCTGTAAATCCTCTATTGCAGTTGTCGGCTTGATATTTCACTCCTTCCGCTAGTCGATTATATGACCCGCAGAAAAGTCAATTGACCTCCTGCGTCTTCTTTTGTGCACACGAGATCGTCTGCTATAATTTTCACATCATGGCGATGTATGTGCAAATTTCAGTAGCCATGCCGTATGTAATTGGAAAAGCAGGTGCTAGAGAAAGTCAACGAACTCAGACCAACCTCCCACCACAGTAATGGTAATATTCTCCTCTTCGGCCGTCTGAGGTAGGTCTGAGAAGCAAAGAGAATTTGATTTTGCAGAGAAAATCTTTCCTTCGTTGGTTGCCTGAAGATGCTGGGTGGCCATCGCCTGCTCCATAACGAAAAAGACTGACAAGAGTGGGACTTGAACCCACGCCACATTACTGTGATGAGAAAACCTGCTTATTGCAGGCAAGCAAGCTACGCTTGAGTCACACGCCTTAACCGCTCGGCCATCTTGCCATGAAGAAAAGTGACCAGAGGACATACTCTATAGGTTACAATAGGATCGGGATAGCTAAAGAAACACCTTACGAAAAGCCTGACAAATGGACCGGATAGTGTGCAGTTAAATCTCTATTTATTTAGGCACATGCAATTAAATACGTATACGTGTATTTCCTCTATCAGTAAGAAAAGTCCCTAGATATATTTCGAGTCCTCAACTTATCCTAAACCAAGACAGTCTCTTTAGTGCGGGTACGAGTATCCTTCAAAAATTTGACCAAATCCGTGCCGCCAGTCCCCTTTACTACTCCAGATTCTGATGGATGAGGCAATTTGCCTTGGTCCCTGTCGCCACTTGCAGCAAGTGAAGCGGAGAGTTTCGCAGCTCGCCGAGCAGGACTGACGATATAAAGGGTTGCAATGATCATATGCGCATCGCGAAACTCTTTCAGAGCCATCACTGCAGCATTATATGCGGCCAATAACTTCGCGTCGTTCGAATCCACAACGAAATTCCTCAAAGGCCGTGGATTGGCTTTGAGATGATCGAGGAACAGTCGATGGTTTCGCGGCATATAAGATTGCATGCGGGACATGAAGGAAGGTTGTCCAGGAGAGGTGGGCTGATGGTCTACACCCAGGAATATATCCAGAACGTGAATCATCGAGCTCTGTCCTGCGCTAGGTCCTGAGAGCTCTTTTGGGACCGAAAGGTCAGGATAGCTCTCCAAACCTTCAAAAACCCATTTCCGCTTTTGAGTAAAATCGAAGGAATCTTCCCCGCGGAACCAGGGCCTGACTTGGTTGTAGTAGACGTCGGGATTGCAGAGCCTCTTGACGTCGAGAAGAAGTCTTTTTAGGTCGTTAATGACACCTGCGATAGTCTCGAGGTATTCGGCGATTCGGCGGATAGCGATGCTGTCACCAACAAAGGTCTCGTCCATGGTCATTCGCATGAGCTCAAGGATTTCTACACCGCGAAGCTCTATCCTCGCTGAGCATAGATAGAACTCTTCTTCGTCGGTGGAACGGGTGAACATCGTTTGGGTGCGGATGTTGTCCGGTGTAGGTGTCGGTAGCTCGTTCGTAATGTTGGGTGTTACGCGGAAGTCCCAATTATATAGAACGGTGTCCGAGAATGTCAATAGAGGAGGGATATCGAGTGCTTTTGAAACAGTCAAAATGGGGATGGAAATGGATACAGGGATGATAATCGCTTCGTTGGGAGGTAGGCTCTGAACAAAGAAGTGGAGCGTGTATGCCAAAACGAGGTGTGCACGTCGCATAAGCTCCGCTGATCCTGTCAAACCTGTGATAGGCAGAGTTGGCGTCTACAAACGGCAGCCCATGAGCGCCATGTCTACCCGAAAAAGTAAGGCGCCAAACGTACCTGGCGAACCATGTTACGCCACACTCTTGATGTCTCCGCTTCCTCCTCAGTTAAGCCCACTTTGTCGCCAATCTGGACCTTGACGTCAATGGCGGCACTTAGTAACTCCTCCCAAGGTTCCCAAATCTCCGGAAGGCGTGCAATTGGTGGGTGAGGAGCCATAAAACCCGTTCGCGGGTCAACATCGAAGACGTGCGCGACTGGAATGGATACTTTGAAGTCGTTCATAGAGTTATGTCGATTGATTTGTCTAAAGTGAGGGATTTGAGTATTTTAATCCGGGCGAGTAGACTCGGGCTAGCCTGCTTGAGCCTATTGGGCGAGTTTGAGTGAATGATGGTAGGAGGGCAAGATAATACATACTCTATGTGATCTCATTTATTCCATGCCACAAAGTCGATATGTTGGGGACGGAGTCGGCTCTTACCCGTGCCCATCGTGCTCATACCGCTTTCGGTACTGCACCACGTCGGTACGCGTAACTAGGACCACAAGGCGGTCATGACGGAATTCCTTGCCGTGATATCCGCCTTCAACTTGTGCGTGCATACCTCACATATAATTTGGTGAACAGCAAAATGTAGCTGCTCAGTATTTTGGGGTACGCAAAATTACCCTAGACTAGGTTCGTTACCAGAAGTGTTCTTTAAAATATGAAGATGTTTTAGAGTCGACGTACCGCCGGATAGATCCCCAGAAAAACGCACGGATCTTGCAAAACTTTGACATGTAGGGGTCCTGTATAGCATTTTTCTCCTTCATCGGAACGCGTCCAGAGAACTCGGGTGGAAGCGGAGAGAACCGAAGACTCTTGGGTCCTTCCAATTGCCATAAGTTGTGGAACATGGCCGGCGCAGACAGTGGATGCTAGAACCTAGTACCGCTTTGGCCGGGCCGATGGAATTTAGATTAGATTAGCTGTGTCTCCGCACAATTCTGATTTGTAAAAAAAGATACAATCTGTCAGCTTGTAACCTTTCATTATTCACGAACGACCACCATCAAGTTGAGCAGAGATTTTCACGGCATGGACCACCTCTCTCCCGACCACTTTCTTTCCCTTCCACGTCCTGACATCTTGATCGGTCCCCCTACTGGTGTACCGGATACCACCACCCTTGCAGCCCATGATTTTGACGTGGATACAAGAACAGGCTTTATGCCTCCAGAGGCTCCTGTGTATCGTTTAACCGCTGATTGGGCACCATGGGAGATTGCCTTGGACGACGCGATCTCTCTTCCATTGAGGCTCGGTGACAGCCCACATATTGCAGAGGTGGACAAGCAGAATTCGGAGCGGTGGCGAGAGCGAATACGAAATGTACGTGATTTGTTATACCTTTTGCTGACAACTCCAATTGAACATACCATTTCCAGCTGCCTATTCTTCCTACCAGCGACTTGAAAAAGTCGGAAACACTCCTGCGTCGCGCCCATCTCGTACTAGCGTGGCTCATGCATTTTTATATCCATTCTCTTCCTCCATTCGATCGTATCATAATACCACCACCATTGACTCTACCCCTGCTTCGAGTCTCTGCCGAACTACGGTTGCCGCCCGTTCTAACATATTCTGACGACGTCCTCTATAATTGGCGGTTAAATTCCACCTCCAATCCAGACACCCTACCTACACCATCTAATTTAAGGTGCAATACGTCCTTCACGTCTACTAATGACGAAGCCGAATTCTACCTCGTCCCTGCGCGGATGGAGCTCGTCGGCGTCGAGGCTCTAGATATTATGCGTTCAACAATGGACGAACTCTTCGTTAGCGACGACATCGCCGTACGCAGGATCACGGAATATCTATACCAGCTGGTAGATGTTATCCAGCAGCTACGGACCGTGCTGCTTGATGTTAAACGCGGATGTGATCCCCAAGTCTTCTATCACGAAATCCGACCGTGGTTCCGAGGAGAGGATTCCCAAAGGGGGGAAAAGTGGATATTCGACGGTATAGATCAGGATCCCGCACTACTTCCTCCAACGGAGCTCTCAGGACCAAGTGCTGGGCAGAGTTCCCTGATTCACGCGCTCGATATCTTTCTGGGTGTCGACAAGTACTCCCATGAGACAGACATGACAGGAAATGACGCTGAAGCATTGGAGGTGAGCCAAAAGCATAAATCGACATTCCTCAAGCGCATGCGGCTCTACATGCCACGGCATCATCGCGCATTCCTTGATCATCTATCCAACACTCCTAGACCACTCCGAGATTTCGTATTCTCGGCTGCTTCCGCTTCTCCTTCAACTTCGGATCTTTTCTCGTTATCGTCCAAGATAAATCCATCTGGTAAAGGCTCGGATGGAACGAATGGCATGGCCCTCTTGGAAGCATATAATGCCACGGTTATGGCGTTGAAGGAGCTTCGGGACGCACACATGATCATAGTTGCTCTTTATATCATTGGGCCTGCTCGACACGCACAGCACGAAATGTCGCATCTCTCATCGAACAATCTAGCGACCGCATCGAACTCGGGCCCGGGAATTGACTCGGATTTTGTTCGCAAAGTCGGGGAGGAGGTCTCTGGTGAGAACGGTACGCTGAAAGGGACCGGAGGAACGGACTTGGTTCGATTTTTGAAGGGAGTGCGCGACCAAACTCACGGGGCTTTGATGTCGCTATAGAAATCAGGCTATGGGGTATAACGATATGGGGCTGATTGGCCGATTTAAATGTAAAGACTATTTTTATTCTGTATACAAGTCTTTGGGTCGTTTTTAAAGGGTGAAATTATCAAGTAATCGCATATCTAGGAAGGAATCTCTTCAAACTACAGACAACTGAGTGGTATTATCGTACACCTTCAAAAGTAATGTTGAACGCGCATGATCACCTCTGTAAGCGTTATCCAAGCAATTTCTATAAAACAGACCCGTTTCACTTCTCGGTTGTCACGGTATTCCAAGCGCTTTCTATAAATAGTAGTTACATTTCTTATATTTGGCGAACAAGATAGTTTTGCTGAATTACTTATATGAGTGCTCAAGCGCTCACTGCGTGATGAATCCGGACCTCTCGGAAGTCCGTACAAATTAGGAAGGAGGGGCGTGTGAGTGTTACTTGATGCGGATAAATCATGCTCGGCTCTGTGGCAACTATGTAGCTGTTCAGCGCATTTAATTTGAACGTTGAATCAGTGGGACAGCCGCTACTAAGAAATTTAAGCGTAAGTGTGTTCTTGAAAGCTGCCAGTAATCAGGCTCTGGAAGCCGTTGAACTCCTGTATTACAGGTATTAAGTACTATCTGTCGAATAATAGTAGGCTAGAATTTTATTTATTTAGTACTAATTTTCTGCAGAATATGGTAGTCAGGCGTTCGGGGCTGAGTATTCCTAAGATGAAAGCAACCGAGCAAAAGTGCAGGCTTCTGCCCGTATTAAATGCTAAAATTTATCCA
>Ga0247741_1001210_pt1 | contig 14304 bp, 8 predicted proteins | sample UWRJL213509R2_FD_180945 | JGI IMG/M metagenome (GOLD analysis project Ga0247741, IMG submission 180945) | Plant litter microbial communities from Arlington Agricultural Research Station in Wisconsin, United States - UWRJ-L213-509R-2 | ecosystem: Environmental > Terrestrial > Plant litter >... | reverse complement strand
CGGGCAGTTATTTGGGGGCAAGGCAAAAATTTAAAATTTCTGGAGCCCGCGCCCGGAGATGAAAACAGTGTTGCAGCCGACATTAACAATCATGGTGAGGTGGCAGGCATCAGCGGGCCTTACCCGAATGAATCGCCCATGGGTGAACACTCTGTCATCTGGGACCGCCACGGTCGTGTAACCGTCATCCCCGAATTTCCAGACAGTACGAGTGGTAGGCCTTACGCTATGAATGACGCCGGGCGGGTCGTTGGTGTCAACAACACACCGGGCGGAGGCCGCGGTTACATTTGGGATCGCAAAAGTGGCCTCCGCGCAATTGATGGGTTGACCAGTGGCGGAGTCGGTTTGCCTTCAAGCATCAACGATCACGGAGAGGTCGTGGGTAGCGGCAACTTTTATAACTACGGTTCGCATGCGATCTTCTGGAGCGAGGAAACGGGGACTGTGGACCTTGGCGACCTGCCCGGCAGCATCGAGAGCAGTCATGCTTCCGACATCAACAATAACCGGCAGATCGTTGGATACGCCACGGGCGAAGGTGGTTCAGCAGCCGTCATATGGGACTCACAGCGTCAGATTCACAATCTGAACGAGCTACTCGTCCGCGACAAACCTGACGATCAGTATCTGTATATGCTCGGTGCGGGGAAAATTACCGATGCGGGTTGGATAACGGCATCGGGCTTTGATACGCGCGACCGTCAGTATCGCAGTTTCTTGCTCACGCCCGCACGGCGTTCCCCAATGGGCAGTTATGATTGTTCAAGAGGAAAAGGGCCTGGCTGATAACCGGACGCCGACTATCAAGATTTATTGTTAGTGTTCGACCACGTTTTACCACGTAGAGCACCAAGCAGCCCGAAGATGGGCTCGATGGCTTGGCCCTAAATGTCGTAAAAAAAGCCGCCGTTAGGCGGCGTTACGAGTTATCGGCAAACTGAACCTGTGACCACTGGAGTTTGCGCGGGGCCAGCTGGCTTTTTGCCGTTGAACCCGAATTCAACAGTTTGCCCCGGGTTGATGGTCTCATTCCATTTCTCGCTTTTCGCGGAGTAGGGATTGTGGCCTTTCAGTTTTGCATTCCATGAGTCAGTGATGGTGGATTTATCGGTGTATTGCCATTGCACGTCCCATCTTTTAATCGGGTGCTTTCCAGTATTTTTTATCTGAATCGACGCGCTGAAGCCTTTGTCCCATTGGCGGTGAACCACATAACGGCAATTGCCTTGCGTTGCAACGGATGATGAATTTTGAGCGCTGGACCTGGAAGTGCTACTGCTCGACGCACTACTAACTGCTCTGCTCGAACTGGAGCCATAGCTGGAAAAAATGGCGCTCGAACTTGACCTGACACTAGAGCTTGAACTGGAGCTTGAACTGAAGTTGGCACAGGTATCAGAGTTAGTATTTTTACCAAGCCTGTCGACGGTCTTGACGACATTACCATTGCCATCAAATGTGGTTAGGCCAAGGGTGATGTCTGTCTGGGCGGGCCAGGTTAGGAAAAAGGAAGGTCCGTTCTCATAACTAGAGAACTTGGTGGTAGCGTTGTAAATTTCCCAGGAAAAAGTTAGCGGGTCGCCCTCAGGGTCCGATGCATAAGCGTTGACCTGCCCTGCCAAGGCTCCGCAAGGAGCGGTCGCAAGTTCAAGGGTGATCTCAACTTTTGGCGGGAGGTTGCCCACCGAGCTTGAACTTGAGCTTGAGCTACCTTCAGTAAAATGCGTTGCTGCTTTTGCCGTGGCTTTAATACCTGTCTCGCTGTTGATGAGTTGGTTGCCCCACGACGTGATCTGTTGCGAATTAAAATCAGTCACTATATTGAGAGGCGAGTAGTCCGGTAAATTCAGTGTCGGATCAACAGTATTGTAGCCACTCCAATTCCACCCGATGTACCCGACATTTAATTCCTGGCTGACATTTATGATGGAATCGACATCGACGTCTGTCGTTGTGAAGGGGTTTTCGTATTCATTTAATCGGTCGCGCTTTATGGGGCCAAACTCGGCAATCATGATGGGCAAATTACGCGTGGTAAAACTTTCGAGATAGCTGCGAATGGTTTGCTCATCTCGGTAGGCTTCATACATATGAACGGACAAGACGGTGTTTTTCTGCAAATCAAATGATAATAAAGTTTCAGCATTATCACGCATCATAAAGCCCCAATCCTGACCCCAATTGGCGCCACTAACGATCAGCTGATTTTTGATCCCCCAGATCCGCATCATTTGAATCATAGTTTGATAAACAGATCGGTAATAATCGAGCACTGCATTATTGCCAGCATTTGCGCTCGACAGATCTACCACAACGTAGTCCGTATTCGCTTTAAGCAAATCGGTAAAACGTGGCCACACATTAAGCACGTCCATAACACCGGGAGCGGCGAAGTTATCCACGTAACCGGCAGAGAGCACATAGGTAAAAACGCACACTAACTTATATTGCTTACACAGGTTTACGTGAACCTCTGCTTGGGCGCTGGTGAGGTTATCTATAGGTATTCTGACGGCGTTCGCACCTGTCGCTGCAATATCTGCATAAACCTGAGAAAGGGACGCTAACGGTGGCAGAATTCCAAGATTCACACCGCGATAAACAAAAGGTTTTCCGTTGGGGTCTAGAATTTGGCTGCCTTGCACCGACCAATCTGCATAGGCCATTGGAGATAAGGCGCAGCTCAGCGCCAAGGTACCGAGTGCTTTTATCAAGCCGTGCTTTTTAAATATTTTCATAAAAGTTCCTTTCATAGTGTTGATGAGATAACGGGTTAAGAGCACCCGAGCCAAACAAGCGCCGCATGCGCAGCGCGCATATTTACTAGCAGATGTTGCTGGTAATCGTGTGAAGCGAATTTTTTGCGAGCCGTTTCAAAAAATTCGATTGAAGTGAAGCCATAGCATTTCCTTTTTGACACGCATTGAATTGATCTGGAATTTTTGAGAACTAACTAATAGCTTTTCGCGTTATGGAGAATGTTTGACACGTAAAAAATTTAACAAACGACTAATACTTGATAGATGAAATCGACGCACAATAGGGTGCAGCTTTTTCTCACAATTACCGTGTTGGGGTAAGTGAGCGACCATGTACCAAACTAAAATTATTTTTATTGTGTAATCGCTAAATTTAACTAACTTAATGCCTTAATTATTATTGTCGTTACGACGCCAAACAATTGCACATCCAAAACGGAAATGCAATCTTGTAACCGGAAGTTACGTTCACCTCGATGAAGTACGTGCGCATCTTTTCAATTCGGCCGACGCACAAGATAATTTAAACGCCATAATTTGTTTGCTTTCTCGGGCGAATTTCTCGAAGAGAAAAAAAGTCGATACAAAAAAGAACTGCTTCTGATAAGAAAAAATAAATTAAAATAATTGGAATCGGCACGTGAATTTTATTAATAAAATATAAAATATCCCTAGCATATAAATTAATAGGAAATTAATAAGAAATAAAAGAGTTACGCCCTATTCCCTTTAAATAGCTTCCCTTAAATAATCGGCGCCAGAATAAAATTCACCAAAGGTGAAGTTTGCCAATCCATGTATTTTGCCTTCACCGACTATTTGGCTTTTAAACCGTTCGTTGTAATGTGGAGCCGCTTACAACGCGTAATAACCCTTTTAATCATGCAATGGTAAGGTGCACTCTGCCATAAGGCATTCTGTTGATTAAATTTCGCGGTTCCACAATAAATATAAATGAGGAAAGTTACATGAATTTAAAATCATTGTTGTTTTGGTGCAGCGCGAGCGCGTTATTGCTGGGTTCGTTGGGCGTGCAAGCGGGCTTGGTAACAGGCACATTTAGCGGGGTGATTCTGGCGAGTGAAGATGCCGACTATAGAGATGATTCGGTAGATGTTTGGAATGGCGATATCACCGGGCAAGCATTCACTGGCAAGGTATGGTGGTCCACCGACTTGCCTGCAAGCGGTTTTGGAACCGCAGAGAGAGGAACTTACGGTACGGATTCAAATGGTTGGTTGGGACTGGAATACACCATCGACGGTAAAACGTTTAACGTTTCAAACAACGACTACCCTGGCATGAAAGAGAGCAAGACTCCTCCGGATTTTGCTGTTGCCGAATCTGTCTTTATTGACAACCCTTCGGATGCAACGACTGTCGACGAATTTATTCACATGGCTGATGCCAGCTACTACGAAAGTGCCAACGGCGACTATATGCGCAAGTCCAGCAATTTAGGCCTGGTTAATTTGCAAGTGGGGTTACAAGGTGTTGGCTTGGAACAAAATTTTTCCTACATCGCGCCCGCCGATGAAAACTATAGCTATGCCTACCTTTTTTTGGATGGACGAGCGAAGGGTAAATCTATAAATGCGATGGCATACATGCAGATCAATGAGTTTAATCTCTCAACAACCACCTCATCCGTGCCTGAACCTTCATCGCTAGTTTTAATGGGCATAGGGTTATTAGGGCTGGGCCTGCGTCGTCGCCTCCAAAACCGCTAAGGTAATTAACGCAACGCGCTCGTCCAAAAAAGCCTCAGCAATTTGCTGGGGCTTTTTTATTTACCTGGAAATAAAACACGTCTAAAGGTGTAAATATTTTTATTAAATCCCATACATTCTTCAAGACGTTACTCACCGAATTTAGCGCCCCGCCTCTCCCCTACTCAGCAAATCCCTTCATGGGTTTAGTCGGCCATTTTGAATTCATTAAACTAGTTCGATTCATTAATTCGTAAGCGGCACAAATAATTTTTAAAATTTCACGCACGAAGAAATAAATTAACGATGCAGTATTGGTGAGTGTGAATCAAAAGATTATTTGCAGAAACGGGGCGAGTATTTTCGCCCCATTCTCTTGCTTGGTCGTAAATTTCAATACCAATAACAAAAGAATAATTCATACATTAAAAATTTCTCATACTCCCACCATACAATTCTCATAAATTAATGCTTTAAGCGACCAAATTTTCGATATGTAATTCGTTGTAATTGACGACATGTGGTTGGTGGTCTTAACTGAAGTAACGTTCCGTTTTGTGCCCAAAGTGGAATTACCCTCATCTTCCAAAATTCAATGAAGTCATTTTCATAGGAACTTATTGTGATATTTAACGGAGTTATTTTTCCCAAAAAGCTGATCGATGCACTAGACCAAAACAATTTGGTTGTGTTTGCTGGAGCTGGAGTTTCCATGGGTCCACCAGCCAATTTGCCTAGCTTCAAAGATCTAGCAATATTTCTCGCTGCGGGCACAGGGCGACAAATTGAACATCCTTTGGACAGATTCATAGGGACGCTTCCTCATGATCAACAAGCGCTCCGAAAAAAAACTGCCATTAAAATATCTGAAGCAAACAATCACAACGCTTTACATCATGATCTATTAAGGGTTTTTAAATCTCCAGAATTGGTAAAAATTGTCACAACGAATTTTGATTTATTGTTTGAAAGTGCAGCTCAAAATTTATGGGGTACTTCCACAAATATTTTTACAGCACCTGCCTTGCCGTTAGGATCAAAGTTTGATGGTATTGTCCACATACACGGATCAACTAATTGTTCCGAAAACATAGTTTTAACCGACAGAGATTTTGGAAAAGCATATTTAACGGAAGGTTGGGCGCGAAGATTTTTAGTTAGCTTGTTCGAACATTACACCGTGGTATTTGTAGGCTATAGCTACGAAGATACTGTTTTGCAATATTTAGCACGAGCGCTTCCTGACAAAGCCAAAGGGAAGAGATTCTCCTTCGTCAGTGAACTGGATTCAGCGCAAAAATGGAATAGTTTAGGCATTGAACAGTTAATATATCATCAGGAAAATCCAAATGATTTTTCGGCCTTACCCGCTGCTATAAATGAACTTGCAGATTTTTCTAACCGCTCATCCAGCCACTGGAAATCATTAATCAGCGATATAGCGTGTATTCCGCCGTCAAATATCGACTTGTCGGATGAAGCAACAATTAGGCACGCCCTAAATGATTTAACAAAATTAAGATTCTTTTGTGGCAGTGCAACTTCAGTAGAATGGTTTGCATGGCTGGAGAAAGAACATGTATTAGATGATTTATTTAAAACAGATCAGCTTGATAAGAGGTCGGTCGAACTAGCAAGCTGGGTACTTCAAACAATAATAGAAAACCAGTCAGATAAGTTAATTCAATTAATAGGAAAGCACCAGTTTCGCATAGGCAATGATTTTTGGCATCGACTTTGCCATAAAGTGAGCACGTTATCGGATCCGATCATTTTTTCAAAATGGCTTGACGTTTTATTTCAGTCTGAGCCGGCTCACGTAAACATTCACGTACTTCAGTTTCTCGCGAAGCGATCATTTGAACTGAATTTGCATGCTAGAGTCGTAGATATTTTTGAAAGAATGGCAACTAGCAAATTAATCATAAGAGATCCAATACCAAGTGAATCAAGAGAGCCAGAGATCAGAGGGGAAATTCAAATCGAATCACCTGAGTGGAATCTGAATCAAGTTTGGGAAGTTTATATAAAGCCAAATCTCAATTTTAGTTACCAACAAATATTAAACTCGGGCGTAATGCTTCTTACGAAGCGCAACGATCTTCGTTTGCTTTGGGGGGGGACGTATGAAAATTTTGATTTAGATAGCTATAGCCGCGACGCGATTAGATCAACAGAAGACGATGACTTTAGAAATGCTATTGATGTACTTATTGATGCAACGAGAGACTCTCTCGAAAAGTTCGCTGAATTTGAGCCTATCGAAGCAACTGCGTGGGTGTCGAAACATCAATCTTCCTCCCACACAATCCTCAAAAGAATTGCTATTCATGGAATTAGCTTTATTTCAATACCGGTTGATGAGCAAGCAAAACTTTTAGCCGACTTTGATATTTTTAATCAAGTATGGCGTTGCGAAGCGCTAGATTTTATAAACAATAATTATGTAAAAATTTCGAATGCGACTCGAAGCATGCTGATAAATTTCGTGAAAAACCTGAAGATCGAGTCAGAATACGAGCCAGCCTTGAGCACTGCTCGTGAGCAGCTATTCTGGCTAAATTCATTTAAGTCATCTGATAAACAATGCGCTCTTGTTGACGCTGCAATTTCTTCAATTTTGCATCAACACAAAGATCTGAATGAAGATCAATTTTCTGAGGTGCATTTGCGTCAGCAACCTGAATGGATTGAACATGTGAGTCCATGGACCGTAGAGAGACTACTGAGTGAACACTCAAATGAGTGGTTTGAAAGCATTAATTCGTTTAAAGGAAGCGGAGCACTCAGAGAACCTAATAGATTGGGATTACTTCAGTCAATAAGTGACGCCGTAAATCAGAATAAAGAATGGCTTACTAAACTCGCCGAATTTCTAATAAGAAGCGACAAGTGGAGTAGCGACATATGGCCAGCTATATTAAATGTTCTAGTCAGTTGGCCGGGCGACAAGCAAGACGCTGCAGGTCACTTGAGTATCTTGAGTCAGCGAGAATTAGCTTATAATTTTCCCAGAAATACAGCAGAAATTTTGGTCGGAGCAGTTCGAAACGCGGGTGTCCCGTATATCGGAGCTATCCTGCAACAAACTAACGAGGTGGCAATTTATTTGTGGGAGGTACTTAAACCATCGAAAAATCCAATAAACCAAGAAAACGCTGATTGGATTTTTTCAGCGATTAATACTGCGGAAGGAACTATTGCGGAATATTGGATATCTGCGTTGGACGCCGCGAATAATACCGAAGAGAAATCTTTAATAGAGCCTTACCGCTCTGCCCTAACTGATTTGTGCAAACCTAGTGATGTTCGAACCGTTTTTACAATACCAGTAGTCACACAACAATTGACATTTCTGACTCATTTAGATCAGGCGTGGGCAATAGAAACCATTTTCCCACTTTTCAATCCAATAAATACTCGCGTCTCGCACGCGTGGCACGGGTTTCTAGCATCTCGGGGGCCGTCTGAAAAGGTTTTCCAATTGATGAAAAATGATTTCATCGGTTCCATAGATAAAATCGACATAATTTTTGGACGTAAAAAAAATCGCTTCTTGGAATTTTATGCTTCGGCTACATTGTGGCAATCTGAAAACCCAACAAATGATTGGCTTCCCACTTTATTGACGAGGATTTCTGTGGAGGATCGATGCACTTTCACTCGATTATTGGGTAGTCAGCTCAAGTCCATTCCTCCAGAAAAAATAAAGACCTTGTGGAACGCTTGGTTGGCAAACTACTGGCAGGATCGAATAGCTGCCTCCCCTGTTCCACTTAGTGAGAAGGAGCAAAGCGCGATGTTTAGCTGGTTGCCTGCATTTCGTGAAAACTTCTCAGATGCTCTTTCTCTAGCCGTCGAAATGCAAAGTCCGGATTTAACCAATTATCATTTCCTGCATGAAATAAAGACAGAGAATTTTATTCAACAATGGCCTGATGAAGTTGTTAAGCTAGTGATTTACTTTCTCTACCGTGAACCAAATGAATTGTTGGCATATAATCTCGAAGGATTATTGGAACAGATCAAAAATAGTGCGGCTAGTGAGCGAGTGTTAGCGGATCTTGATGAGGCACTATTATCGGCAGGACGGCCCACTGAAAAATTTTAAAATAATTAGAATTAGAGCAAATTAAAAGGAGTTGTTAAGAAAAAAATATTGACCTTAACTTTTACTCAAATCGTCGATGTACGCAAGGAATGTATATGACACAACCAGGCGTCACCTCATCCTTTCAACAAACAAATTAATAAAACCTTTCAAATGCAGGAATCCGTGATGGAACAATTTAAAACTCTATGTGATCTTCAGGAGTTGATTAAGGAATACGAACTTATCTTAATGCGGCCAACGCCGCAGTTGAGCCATCCAACCTTATATCGGCGGCGCGATGCTGCTCGGGACGATTTAATTATCAAAGGGGTTCGTGTGAAGGATTGGTTCTTGTCAGAGGATCATAAATGGGTCAAACCACATGATCAAATGGGCTTGTCTTTCTCGTCAACTTATAAAAATTTAAAAAGTGTTTATAAGTTGAAAGAACGCCACAATGCCTCAAGAGCAATTAATATTTATTGGGTTTTAGAAAAAGCGGATATTCCAGCTGGTTTTAAATTCATGGAGGATATAATGAAACCTGGCCATTATTTTTTAACGGTAACTGAAACTATGCTTTTGTCTACACTAGTTACTAAACTTAAATTACTTTCTAAGCGAATGACGGTAATCAGAGATGGAAGCAAAGTATTATGATTTTATTTAGACACCCCGAAGAGCGTGATATCGCTTTTTATTACACAGGCAAACTAGCCGATCACAAAGCAGCGGCTATATTCGCCAATGAAGTCGTTATTGATGAAACTGCAGCACTGCACATCAGTGAGTTTTTTTGGACGATGGTAGATTGCTCAATTAATTGCACAAAAGAAAAAAAATATCCTTGGCCTGATGGCGCAGAGTTCTGGAATGAAAAAATATTAACCTCATTGAGCGGCTCACTGGAACGATTGGGATTTATCGATATATGGGATGATGTGGTGGATAAGCAATAACAATTGGCCTCACAGCAAAATTAATGCCCACTCTTTGCCTATTTTTATTCGCCACCTAAACATGAAAATGAAGTTGAACTTTACTACTTCGTTATTGAAAATCCAGTTGCCATTTTTATGAAGCTAATCCAAAAAGAAAATGCAACCAAACTAGACGTAAGATTTGTTATCGTAGCTCTCAGTTAAAGCTTAACGCAGCATTTCCAAAAATATACAAAGGTTTTTTATGGCCAATAGAAGCTATCTATATTCTAGCAATTGCGTGCCCAGTAACGAAGTTCCTAAAAATATAATTGTGACGGGTCTTTCGGAGTGGAGCCACACGATCCCGCTGGCTTTTAAAATATTGCTATCCGTAAATCCACAAATATGTAAATCCATGATTTTCGATTCGAAAAAGTCCTTTGCTATATGTGTAAAATATGATGAAGGGCTTTTGAGACTAAAGGAGTTCTTTGCTGATAGAAGAAATATTCATGATAGTGATGAATTCAAGAAGTCCTTGGATTTTTTATCTGAAAAAAATAATCGACATGATTATATTGTTCTAGAAGTTGGCGAATTAATCGATTTCGAAGAGTTTGGCTCTAGCGACGCTTCAAATTTAAAAGAACTTCTATCCTATGAAGTCGAGTTGGAAACTCTTCATAATAAAATAAATAATCTATATGAAGCGAAAAGTAACTACCCGTTATTGTTTGAAAATGACGAAGAAAAATACTTTCTAACTAAAATAATTGATTCGATTGGCATTACGAATTGGTCAAATACGTTGTGTTTTGAGCCATTTCCAGTAAAAAAAATAACTGTTGATCCTGACTACCTGAATGCGTCAAAAATTGAATTCGAATATTCTGGATTGGGTAGCTTTGTATGGATTCAGCGAATTACTATTGATCTGACACAACGCGAGGTTACTTTGGTTCAGGACGAACGCAGGTCTTACGTGATGCCCTTAGTCGATGCGTTTATAGCTAATACTCTCACTCAGTTCCAGTTTAATTTACCATCCGTGGAGGACGTTGAATATACAAACATGTTCTTACTGTTTAACAGCGGGCTCAACCAAGATGTATGGATTTTGGAACGCTCAGCGATTGAGCCAAAAAATAAAGAGTTCGCGTTAAGAGGAGTCCGCTCAAGGGAAGAATACAAATGTAGTCATTTAAAATAATTGGTGACACAGTAAAATTAAAAGACCCAGCTAAGAAAAAATTTTAACTTTAACTTTTGTTCAAATATTTACACAACTCCTATCAAGGAAGATGGATGGTACGACTAGCTCGCTTACACGTTATCCTTAAAAAACCAAATGAATAGAAATCTTTCAAATGCAGAAAGCAGTGATGGAAGTAAATTATTGTGATTTAAAACTCCACTTTTAACGGTTGTACAACATTGGTATGTGATTAATGATTTCTGCAAAATTTATAGTAAAGGTAGGTTTAATCTGTTTTTTTATTGCACTTATCGGTACAGTCTTAGTCTTCAGTGGTGTGGTTTGGGGGAAATACCTTGTTTACCCTTCAATTTTTATAGGTGCAGTAACGGGGCTGATTGGTGGTTTTTCTCTTTCGATTGGAAAAGGCAAAGATGATTTGAACGATTAGTCCACAATGACACCGAGCGAAATATTGGGGTGAAAATAAAGTTAACTTATTGTTCGCTTTTGGCTGAAACTTATTTTAATTTAAATTTCGAAATTGCAGAGAACTTGGTCGCAATTAATTGATGATCGAAAGCAAGAAAATTAAAATAATTTAAATCGATACATATATTTGGTTAAATAGATATAAATATCCGTAGCATAAAATTAATAAAAAATTTCAAGCGATATACAGCACATCCATAAATAACTACCGCCTAACTAACAAATCAAGGACTATCATGATTCAGAAAATAATAACCGCTGCATTGTGCTTAATGCTGTGTAGCTGTAACAACCTCCCTGACAAAAAAATGCCACATATAGCTCAAGCGCTGAACGGCATGGCTATTGAAATAGCCGTTAAAAATATGAGTTCGGATGTATTGCCGAAAAGCTTTCTGCATGATGGCGGGAATGTTGTTATTTATTTTGACGAAAATGAATTGTTTTACGACGCGCGGGAAAGAAACGGTTGGCATTATGCGGCGGATTACGTCATTGAAAAAGTAACGAAAGATTCATTGATCATTACTACTAAGGTGCCAGCAGCTGGGCAGCGAAGCAGCTTGCCCGTGTTAAAACAAACACTGGTATTCAATACCCCCGATAGTGGCACTGCAACAGTAGAAGAATTTGATAAAGGCGAACATGTATTTACCCTCTCGGGTGATTTCACCTTAAGTAAAAAGAAATTTGCACTGATTCAGCGCGAAATGATCAATACCGTCTATAGGTTACAAATTGATGATGCCAACAACATTGCTATTCAAAATGGGTTAGCACCCAAGACCAAAATAGAGGCGCGTTTTTCAGGCAATAAAATAATTAAGTTTACTATGAATAATCAGGAATTTTTCACCGAAAATAACACTATCGAACAAACCGATATGTCACGTTTAATCATGCGCGGAACACTCACACCAAAGAATATTCCCTACGAAATTAACATGGATTATGCGGATTACAGTTCAGGAGAGTTTTCCATCGATCTTCATAATGGAGAGAGCAAGGTTGGCGGAACGTTTGAATCGTATCGCTTTAACCCGATGACGCCGGTAGTCTTAAAAGGCAGTTTAGTTAAAAACAAAACCTTCGCTTCTACCATCACAGGTATTACCTATCCGTATGAAGTTTATTTGCCGCCGGGTTATGAAAAATCCACAAAACGTTACCCTGTGGTTTATGCCAGCGATGGACAATGGACAAAAGAATTCTCTTATGGAATTGATGCACACAGCAAAGATGTCATTCTAGTGAGCATTGAGGAAGGCCCGGATGGCCCACGTGGGACGGATTATCGTCCTCCCGGCGCCACCGACTACATAAGGTTCTTGAAAGCGGAATTTGTTCCTTTCATTGAAGCACATTACAGGACCAATGAAATTCGCACATATTCAGGCGCATCGCTTGGTGGAGCACTGGGTGGAGTATTGATAGCGCAAGAGAGCGGCAACAAACCATACTTTAAAAATTACATTCTCGCCGACAGCGCATTGGGGACGCTCACACCGGAAACCATCGCTATGGAAGAAGCTAATTACCAACAAAATAAATATTTACCAATTAATATTTTGCTGAGCGCAACTTGGGAAGGCAATGCCGCTGTGACACTCGATTATGAAAAACGTTTTCGCGCAAGAAACTATGAAGGTTTAACTATCATCAATAAAATGTTCCCCTTATCTCACGAAGAAATTGGGACACAGACCTTTTTAGAGTTTCTGGATTATATCGACAAGTAAATAATTAGGGTCAGAGTAAAGTTAACTTATTGTTGGCTTTTGATTGAAACCTATTTTAACTCAAATTTTGAATACGATTACCCAAATGAATACGCCACGTTGTGATTCTGCAAATTATATTTATTCGAATTCCTATAATTTATGAATTATTTACCATCTTCTTGCAAGGTCGGATGAAGCTCTTCTGCTCGGTGGGCTTAGAAAAAAGAAATTATTGCAACCCTCACAAAGTTGAGGTCTTGGTTTAGTAATCCATAAAACAGAAATAACTGGGGGAAAAAAAATAATGCTTATTGTACAAAAACTGCAAATTCCACTTGGTAAATTAAAAATTCAGAAAAAAATTATCAAATATTCAGTCTGGCTATTGCTTTGTTTTGTGCCATTAGGGTTTGCTGAGGAAAACCATATTTTAACTAAGCAAGAGGCAGCTAAAATAGCGGCCATTCATGTGGCCAAGTTGAGAATTGATACGGCTAATTTTAGGACACCAAAAGTATTGTATGACGAAAAATATAACGAATGGCATATCTACTACAGCGCAATCGTGACTAAGCCTGGAGGACATTTTTCCATAATAGTTAACGACAAAACGAAAGAAGCTAAATTATTTCCAGGATTTTAAGACCCAAACCTAACAATCGCATAAACAACATTTGCTACGCTCGTCAATAATTGCGGTCAGAGTAAAATTAATCTACATGAGCGCTCTACCATCACCACCTAAAAATAAATGTTTTTCTTATTGCCCTTCATGCCCCACATATTTTTTGACGGCTTAATGATTGGCACTCAAACGTTGAAATATCACAAAGGATTAAATCTATGAATTGGTTAAAAGCATCTTCAATCGGATTGTTATTTTTATTTGCTGTAAATGTGCAAGCGGAAGAAAATTATGTTGTTCCTCACATGGTTACCATTCCGGCTGGAAAATTCATTATGGGCAGCGAAAAGAAAGCTGCATGGCAGTTAACTCACTCTCCGGAGCATGAAGTTAATATTAAGGCGTTTCGACTCTCAAAATATGAACTCACGGTGAGAGAGTTTCGGAAATTTGTCGAAGATACCCACTACAAAACTAAGTCGGAATGTTGGAGACATCAAAAAGGTACGCGAGAAATTGAAATGGTAGAAGGAAGTTGGGATTTACCCAAATATGCCCCCTCCGATTTTCATCCTGTTATGTGCGTAGGAATGGATGACGCAGTTGCCTACATGGATTGGTTGTCCAAAAAAACGGGAAACACTTACAGATTTGCGTCTGAAGCCGAGTGGGAATATGCCGCTAGAGCCGGTTCAAAAGATGATTATTTTTTTGGAAATGATCCCAAAAAACTTTGCAAATATGGGAATGTATTTGATCAGTCTGGCGAGCGTGCGTTCGAGAG
>Ga0247741_1001209_pt1 | contig 14312 bp, 8 predicted proteins | sample UWRJL213509R2_FD_180945 | JGI IMG/M metagenome (GOLD analysis project Ga0247741, IMG submission 180945) | Plant litter microbial communities from Arlington Agricultural Research Station in Wisconsin, United States - UWRJ-L213-509R-2 | ecosystem: Environmental > Terrestrial > Plant litter >... | reverse complement strand
TCATTTGAGCGTTTAGAATCTGGAGAGGGGGTACCGACCCTCTCTCTAGACTTAAGGTTTAGAAATGCCCTCAGCGTTCGCACGGATGCCTAGCGCGACCGATTTGGCATCGGCAAGTCGGCATAGGACCCTTGATTGTGGCGGTTTGAAGTTAGAAATCAAGTTAGCGCTATGGGGTGCACCCATTGTAAATTTCAGTCCCAACCTCTCCAGAAAATCTCACTTTTGTGCTTTTTGGGTTTTTGGCGACTTTCCGGTACGTTTTGGGGTGGCGGCAACTCCAGAAAAGTAAAACTCTAACTTGCTGATGATTGAGGAGTTGAAGTGGTGGATTTAGATACGGCTGGGTTGATTTCGGCGCCTAATGATTCCACCTCGCAGGCGCTCATACTGGCCACGTGCATAATACCCATCTGAATATAGTATTATATGCATGTACTGTACTGATCATTCGAAGGCGTACAGTTGTTACATAATGCGCGCACCAAACTCAGAGATCGCTGAGAACGAGCTGCACATGTGACAGGAGATATCACGGTGGTGCAGAATCAACAGATCGTGAGTGCGTTGACGCAGATTGGGTTTCAGTGTCACCGTAATACGTATCACACATGGCAGCATGTTACCTCACATATGCTATGACTGGAGTTGGGAGACTCGGGAGAAAGGCTGAGGAGGCCCGATGTGATCTCCAGTGTACACCACAACTTCAGATTGCTGAACATGAGATGGCAAAAGCCGAAGACTCTGGTCGGTCCTTGGGGAGTGCTCTAGAAATTATGTTCGGGCGTAATTGTGGAAGGCTCAGAAAGCCGCATATTCTAGACGCTTTTCGGCAGAAAGGAAGAGCTTCAAGGATATTAGATAAACTCCTTCCATCCGAACACTCGCACTCCGCGTGGGGCCACGTGATCCATAACAAATAAAATCGGCGGCCATGCGCCGCATCCATAAAATGATAAAACCCTTTGTCGTATTGGTAAATGCCCCTCGGCATCATCTAGTTATAACTGACTTGAGCCATTTATAGGCGGTTTCCGGGCATGCGGTCTTTAGGCCGAGCAACTACAAAGCTGAAACACGGAACTTTATGTTATAATAAAGTTTAAACTGAATTCCAAGGGCATTCGCTTTTGCAAGCGGAATTTACCATGCATTCCTGACCATTGCTACAACCGCATGACTGAGGCTTGCATGCGCGGATCTACCCACTGGCAGATTGCGTTAGAAATAAATCACAAAGCCCATCGTTTGAATGGGCTTAGAATTTTAGTAAGCACACTTCTCATAAACTTAAATGTAGCTGGTAAATTCTGTCGTTTGGCCAACAGGATTGAAATGCTTAAATTTTCCTTTTACGGTAACTCACATTATGATCAATCTTGTTCACACGTTGCCTCGTGTAACTCTGATGGGCGCTTAAAAGGGAGGCTGAAGTCTGGCAAGAATTGAAAACTTCTTTCTAGAGAATCTAGTCCTCGCCTACATGATTTGTCGGCACCCAAACTAGAACTGTGGGACTGCCGTAAGATTTATATCTGTGATTGGCCCCGCTGTCTTCGTGTTTAGTAGAAATTAGCACAGCCTCGAAGGTTGAAACGTGCCTGACGCGAGAATAAGATGTGAAGTTTGTGGGAGAGGGTTTCATTCGAAGCCTGCGTATTTACACAACTTTGACCTTGATAAGGTATTTTCTCCGACCAGCAAAGGCATCTGGCATCTGGTATCCACCAGATATGTTATCAAGGGTCAAATGAAGACTCTATTGAGTAAGAAATCACAAAGGGAATTACTTAAGGTGACATCGACCCTTGCATAATCGGTACTTTCCACCTCTCGTGTATACATGGGCGTTAGGGATGGAAATGCTAGATTCACAATTAGCGCATCTCCTCCCAGTTTCTCGCTGTCACGAAACTTCCTTGCAGCTCACACCGACCTGTCGGGTCATCTTGAATAAATGAAGATGGACACGCCTAGTGAGCGTGCTTCTTGCCATTCACCACCACCATGACGATCCTATACTGACGGACCTATAACAGACAAGTTATATCTTAGGAGGTTTGCGAGATGCTCTCCATTCTCAAATCCACTTTCCGAGGTCTGCTTACGGTCTTCGGGATGTCTAGCCACCCTATGTCCGAAATACCTCCTCCTTCGAAGTCAGATCTTCCGCTGGACCGTACAAGTGTTGAGCAATGGTGCGACACCTCTGAGGAGCGATACATCCATCGGCTCGAGTTTAGAAAATATCAAGTGATTGAAATCGCAAGATACAAGAAAAAAAATGGTCCCCAACACGAGTATGTCGTCGCCACTGTCAAACATCCTGATGATAGCATCAGCTACTTGAAAATTGAAAGAGATCGCGCCAATGTCGATGCAAACGGAGCTCCAGTTCTCTGTCCAAACCAGTTAGATACGCCTTCGCTGTCGCCTGGCGAGGATGTGTCCCAAGGGTTTTGGGCAACTTGGTCTCAAGTTGTCTCAAAATCGGACCCGCGGCCCCTCGAACCACCATCTTTGAGTGGAGCCGTGGCTTGGTCGACTGCTTCGTCCAGGGATTACCCAGCGAGCGACGTGGTGAGTCCCTGGACCCCACCAAGCGCATTCAATGTCTTCCCCGACATAGAACTTCTTAATGGAGACAGGTTCGAGTTCAGGGACGATCCCCTTCCCCTCGTTCACCTCGCGATTCTCGCCGATACCGTCCACAAAAAGGAATCTCTGTACAATCTTTTTGTAACGCAGTGTTACTGGTATTCCAACATGATCGCACGCGTCTTAGCGAGGGACAAGAAGGGGACTCAAACGAATGTGGATTGCTCACGGGAAGATACAGACGATTGCTACGACCCAGCTAGTGGTAGATGGCGCAGCATCCGCGTTCATTGGGTCAAGCCCAAAGTGATCACAGCCATCCAGAATGAATATCATGTGAGACGCGACAAATTCGATGAGGAGGTTCGTACTATTGTCAATTGAAGGTCGCACTTTTCTGACGCTTCTCTATCAGGTACGGATTGCTGACGCGAAGCAGGCTGCTGAAACTCGCAGGATTTTGGACGCCGCAGTTGAGAGAGGCAGACAAGCCAACGCTCAGGAGCTGGCTGAAGCGAAAGCTCGAACCGCTAGTCTGGAGCGTCATGCTCAGCAGTCAGCAAAGGAAATGGCAGCCTTAAGGAGGGAGCTCAATGCAACGAGAGCTGCTCAAGGCTCAAGATCTCAAATCTCTGTAAGCTTTCAGATCTTCATGTTTCCTACGTTTAGACACCTTCTGATCCATAGCAACCAAAGGCGGTACAACTTGAAGTGCTGTAAACCACGTTCCAAGTGGGCTGCACATCCACTGGAAGGAAGCTCGTGGAGGCCATCTAGTACTTACCGCAAGCCAGATTTCCACCACGCCTATTACATGTGCTTCTGGGCCAGTTTCACAGATTTCAGTACTGCAAATTTTTGCTCAGTATACTACTTTCTTACTATACAAACTTCATAATCCTCTTCGCCGAGGAACCTCGCTTTGTACCGTCATCTTGTCCTTTACTTTTTCTTCCAATTTTCATTTGTGGGCGGACCTGATCAGATCAGTATCATTATGGATACACAATACGGCCCCACATAGTCCGCTCCTGCAGTCCCACTCCCTCGACATTGACACCTGGTCTCAAAAGTCCTGCCGGCGCTAAATTAAAATAAAAGTGGGTCCCGTGTGGCTGTGCAGACTTGTCGGACGTTTGGAAATGTCGATTTCGTGGCCTTGTCAGTGTGTTCGTGAAGGTTCGCCCATTGAACATCCTCCAACGAAACCAAGTAATTGCTCTTGAGGTTTGGGACATCCATGCACACGTTGCAACTTGATATTTCCGAAAGTGATGCCGTGCGTAACAGGCTGAACTCTCCAAATGCGGCGTGTGAGTCATCGCGATTTGCTATCCTCCGCCAATGCCCAGGTCATATTTCCCCGTCACTGATCATCAAATAGAAAGTGCCACCTATCGAGTCTACGCTCTTGGAGGTCTTTACGACTGCAATACGCACGTGAGAGTTTGTTCTTTTAGTGCCCACTTGACCTCGGTGGCCGACATTTGCTCAACGAATCTGATCGGCAAGCCATAGTATTGATAAATATTTTAATTCTGTTTCTGTATTTCATCCCACTCATCACGTTCTTTCTATCTGAATCACAGATTGTATGCGCTTTGGAGGATCACCCCTCGAGTTTAATTCGCTAGCTGTCCAGATCGTACGTGCCTAATGTCACAAGTGTGGAGTTTGCTAATCCATCTAACGGATGGACTCATCATCCAGGCAATAGTGCGATGTCGAACTTGCCACTAGTTCACTCAGGCTGAATAATTGAGAGAAAAACATTGTCTTATTGAAGGTATTGCTATTACATTCTACAGGAGTATAGGGAGTACAATTGGTGGAATCCGAGTGGGTCGTGAAGCGTTTCGCTGCGCCGGGTATTCAGACGCTGATTATTTATGGTGCAGATCTCTAATTAGCTTGATCCACGGACGAACGTAGTGTTATTAAGTCTTTTTCAAATGTTAGGAACGCACTGTCTTCTCGCGTTCGATATGCTGATTCTCTTGTGACGACAGCAAATATCACCAAAGGTGACAAGCTGGTACCAGGACGCGTCAACCTAGCTCGGTAACAAATTTCTCGCAAGAGCACATACGACTCGATGTGACTAGATCTCATTACCCTGAGATCACCTCAACGTTGTTTTCATGGCAGGATATGGTTTTTCACTTCCAAAATATTTTCTACGCATTTCAACCCCCAAGGTAGTCTCTCATAGTCAAATTCTATCAAGGAGTCAGACCCACGATAAGATCGGTCGAAGTAGAATGGACGCCTCCAAGTTGCGAGCTTCGATCGATCTCCAAGTAGTCTGGCTATTCTCAGGTTAACACCCCCGTATCAGCTTCAAGGGCCACGGTTAGTAGGCGGGTGACTGTGCATCGCCCTCATTCTACTGGAGCGCCTGGCTATCGGGTTGAAGCTACGAATAACGGCCTTTTACGATGCTGTACCAGTTCGGGTTCAGTGCTGCGTATTTCGTCATGAGGGAGCCATGATGCAGGTAAAAATATACACTTGTACTCCATAATTCAGTCAACTAGATGCACCGGCTCTCGATACTGCATAGTATGCGGTAAAATCTTAGTTTGGGAAAGGCGTTTGCTCATTCCAGGACTCGACTGCCAAGTACTGGCTTTCAATCAGTCACGATGCACAAGTGTATCACAACCCCATACCGTTTGATAGTGCTTTCTAGGGAAGCGCCATGTAGCTAAGGAAATTGTATCCACATACCAACTATTGCTATGGTCAACATCCACCCACCTCGCTATATTTCGGTCACATTGGCTTACCTTCGTCAATTCGCAAGTACAGCTCAGACAATGAAGAGTATGCTGTTTCGGAAGCCTTGAGGTCATTCCAAGATTCCGCCTGATCTATGTAATGAGCTACGTCTTTAAGCGCTCTGCTCCTGTCCAGCGCCTATTACACCCCACTTCATTTCCCCGTCTGGAAGTCTGAGAACTATTCAAACCCAAACATAGCCGAGCTGGTGACAAATAGCCGGTGTGAAAGGGGTCTAGTCTTCTGTTGAATGAGGCGTTAGGTGAGAGTTCTGGTAGGCCGTCCCTAAATTGGAGTACATAGGAAACGATACTCTTGTTACTCACCACAACAATTTCTCCGAGCTGTACTGTAAACCCATTTAATCACAAATGCCTCTCTATCTCTGAGTTCAGATGACGCAAATTGACTTGCCTTCTTCACAATGCCCGAGTTGTTTAATAATAGGCACAGTCATATCTACTTGAGAGCCCTGGAGGGAGTTGGAGGGAAAAAATTATTGGCTGGGGTATTACCGCCGTATTTACGTACTTTCTAGGAGCGACGTGCTTCGAAACTTTGAAAAAGTTCTGAGATAGGATGGTGATGATTCGTATTTGAAAGCTCGAGGACTTACCCAAGGCTAGCAAGGCCTAGTAGGAGTTCAATTATGATCTACGTTACGAAATTAGGCATTCGTCGCGTTGATTTCCTGGAGGTTGACGTCCAAATGGGGATTAGCGCATAATTTCGGCAGGAAGTTTCAAACTGTCCACCAAGCATACAGTCGAAAACTTCTCCCGAGAACTATGTCTATTACCATGTTAAGCAACATCCAGCTATCACTGATCACTCCCTGCACAGGCAACCTTCATGCAGCCTCACCTGATGCTGTAAACGCCATGGACACCTACTCATACTAAAGAACGTCCTATATCTTCGAATTCCAAATGTTGTCACTTTGGAAATCCTCCGCCCACTTACTCCTCAGTCCTGTGCTGCGAATCTTTGGCATGGAGCAAAAACCCGATCTTCCACCCGAGGTCGTCCTAGACCTACCTCCTACTACCCCGCAGGGTATCGACTATTGGTGCACAAGCGTCAAAGAACGACATATTGCGCGGCAAGAAGTCAGACAATGCAAAGTCGTACACATCCGACGCTACAAAAAGTCCAAAAACTCACAGCATGAGTATCTCACTGCGACTGTCCAACACCCTCGTCATCCATCCAGAATTCATCTCCGAATCGAACGAGCCCTCGAACACGTGGAGGAAAACGGCGCCCCAGTCCTCACCAAGGAACAGCAAATCACCCCTCCTCCTTCTCCAGGAGAGGATATTTCCCTGGGCTTTTGGGCTACTTGGACCAGCCAAAGGTCAGAGGAGCTCCCCCTTAAGGCCGTAACCAAGGCCAGAGTATCACCTACCACGAGCGCCTCCTCGAGCTCAGCGTTCTTGCGCAAGGTGGGGCCAGCGAGCGATGTCGTTCGACTATGGGATCCTCCCTTCCCTCTCCTTAGCAACGATAATCTGATCGAGACACTCGATTTGAAGGATCGACCGCTCCCTCTCGTTTACCTCGCCATCCTCGCCAACACAGTTCATGATAGGGAGTCATTGTACAACCTTTTCCTAACCCAGTGCTACTGGTATGCGAACATGATTACTCGAGTTATAGCCAACGAGAGGTCTATCAAGAAAACTCCAGACGAGCCAGAGCGGGATAAGCAACATTGCTACGACAAAACCGCTGGTACATTCTGGAAGATCCCGATCCACTCTGTTCAGCCTCAAGTGGTTGACGCGATCCAAGAGGAGTACAGGAGGCGATGCGAAATTTTTAAAGATGAGGTACGTTTACTTCATTTCAAGTTTTATTTAAGTTCAGTCGGTTAATGACCCATGCTTTGTAGGTGACACGAGCTGATGCGGAGAGGTATGCGAAGGCGAAGGCGGCAGTAGACCATATAACTCGTCCATTGCAAGAGCAAGTCGCCGAACAGGCAAGACGCATCCGCGAGTTGGAAGAGCAGGCGAGGCAGGCCCAGGAATTGCGGGGCTCGACGACGTCCTAGACGCCGCTGCTCCCACGCAAATGCCAGAAATACAGTGCAGTTCAGAGTGTCAATTGCGCTGTAAGTAATGATTTTCTTGCTCACTTTTTCGATTTCAATCTGCAGGTCTGTAGTAATGCACCAGTACCTCTTTGACTCGTTCCTATGGTATAGTCCGACGTGACGATTTTGACTTCCCTACTTTTTCGCGACCTTTGGTGTATTCACATTTTCGTACTATCAATTAATTCTTCGTGTGATTAATATTAAATACTCTGGGGGGGCCTTTACGTGACATAGAAATTATATTGACCGCTGTAACCACATTTAACATAATCTTAGTCGGCCCCAGTCACGATAGCCCATTTGCCATTGTGATGTTCAACTGCAACTAACTGATAAACCGTCCGTTGAACACCATTCTCGGAGGGTGGTCTATCGTTAATTCGTTGAATAGATGATGCGACTAGGTCACCGCTACTTTGGGCAACCAAATAGGAAGGTCAAATTTACTCGGATTCCCTCAAGTCAAACACGCTCCTTCAAGCGGTAAGCTGGTGAAAATGTTCAACCAAATTTTACGAGTAATTTGAGTCAAAACCGACAGAAAGATTTTAAAAAATTGTCCTTGAAGATTGATTACCCCATTATATTTTTATACGGAGGTAATACCATATTTGGACTCAGAGTTTTTAGTGTAGAATGGAGCGGCTGGAACACACCCAACATCCAGGCAAACGCAGTTTATGAGGTGCAAAAAAAATACCGTGATCGATCGCGATTCGGCCGCTGCACAAAAAGCAACAGAGACACATTCATATTACCCATTAAACACTAACCTCATAAATGAATTTCATTCTCGCACCTTGCCTTGTTTTGTGACAAGCTTTGGGAAGTGGACGGAAGGCACGCGGTGGCGCGTCCGATCTCGGGAAGCGGTATTGCAGGAACCGTTCAGCGGTTCTGTAATCGGCGCCTAATCTATGGTGCGAAAGGCCTACTCACCACTACTTTTGTGCAGAGGCGGAATTGGTCGCAAATTTTTTTGAAATTTTATCTGAGGGTATTGTATAATTAAACACCTCTCCAATGAGGTCAACTGGGTAGAAATGGTGTTTCCGGGTTATTTTCGTACCCAAGGGTCACTGTAATACCAAAATTTTTAACTTTGTCAGTTTTGACGTAAATTAAAAACCGTTACAACATTTTGATCAGCTTGTTGAAAGGAGCATTGGGTGACTTCCCATACGGTTGGAATGAATATCTATCTCTAAACCTTGTATTTCGGAGTTTTAATATGACCCTGTGTAGAATATTTCCAAACACAACGACATCGGGCGCATCAAATGTTGCTCTAACTTGAATGCCTTTCTTGGAAGCCCCGACACCTTGACCGGAACGCCGGTCAGCGACTTACCTCGTTTACAGACCGTAGAACTGGGCTATGAACACAGAAATGCATGTAGACGGTTCAAAAATGTATTACGTGATTATAGATTGATCTTTAACGGTGAACCTTTAGCCAGACGCTCCCCATTTGATAATTGTACGCTATTCTAGCGAGTGGGATATGGTAAAGGTACCCTTGAGGTCGTTGAGGCCGTGAATAAAGTACGGTAGAGTGTGCATAAACAATTATTCTATGTGAGAGTTATGTTTAAGGAGTAATTGAGGGCACAGTGTGTGCAGAAGATGCAAGACGATGAAGGGAGGAGAAATGCCAAGGCAAGAGCGCTCACCCAAATGGGGCGGGACAGACAGAAAAGGCGTTGCCATCAGCTGGGCAGGGTTCATTTCAGCGTTTAGAGTCTGGACAGGGGGTACGGACCCTCTCTCCAGATTCAAGGTTTAGAAATGCCCTCAGCGTTCGCACGGATGCCTAGCGCGACCAGTTTGGCATCGGCAAGTCGGCAGAGGACCCTTGATTGTGGCGGTTTGAAGTTAGAAATCAAGTTAGCGCTATGGGAAGTCACCCATTTTGACCCGAGGAATAAGAAATCCGGGTAAATTTGGCCTTCCTAATTCGTTTGCACAAAAGTAGCGTTGACTAGGCCTTTTGCACCATAGGAGTGGGCGCATAGTGGCCCTTCACGGCATTGAATTACGAGATGGCAATATAGTCGTACTGATTTTACTGGGGAATACTTTAATAATGACTCGAAGCCTATAATCGTTGACGCACACACTCTCCGTCTATCAGAGAACAGTGAGGACAAGCTGCGCAGGTGAGAAGTCGTCTCCTGGGAAGCCGAAGCAATAGGTCGCAGGCCGCTTTTGATGCAGATTAAGTTTCAGTTCCTGTGCACATCAGAAGCGACAGTACGTGACCCCATCTGCTATAGTTATGGCCAAAAGAGCCACTTCATATATACTAGTGATCTTCAATGCACTACTTGACTGACACTAAATCGAGTCCTTGGCTAACGCTGATCACTGACCATGGGATAGGCCTCTTTACACGGTCATTGGGTTATTTTCGAGAACGATCGTAACAAGGCCTGGAGTCTAGTGGAACCGCCTATTTTTTAGACCTTTTCCGCAGTCCGGATTCCCGGACAATCGCGCTCTGCGTGTGTCACAATCCAATAGAAGTGGCAGCCGTGCGCGGCATAATGTATTCTGGACGCCTGGGCGTCATCTAGTCATCACCAACTGTTTATTTATGGCCGCCTTGGGCATGCGCCGGGCATCATGCACCATAGCTGAAACAAAAAAAAATTACTCATATTCCATTTGATGCAAATTCCATGAGCCCCTCTTGGCCGGATTTTACCATAATTCTTGAGAATGTTATTGTTGCAACCCCACGGCCCCGACTGACAATTAAAGCGAAAATCCCTGGGACCCGAAAGCTGGCGCGCTCATTAGCGAAAGTGTTGAACTTCGAAGTGAACACATATTTTGAAAATGCAGCTTGTATGATTCAAGACAATTGTTAATACATACAGGTCGATGTTGTTGTCTGCACTTTAATGGCGCATAAAGGTGGTAGGGCGTTACGAATGTCACCTAGGTCACCCCAGAACCTTGCGACGGTATCAACGTCTGACGATACACCGTTAAGTTGCAATTGAACAATTGGCAACATTCCACTAAGAAACGCGATCAAAGCATTTGTCAAATTTGACCTGAAAAGATTTATGCAATGCGCTGTGGTACCGTCGGCGTTTCCAGCAAACAAATTGTAGATGTTTCCAGATTTCTCAGTTCTCCGCTTATGATCACGGACGCAAGGACAGCCTCTTCCTCTAATGGTCGATTTTCCGGTGGGTCTTCCAACGTTATATGGTTTTCACCAGCTTAAATTTGGATGTTTCTCGTGACTTTGAGAGATGTCACATACATCTACGGTTTTGCAGTTTGTTCCAAAACCATACAATTGCCTAATAGGGTAAATTTCATCCTTAACTCCGGTGAGTTGTTCACATGTCATTGAATCTGATCGGCGACCATAGAAGGTGGGCTGGATTTTACTGAATTTCTAATCCTCGTTTTATGGACTTCTCACTCGCGATTGGCCTAGAAATCTCAACTGGCGGCGACGTTGACAGGCCGAGCTGCCGTAATGGTCTTTTTTTGAAGTTATCGCGTGTGTGTAACGCACAGCCTCGTCATATATATTCGATGTATAGTAACGAGATAGGTTTATCATCATAACTTGTGACAGGGCTACTTGAGACAAAAGAAAACAGTCAAAATTCTCATAACCCATACCTCCTGTAAGCCATAAGCCATATCCAATACTGTACCATTTCGATCAATTCGGCCAAAGTTTGGGATTTTTGATTTTTCGAGAAATCCCAGAAAATCTGAAAATATTTGAAACGTTCGAATCCGGTGTCAGAAAAAATCGGGTGGGACAGGGGACGGCCGAATTGAACGAAATGGTACAGTAGATTTGGCGAGCTGAAATTTACAGCCAAATTGACCTCTCAGAACTCATAACTCTTTGTAACCCATATCCCAGGCTATCCACCGAGGGGTATGGCTTACGAGGGGTTCAACTGTATTAACAACTCAACCTAAGCAGTTAAGCCTCAAAGTCGTGTGGATTAGGACCCGTGGATGGAGCTCGATAAACCACTGTCGGAACCTTACGTGTACATTTAAAGTTTCAACAAGTCACGTTGATGTGTTGTTCCGGGGACGCGAGCTGGGGGCCGCGGAAGCTTGGAGTAACTCCTTTCAGAGCAGCATGAGAGACTCTGCCCCAACCTCTTTCAACCAATTCCGCAGTGACGTGGAGATTGAGATCTGTCGGTGTCTAACTCTTCACGACGATGAGAGGTTCTTTCACATCAACAGTAGGGCTCGTGTTGAATAAATGATGGTCAAACATGCTCAGGAAGCGTGCCTCATTCACTACAACGTTGGCAGGCCCCCTTGTTAACCTCCTTCACTGACGGCCATATATAACAGATGCTGTATATCTGAAGAGGATTTGGGATGCTTTCCGTTCTCAAATCCTCTTTGCGAGGTGTGCTTGCGGTCTTTGGGATGTCCAGTCACTCTATGTCCGAAATTCCTCCTGCTTCAAAATCAGATCTTCCGCTGGACCGCACAAGCGTAGAGCAATGGTGCATCACCTGCAAGGAGCGCTACACCAATCGACTCGAGTTCAGGAAATATGAAGTAGTCGAAATTGCAAGATACAAGAAAAAAAGAGGTCCCCAGCACGAGTATGTCGTCGCCACAGTTGAACATCCTGATTACGGCACCAGCTATTTGAAAATCGAAAGAGATCGCGCCCATCTCGATGAAAACGGAGCCCCAGTTCTCTGTCCAAACCAGCTGGATGCACCTCCGCTCTCGCCAGGCGAGGATATATCCCAAGGGTTTTGGGCGACTTGGTCTCAAGTCGTCTCGAAGTCAGACCCGCGCCCCCCCGAACCATCATCTTTGAGTGGAGCGGTAGCTTGGTCGACTGCTTTTTCTAGGGACCACCCAGCAAGGGACGTGGTGAGTCCCTGGACCCCACCGGGTCCCTTCGACGTCTTCTCCGACATCGAACTTCTTAATGGAGACAGGTTCGAGTTCAGAGACGATCCCCTTCCCCTCGTCCACCTCGCGATTCTCGCCGACGCAGTCCACAAGAAGGAATCTCTGTACAATCTTTTTGTAACGCAATGTTACTGGTATTCCAATATGATCGCACGCGTCTTAGCAAGAGACAAGAAGGGGACTCAACCCGATGGGGATAGCTCACGGGAGGATACAGACGATTGCTACGACCCAGCCAGTGGTAAATGGCGCAGCATCCGCGTTCATTGGGTCAAGCCCAAAGTTATCACAGCAATACAAAAAGAATATCACGCGAGACGCGACAAATTCGATGAGGAGGTTCGTATCGTGTCATCGGAAGTTGCACTTAACTGACACTTCTCCATCAGGTCCGGACTGCTGATGCGAAGCAGGATGCCGAAAATCGCAAGAAATTTGACGCCGCAGTTGAGAGAGGCAGACGATCCAACGCTCTGGAGCTAGCTCAAGTGAAAGCTCGAGCCGCCAGTCTCGAGCGTCAGGCTCAGGAATCGGCAAAAGAAATGGAAGTCTTAAAGAGGGAGCTCCAACTTGCGACGAGAGCTCAAAGCTCAAAATCTCAAATCTCTGCACCTGTAAGTTTTCAGATCTTCGTGTTTCCTACATTTGAGCATTTTCTGAGCCATCACATTCAAAGGTGGTACAGCTTGAAGTGCTGTAAACCTTAACCCACCACGCCTATTAGTATTACATGTACTTTCGAGTTAGTTTCACAGATTTCAGTGCTGTTAATTCTTGCTCAGTGTACTACTTTCTTAGTTTACAAGTTTCATAGTCTTCGCCGAGGAACCGCACATTGTACCAGTATCTTGTCCTTTACTTTTTTCCTGCAAATTTTCATTTCTGGGTCGACATAATCAGGTCTGCATCATTATGGACACACAATATGGTCCCACATAGTCCGCTTCTCCAGTCCCATTCTGTCGACATTGACACGGTCTCAAAAGTCCCGCCGGCGCTAAATAAAAGTGGGTTCCGTGTGGCTGTGCAGACCGGGCGGACATTTAGAAATGTCGATTTCGTGGCCTTGTCAGTGTTTTCGTGAAGGTTCGCCCTTTGAACGTCTTCCAACGAAACCAGGTAGTTGTTCTGGAGGTTTGGGACATCCATGTACACGTTGCAACATTCCGAAAGTGATGCCGTACCGCGTGACAGGTTGAGGGTGCTACATCTCTCGCTCCGGCTACGAGAGACCGCAGCCAGCATCCATCTCTTCTCCCTTCACCAACTGTTCGTGAAAGTATCTGCAAACCAAGGACTTCTCTATTGAGTCTGGGGTAGCTCATGCCTCGTCGAGCACCACAGCTTGCAATCACAATACCTCCAAGGAATTCGTCACTTCCTCGACCCAAAACGTCGGCATGGTGTAGACCGACGGGAAGACCACTTCTACGATTCCTCCCTTGGGTCGCAGGGTGTACGGTTGTGCTATGGATCTTTGTGCTTCGCGCAGATCGACAGCCATTGCATGTATACAGCCCCCAGCCACACACGCCAGTCGAGGGTCACAAACCCCGTCCGTTTCATCTACCGCATCGGACTAGTGCCCAGGTCACGATTAGTAGCTGGTCGCAACGTGCAGATGGCGTCCGCGATACTTTTGTTCATGCTTATGATAACTACAGAAGATATGCAGGGGGATACGACGAGTTGTTGCCAGTTTCAGGACGGGGAAACGGCAGGTGCGCGCATGGATTCTTGGTTATTATGACACCTCTCTGACGCACCGTACGAAGTCAGATTGCCAGTGGGTGGGGCCGCACTCTTCTTGACGCGATGGGCACTATGTGGATGATGGACCTGGAGGATATGTTTCGAGATTCACTAACGTCCATCGCGATGGCACCACTCGCGT
>Ga0247741_1001208_pt1 | contig 14319 bp, 8 predicted proteins | sample UWRJL213509R2_FD_180945 | JGI IMG/M metagenome (GOLD analysis project Ga0247741, IMG submission 180945) | Plant litter microbial communities from Arlington Agricultural Research Station in Wisconsin, United States - UWRJ-L213-509R-2 | ecosystem: Environmental > Terrestrial > Plant litter >... | reverse complement strand
AACTATGTTGCCGAGCATGCGGAAGGTGCAGCGGTATTTGAAACGCAGGAACATCCCGTTCATGCGCCCGTTGGTGCTTACACCCCGTTCCCTGAAGTGCAATTGCTGTCAAACGGCACTTATCACTTGATGATTACCAATTCCGGCGGCGGTTACAGTCGTTGGAAGGATCTTGCAGTATCCCGTTGGCGTGAAGACAGTACCTGCGACAACTGGGGTAGCTTTATCTATTTGCGCGATTTGGCGAGCAATGATTTCTGGTCCAGCTCCCATCAACCAACCACCAAACGCGCAGACAGCTATGAAGCGATCTTCTCTGAATGGCGCGCCGAATTCCGCCGCCGTGACTATGACATTGAAACTTACACCGAGATTGTCGTATCGCCGGAGGATAACGTTGAATTGCGCCGCGTTCGTCTCACTAACCGCTCGCGCCGCACTCGTACCATTGAAGTTACCAGCTACAGCGAAGTGGTATTGGCAACGCAAGCTGCGGATATCGGGCAGACTACCTTCGGTAACTTGTTTGTTCAAAGTGAATTAGTGCCCGAACAACACGCGATTTTATGTACTCGCAGACCTCGCGCTGAAGACGAGCATACGCCTTGGATGTTCCACTTATTGGCAGCCCAAGGTGTTGAGCTGGGTGATGTTTCCTACGAAACTGACCGCATGAAATTTATCGGTCGTGGTCGTAATCTCACGGCGCCCCAAGCCTTACTTGAAAGGGGAAATTTATCTGGCAGCCAAGGTTCGGTGCTTGATCCTATAGTGTCAATTCGCACCATGATCACGCTCAAAGCCGAGCAGTCGATTACCTTGGACTTTGTGTCCGGTGCCGCTGAAAACCGCCCGGCTAGCATTGCTTTGGTAGAGAAATATCAGGATCGTCATTTTGCAGATCGTGTTTTCGATATTTCGAGCACTCACAGTGATGTGAATTTACGGCAGATCAACTCCAATGAAGCTGAGTCAATTTTGTACCGCAAACTGGCGCGTTCAGTGCTTTTTGCCAATCAAACGTTGCGGGCTGATCCGCAAGTGCTTATCCAAAATCGTCGTGGTCAATCCGGCTTATGGAGCTACGCCATTTCAGGTGATTTACCCATAGTGCTACTTAAAATGGCAAGTTCAGATCATATAGAAATTGCGCGTCAACTCATCAAATGCCATACCTACTGGCGGTTGAAAGGTTTGAAAGTCGATTTGGTGATCTGGAACGAAGACCATGTTGGCTACCGTCAAAACTTGCAGGACCAGATTATAGGTTTGATAGCAACCGGCGCAGAGGCCCAATCTATCGATAAACCGGGCGGCATTTTTGTGCGCTCAGCGGAGCAAATTTCGCATGAGGATCGCATTCTTTTGCAAACCGTAGCCCGTGTAGTTATTGACGATAGTGAAGGCAGTTTGGTTGACCAAATCAGACGCCGCAATCTTAGTGAAAGCAAAGTTGCACGCTTGCCCTTAACTCGTACCTATCGCCCCGATACATCTTTGCCACCGCCAGAACCGCAAGCGCCCTTACTGTTGGGCAATTCGCTGGGTGGTTTCAGCAGCGATGGCCGCGAGTACATCATCAATACCAGCAACAAAGTGACTACGCCTGTGCCTTGGGTGAATGTGCTGGCCAACCCGAACTTCGGTACGGTCGTTACCGAGAGCGGTTTGTCTTACACCTGGAGTGAAAACGCCCATGAGTTCCGCTTAACGCCTTGGAGCGACGACCCGGTGGGCGCATCTGGCGGTGAAGCGATTTACTTGCGCGATGAAGAAACAGGTCATTTTTGGACTCCTACGCCGCTACCCAAAATAGTGGATGCTGCTCTAACCGCAAATTACACCACTCGCCACGGCTTCGGTTACAGCGTGTTTGAACATTCACATAACGGCATTCGCACCGAGCTTTGGGTGTATGTGGATTTGAATGAAACCGTAAAGTATTCGGTGCTCAAGGTTCGCAACGACTCAGGCCGCATGCGCCGTTTATCTGCCACCGGTTATGTGGAATGGGTATTAGGCGATTTGCGGTCTAAATCGGCCATGCATTTGGTGACTGAGATTGATCCGCGTAGCGGGGCGCTCTTTGCGCGCAATGCGTACAATACCGAGTTTGCAGGCCGTATCGCCTTCTTCGATGTGGACGATGCATCGCGCACCTTAAGTGGTGACCGCACCGAATTCCTCGGTCGCAATGGTTCTATCAATAGCCCGGATGCCATGAACCGCACGCGTTTGTCTGGCCGTTTGGGGGCAGGGCTGGATCCTTGCGGAGCAATACAAGTTCCGTTCAAATTGGCTAACGGCGAAGAGCGTGAAATTATTTTCCGCCTGGGTGCCGGCCATGATATCGAGCAAACCCGCAACCTCGCACAGCGCTTACGCACCATGGGTACAGCTCGTGCGGCACTCGAAAAAGTCCGCGATTTCTGGCAAGACACGTTGACTCGCGTGCAAGTGCATACGCCTGACCCAGCGCTGGATTTGCTTGCGAATGGCTGGTTGCTTTACCAAACTTTGGTGTGCCGGATCTGGGGCCGCAGCGGCTTCTACCAATCTGGGGGTGCCTACGGTTTCCGCGATCAGCTGCAGGATTCCATGGCGCTCCTGCACACGCAACCGCAATTGGTTCGCGAGCATTTGGTGCGTTGCGCACAACGTCAGTATCCGGCGGGCGATGTGCAACATTGGTGGCATCCACCGCAAGGTCGTGGCGTGCGCACTCGCTGTTCAGATGATTATCTCTGGCTGCCATTAGTTGCCTGCCGTTATGTAGAAAGTACAGGCGACTCTTCAGTTCTGGATGAGATTTTGCCTTTCCTGCAAGGTCGCGAACTCGCACCGGATGAAGAATCCTATTACGACCTGCCAGCGCCAAGCACTGAAACGGCAAGCCTTTATGAACACTGCATCCGCGCCATCGAAAATGGTTTGCGCTTTGGCGTTCACGGTTTGCCGTTGATGGGCTCTGGCGATTGGAACGACGGCATGAATTTGGTGGGAATCCACGGCAAAGGCGAAAGCGTTTGGTTGGGCTTTTTACTCTATGACGTGCTCAACTCCTTCGCGAAAGTTGCTACGGATCGTAAAGATATTAATTTTGCCGAGCGTTGCAAAACCCAAGCGGAAAACCTGCGTAAGAATATCGAAGCCAATGCATGGGATGGCGGTTGGTATCGCCGTGCTTACTTCGACGATGGCACGCCGCTAGGTTCATCCAGCAACACCGAATGTTCTATTGATTCCATCTCACAAAGTTGGTCGGTATTGTCGGGTGCGGGCAGTGCAGAGCGAACCAAAGTTGCCATGCATGCGCTTGATCAGCATTTGGTAAGACGCGATAGCGGCATTATTCAATTGCTTGATCCACCCTTCGATAAAGCGCCTATGAATCCCGGTTACATCAAAGGTTACGTTCCGGGTGTCCGTGAGAATGGCGGTCAATATACTCACGCCGCCGTATGGGCAGCCATGGCGTTTGCTGCGCTTGGGGATAGCCGCCGTGCGTGGGATTTAATGGCACTGATTAATCCACTTAACCACACTCGTTCAGATGCCGAGATAGGCACTTACAAAGCTGAGCCCTATGTAGTGGCAGCAGACGTTTACGCCATACCGCCACATACCGGTCGTGGTGGCTGGAGCTGGTATACCGGCTCTGCGGGTTTAACTTATCGTTTGATTATGGAATCGCTACTGGGTTTAAAACGTGAAGGTAATTGTTTGCGTGTTATTCCTTGTATGCCTGGCGAGTGGGATCACTACTCGATTAATTATCGTTTTGGCAAAGCCACTTACCGCATCAAAGTAATGCAAGTTCCAGCGGAGGATGGCATGGGGAAAAGTGGCCAAGCCAAGTTAAGCCACGTTGCCCTGGATGGTGCTATTCAAGCTGATCAATGCATCACCTTGATCGACGATGGCAAAGAACACTGGGTAGAAGTTTGCGTTAATGCAAAAACTTATGGGTAATTTTTCGCGCGAAAGACGCTGTAATTTTTCGTGTTCCAATGACATCAAATTAGTTAACGCAATTTTGCATTTAACTGTGTGAGGTAAAAACAATGAGCACTCAACGCCATTATGTATCAGGTTTTTTTATTAATCGTAATTTTGCAGAGAAAGTAAGCGGCCAACTTATTGAGCAAAGCATTCCTGCAGAACGCGTTCATATTTACGATAAAAGTTCAGCAATGCCAGATCGCGTCGCCAAAGACAGTGACGATAAAGTCCTAAAAGATATTCTTATCGATGGCGGTGTAGGCGCTGCAGTAGGAACGGGAATCGGTGCTTTGATTGAAGTCGGTTTAATTGCCGCCAACGTAACCTTGTTTGTCGCCAGTCCACTAATTGCACCGCTGGTTTTATTAGGCTGGGGTGCGAGCTTGGGTGGATTAATTGGTGCCAGTGCTGGTGCTGCAGAAAAAGTTAAACCGCTTTCAGAATTAGTTCATGACGCCATCACTAACGATCAATTTGTAGTAATTGTTGAAACCTTGAATAGCGACGAACAAGCCTTGGCAGCAAAAATTATTGAAGCTGCAATTGGTGATAGCACTGATGTAAGTACTGATGTGAGTACTGATGTAACTTAACTATCAATTTTAAAATTCTATAAGTAAATATATAAAGGCAGGCATAAAATTTAATGTATGCCTGCCTTTTTTTGCAACGCTAAAATTTAATAACCAACGCTATCTGCATATTTAATAATTCCGCTCCCGTAGTTTCCTCCCCAACTGTAACCTGTGCGACGCTCTAAGGACATTTGCGTTATGTCATAGAATTTACTGCCATCGCGATCACTAAAAAATCCGCGATTAGTATTTAAGTCGTAAAAGCGATACCACATTTTGCTTCCTGCTAAAGGCACGATTGGATTAGTTGCCGCTTGCGATGAATCATAAGTGTAATTCGCGAGATAGGTATTAGGGCTGCGGTACCAAGCCAACGCAGATTTTACTGCAGTTTGTACTTGTGCTGTTTGGGGTTGGGTCATCAAAAACGCGATAATTTCTGCTGATTCTTGTCCGCTTATAGATTCCAATTCGTAAGCTCGCGCTGGTTTGGGTTTGTAATCTGTTGGGCCGTGTTGCGCGCACCAAGCGGTAAGAGTTCCGTTCTGTTTCCACTGTGATTTTAAAATATAGTCCACGCCTTTGGTGATTGCAGTTTGCGCGCGCGCACGTTGATCATCGGAAAAAACATCAGTGTCGAAAGGGGCCGTTTTTTTCGTAACGTGATAGAGCACAGTCAATACGCGCGTCATCGCATTATCGTTAAAAGTTACGTAATCCGGGTAGCCACCTTTAAGCGGAAAAAATTGTGGCCAACCACCCGTACTGTATTGCGCGCTCAAGGTGAATTCCAAACCTTTACGCACGGCATCGCGATACTTGGTATTTTTGGTGTTGCTGTAAATATTTGCGAGATACGCCATTTCAGTGGTGGTCGCGCCGTTATCAAAAGTGCCTGAATCGCTTCCGCCGCTACCCGCTGTGTCGTAGGTTTGGTTTTTAGGCCAGCCGCCGTTGGTGTATTGGTAGGATAAAACGATATCCGCTTTATCTGCGCTCCATTTTGATTTCAATCCGTTAAAACGCGAGTGCACCGGGTTACCGGTTTGCGAAAGAATTATTGCCGACGCCGATGATGTGCTCGCCGCAGAAGAAGAGCTGCGCGATGACGAACTGCTGCTTACTGTAGTGTTACAAATACCAGCGCTGGTCTGCGCACCTTCAATTTTTAATGAATCTATATTTGCAAGACCATCTGCAGTTGTTGCTGCGAGTTTTAACAAATTATTACCTTGCACTAAATCAATGTCGATGCTCGCGGTTTGCCATGTTGTCCACGCACCGGTTGTTGGCAAACTCAAGCTGTAATTGCCATTAGCTCCACCATTAATTAACAGCGAACCATTGCGATTGCTTGCGCCACCGGTAGCAAAGCGGAAAGTTAATGTGTAACGATTACTGCTCGGCGCATTTACCGCCCACTCAATCGCAGCGCCTTGTGCATTATTGGCATTGGTATAACCGTCACCAGTAAAACCTTCGTTGATATTTTCTGTCGCGGTTCCATCAACACGACAAAAACCGGCGTCTTCTTCCTGAATAGTAAACGCAGCTACGGCCGCTGAGCTTGAGCTTGAAGATTTACTGCTCGACGAAATTTTTACGCTCGAAGAACTGCTACTAATCGCTTTGGATGTGGAAACCGATGAGCTGGATTTGCTGGTGCTAACCGCAGAGCTGGATTTACTACTACTCACAGATGAAACGGCGGTGCCGCACAAACTGCCATTTACTTTTGGGGCGCCTGCAGTGCCATTTCCCTGTAAACCAAAGCTTGCACTCGCTTTGGGTGCGAGCGTTGCATTCCAGCTCAATGCGGTCGCTGTGTAAGGATTTGCTCCCGTTAGCGTAGCATTCCAGGCGCTGGTTACAGTCGCGCCCGATTCCTGCCATGACACCGACCAGTTATTGACTGTTTGTGCGGTGTCGTTAGTCACTTTAATTTCGGCAGTGAATCCGGAATCCCAATTATTGGTGACAGTGTAAGTACATGCTGCCCACGCTGAAGACGTCACTGCCAAGGTTAACGCACTGGCACTGAGTATTGTTTTAAACGGTTTTGTAAAAAAGTTATTTGAATTTTTCATGATATTCTCGGAATTATTTTTTAAAAAATTATTGTTAGATATTTATCGCCACTTTTATAAAATTAAAATCGTGGCGATAAATGTTTATTTGAAAATTTCTATTTACTAAAAGAAGGCGTCCAGGAACCAAAAATATTGCTGATGGTATAAGTCGCCGCTTGTGAAGCTGTGAGTTGTTTGGATTGCGTTGCGCGCGCACTGGGATTTGCACCGGCACCGGTGGTTAAATATTCCGAAAAGCGCGCAGTTTCCAATACATTTTCACTCATCTTTACCCAGCCGACGGCAGAAATATGTTGGCCCAATTCTGTGCGAATATAAGTTGCAGCGCCGTAAGGTCTCCAGTTGCGCCCGAGTGCAACAGAACCTTTCGCTACGCTTGAAACTGCAGTCACTTTCCCGCCGAGGAATACCAAACCGTAAGGAACATCTTGCTCGGTGCTCGGTGCCGTTAAAGCAGTGCCGCCGCCAACGCTGTGAATAGTATTGTTATCAAATACTGCAGTCGCCGCGCCGAAAATAAAATCAACAGTGCCTTGGATGTGGCAATTTTTATAATACTGAGTGCCGCTGTGCGCGTAGAGGGTGTCCTGATTGGCAAGTAAACGACAATTGCGAAATTGCAAACGTTGACCTTGCGCCAAAAGTGCAACCGCTTGCGAGCCAACACCAAATGAATTTTCGATAGTGATATTTTCTACAGAAATATCATTGGTTTTAATTGTGATACTCGCGCTGCCCGAGGTTCCAATCGCAGTGCCATCAGACTTCAAAGTGCTCGCGCCGTCGTTATAGGTTAAAACGGTAGATGCCTCTTTGCCGGTTTCTCCACAGAAAGTGACGAAGGGTTTGGTGATAGTTAATTTTTCACGATAGGTGCCGGGTTTGATGCGAATTTGCGTCGGCGTTGTATCGGATGTAGACAAAGTATTTAACGCAGCCGCTAGGGTTTTATATTGCCCGGAGCCGTCGGCAGCGACACGCAGGATCGGTTGATTGGTAATGCTATTGCAATCAGCCGCTGTTGGCGCAGCAGGGCAGGCGGCTGGTGCAATCCCGTTGCCGGTAACAATAATATTGTCGATATTCGGTAAACCATCAGCAGTTTCCGCAACGGCTTTAAGGTTATTGATTCCTGCGTTAAGCGGAACATTGATAGTGACTGTTTGCCATAAATCCCAATTGGTATTGCTCGGGAAATCGACAGTTTGAATCTCATTGTCGTTCACTAAAATTGCAGCGCGCCGTGTTGCAGCACCACCATTGGCAAAACGAATTTTTATTGCGTAAGTTTTTGTACTGGCTGCAGAAATACTCCAGCTTGTCGATGCACCTAAGATATTTTCGCTATCAACAAAACCGGTGCCGGTGTAGCCGGTGTGATTGGTAAGAATTGCGCTGCTATCGCCACAAAATCCCAAGTTATTTTCTTCAAATGTCCACGCGTTTTCTGCAGCGACCGATGAAACGGCAGAAGAACTTTTACTGGAACTTACAACACTATTTTTAATACTCGAACTGCTTGCAATACTGCTTTTAACGCTTGAATTAATACTTGAAATCAAACTGCTTTTAGCACTTGAGCTTGCCGGTGTACTTGAGCTGGATTTAACACTTGATGAAGAGACGGTAGCGCCGCACAAGCTGCCAGTTACTTGCTGAATCGCGGCGTTACCTGTGCCCTGAAAACCAAAGCTTGCAGATGCTTTTGGAGCGAGCGTTGAGTTCCAACTTAATGCGGTGGCCGAGTAAGGGTTGCTACCACTTAAGGTTGCATTCCACGCGCTGCTAATAGTTGCGGCCGATTCTTTCCAGGATACCGACCAATTACTAATTGTTTGCGCAGTGTCGTTGGTTACTTTAATTTCGCCCGTAAAGCCGCCACCCCAATTATTGGTAATGGTGTAGCTACAAGCTGCCCAGGTTTGCGGTGCTGCAAGTAAAAGGCTTGCGGCAACGAATGAACTTTTAAACATAGTTAAGAGCTGCACGCTCGGCTTGGTAATTATTTTTTTCATTTTCTTATCCCGCTATTTAGGTTTATTTGATGAATAAATTCCCGACCCAATGCAATTAAGCAATGAGCAAGATAAATGACCAAATACCAGATCCTAAGATCACAACGGTAGGGGTTGGAGATGATTGGGTTTGGTCTACGACAGCTGCATCCAGAGATAGCGATGAAGCTAGATTTACGCGCCAATTATTTTTGCCGATTTTTTACTTTCTTATTAGTAGCTCTTTATATCGAGCTTTTAATAGTCTTCTAGACTACGTTGGGAGTTTACTAGCCATTCATTAAGTATAAAAGTTAGTTAACTAATGAAATTATTGTCTTCGACGACAATTTGCGTTTTATGTCTACCAAGTCGGTAATATATGAGACGGGCGGGGAGTTATCTGGCGATATTCGAGGAAAGATAAGATGAAGATAAAATGTTATAGCTCAAGCGCGGATACAAGGAGTCAAATCCTTTCGACACACCCTTTTTCAAAAACACACGTTATGGCCAGGGAGCGGGGTTGTCATTGATATATTGAGCGCCGCCCTCAGAAGGCTCCGGCTCTTGATTTGGAACACTCCCACCACCTTTGGCGATAGTGATAAAACGTTCACGCGGCTCAATAAAATCGTCTTTAGAAAGTTGCGCAATTTTATGCGGCTGATTGGCTATAGCCCATTCGACTACCGAGTCGATTCGCGCCTCAAGTTCTTGCGCATAACTTAATTGTGGTTCCGAATTAAAAATTGACATAGCACTTACCTTAAAAGGTTAATTCAGGCTGCAAACTGATTAGTGAGTCGAAACAGATTTATTACCTGCGGATACCCAATTACTCAATTCCAGGATGAGCTGGCGAATATCCAAAATTTCGCTAAAAAAAATGTCGCGTCCAACTAACGAGCGATATTTAGCTTCTGCAATTTGTTGTGCAATTTCGATGTCGTTTATGGCATTTTTCAATCCAAAACGAGCTGAAAATTCCTGATGTTGTGTTGAGTGAATCATGACATTATCCCCAAGAGCCAAGTTTCATTATGGTAAAAAATTGTTTAACTTTTTTTACGGTCTCACTTCTGTTCTCGCTAGATACAGGGTTAATTAGTTAATTGGCCATCACTTTCAATGTGATGGCCAATTAACTAGTTTCATCCTTGTAAACCTCATTTCCTCCTTGTTAAATAATCCTTTTGTGAATGTGCTTCCCTTGCTGCCAATCGTTCTTCCTTGCCCAGCGCATCACTTGTAATTAGCAAGCAATTCCGCTTTACGTTCGGCTAACTGTGCGCCCAATTCCGTTAAATCCAATTTGGATTCTTTGGCTTTAGGGAACATTTCGTTTTGTTCTTCCTTAACGTGATGCTTCACGTACTCAGAGAGCACTTTGATTTTTGCATCAAACATTTCGCCATCGGGTTCCTTACCTTCTACCTGAGCAATTAACTCTTTAAGCGTTGCATGCTCAACAGTTGCTTCAGGAACTAACTCCTTGTCTTTTAACGCTGCTTTAACAGCAGGATAAAAAATTTCTTCCTCAATCTGTGCATGAACAGTTAGTTCTTTACAGATCATATTCACGATTTGCTTTTTACGGACATTTGAACGGCTTTTTTCATATTCGTTAAACAAATCGTTTACAGCTTTATGATCTGCACGTAGCAAGGCTGTAGCTTCTTTTGCTTTTGGTGCAACATCGGCAGCTAATTTTTTTGCAGTGGCCATGTTAATTACCTCTAGTTAAGTTGCATTGATGTAAGAACGTTTTAGTGAACAAACAGAGCAATAAGGATGATGATTGGAATTGGGATTCCGAGAAAATATAAAAGTATTGAACGCATAATGTTTCTCCTAAAAATGAGTATTAAACGTGATTACAAATCGCGTTGACGACCACCGTAAATCGCAGCCAAGCTAGCTACAAAAGCACCTATCAGTAAGGAAATAAACAACCACAGTGAACCGTAGCTAGTCGCTTTGCGCGCTTTATCAGCGGCAGCTTTAGCAGCAGTTTCAGCTTCACGTAATTTGGTTTGGATTAAATCGAAGGTGGTGGTGATTCGTTTTTCAGCATCCTGCTGACTAACACCAACTTGTGGCGCTAATAATTGGCCTGCGTAAGTCACATCTGCTGGTGGCAATTTACCGGTTGAAATTGCGTTCACGAAGATACGCGCAATTTCCGCTTGGGCTTCGCCTTTTGCTTTAGGGTCACTACTTCCAACCGCTGCAGTCGCAGGTGGTGGAGTGGCGGCGTCAGTCGGAGCAACAGCGGGAGTGTTTTTACGGAATAAATAATCCAGGAAGTACGTGAAGGATTTATCGCCTTCAGCTTTCTCATCAGGATTAGCTGAATTCGCCGAAGCAGCTACCGCAGCCGCACCGCCCGTTGCAGCAGTACCCGCAACCGCAGCACCAGTTTGCACTGCGCCGCCAATTACTGATGAAATTACTGATGTTAATAAAGTTGCAGTCACTAAAGTTGCTACAGCCCAAGCTAAAAAGCCATGTGCGGTATCACGAAAGTAAACTTCATCAGAATGAGTAGCTACCCAACGCGCTCTTAAGCGGCCAGCGATATAACCACCAAGACCAGAAGCAATGAGAGAGGTGAGTGTGATCCACACAATGGTGGTAACACTCCAGGTAGTACCGCTAATACCTTCATGTGCCCATGGTGAAACGGCTGAAAGACCCAAGCCAGTTCCTAGCAATAAAAGAATCAAGGATAGGGCTGCGGCTGCGGCTGCACCAGCAAAAATCGCACCCCAGGAAACAGCGCCTAATGCATTGGGTAAGGTTGACAATGTGGTGTCTCGACCATAGTCCGGTGAGATGGTTTGTGCACTACGAATTTCCATAAAAACCTCCAGAAAAAATTACCTATGCAAAATTGCAGGAATTTGTATTTAGCATCTGCAGAATAGGAATTTTAAGCTATGTAATCAGTTCGTTAGCGCACCATGATTTGACAAATGTAATGAGGATATAAATACGCGAGATTAAAATTGAAAAATAATAAAAATTTGCGGGGTTTAAAAAGAAAACCCCCGTAAAAACGGGGGTCATATTCAAGTCGGCAAACTAAAAAATTAATTTGGCGCTTTGGTTCCGTAATATGCATGAATGTCATTAGTCAATGACGGGTCGGCCAAATTTGGCCATGCATCTTTATCGAAACCTGGTGCGTTTTTCAAACGGTCTTTACTAACGTTCAAAATAAAACGCTTGTTTTCAGTATCTAATTTTAAAGCACTCCAGGGCACCGCGAAAAGTTTTTCGCCGAGGCCCAAAAAGGAACCGAACGATAATACAGCATAAGAAATTTCGCCGGTGGCTACATCAAGCATAATTTCTTTAATGTCGCCAATATTTTCTTCATCGAGGTTGTAAACATCATCGCCAATTAATGTATCAGCGCCCATTAATTGTGGGCCTGGGCCGTTGTGGAAATTGGTTTTATAGATGCCATAAGTATCGCGAGTTTCGTAGCTCATTTTGAATCTCCAGTCTGTTAGCAATCGTGTTTGTTAGTTAACTATTTAGAAGCACTGGCGCTATGCCTTTTGCACTTTCACGATGAAATTTACGCGCAATTGAATATGGCCTCTGTACGACAACTCACACACTTTTGAATAAAAATCAATTTTTATTTTGTGTTAAATGTTAAAAAATATTTATCGATGTGGCGCGCAAATTTATTTAACAGATTCACCTAAAACATGACTTTTTTATCGCATAACTAGAACTGTTTATCAAAATTTATATTTATATTTTTGTGTGCTCGATTTTTACGACTAGGCTTCAACCAAGCTGAAATTTTATTCAGCAGATTCACGCATATCTAATTGAAGTTTTAAACTCGCTAATTTAATTAAATGCGGAAGAGTAGAATTGAAGTTGAATTAAGGTTATCGCCCAGTGATTTATTCCCTAAAAATTAAGTTTTGGTTAAAAAACGACAGAAAGGTTAATAATTTATAGGGCAAAGTTGGCATGATTTTTCGCTTTTTTAATCTATGTACGACAACGCACTGATTCAAAGCTGGTTAACAATTAGTCTTTATGCGTTTAAGCGACTTTATGTTGAGCGCTTAGTAGTGTTGGGACTTGGGCATTTTACAGTTTAACAGTCGCTAGCGTTTATACCTTAGCGATCTAAGAAGCAGCGTTGGAATTCTGCGCTGTGTAAGTTTCAAACGGATATGGATTAACCTCGCATGCATCCTTTTAAAGCATGCTCGGCCAGTAATTCATAATGAGATAAAAGTTTTGCTGTATAAAACTTGGGAAATTGAATGCAAAGTCGTAACCAAACTCATGTATTGCTTATCGAAAGCGATCCTCTCGAAGCGAAGCGAGTTCAAGATGTACTTGCCGAGGTTGAGTCTAATCCTTATTGTCTTGAGCGGGTCACTACTGTTGCAGAAGCTCGAAGTCGTCTACGCCAGCCAATGGGCGATTATTTGATTGATATCGTTATTATCAATCAGGCTTCAACATTATCCACATCTAGTGATACCGATCTTCTACCCTTCGAACAAATTGCCTTTCTCGCACCCCACGCGTTAATCTTGGTGTTGGATGATGATGACCAACGCGGTCATCTTGCTCTCGAAAAAGGTGCTCACGAATATTTAGCGAAATCACATATTGACTCTTATTGGCTGCCCCGCGTGTTGCGTTACATGATGCAACAGCGTCAACAGGAACTTGTGGTTTTGGCAGCGGAAAAAGCGCTTTACGATGAAAAAGTGCGTTCACAAATTGCCTTAAATTCAATTGGCGATGCAATCCTCACGACTGATTTATTCGGTGATTTAATTTATATGAATCACGCCGCCGAAATTCTAATTGGCTGCTCCCGTGAGAACGCCTTGGGTCGTCCGCTTACAGAAGTGTTTAAAATTATTAATCGGAATACTCGACTTCCTGCACCTAATCCTGCGCTTCACGTGATTGAAAATAACAGCAGTCAAGGTTTGGATTCAGATGTGAAATTATTGCGGGGAGATGGCTCCGAGCTTTCTATCGAGAAGTCAGCCACGCCAATTCATGATCGCGATGGCAGCGTCACTGGTGCGATTATTGTATTTCACGACGTGAGTGAATCGCGCACCATGGCGATGAAAATGACGCATCTCGCGCAACACGACTTCCTTACTGGGTTACCCAATCGTATGTTGCTCACCGAGCGACTATCGCAAGCTATTGGTATGGCTTATCGCAACCTTACGCAAGTTGCGTTGTTATTTATTGATGTTGATTTTTTCAAGCATATTAATGATTCGCTCGGCCACGCGGTTGGTGATGAATTATTAAAATCCATTGCTGCTCGTTTAGTAAGTTGTGTGCGCGCAACTGATACCGTTTGTCGTCAAGGCGGTGATGAGTTCGTTATTTTGTTAACCGAAATCGAGCGACCGCAGGATGCAGCAATCACTGTAGAGAAATTATTCAGTGCTTTCTCGGAACCCCATCATATAGGTGTGCATGAATTGCATATCTCGCTCAGTGTCGGCATCAGCATTTATCCTGGTGATGGAAAAGATGCAGAAATTCTTATGCAAAATGCTGATGCTGCTATGTATCACGCAAAAATGCTCGGTCGTAATAACTTCCAATTTTTCAAAATGGAAATGAACACCAAAGCAG
>Ga0247741_1001207_pt1 | contig 14322 bp, 9 predicted proteins | sample UWRJL213509R2_FD_180945 | JGI IMG/M metagenome (GOLD analysis project Ga0247741, IMG submission 180945) | Plant litter microbial communities from Arlington Agricultural Research Station in Wisconsin, United States - UWRJ-L213-509R-2 | ecosystem: Environmental > Terrestrial > Plant litter >... | reverse complement strand
ACTCACGACACCTATTAAAATGTCAATATAAAATTCCTGCTTCCAACCCGAGATGATGATTATTTGTTAAATGATAGGCTAGTGCACGTCATAAACCAACTGCTAAAAATGCTGTACCGATCATTACGTGTAATCCGTGGACAAAATTGTTAAACTAAAGGCTATTTATCCTTTATTTCCATTTCTTATTAAAATGGTTCAGACTATGTCATCAACCATAAAGTCAGGTGTATTAATCCAGTACTGAACTTCAAAGTCGCGGGGTTTCGTGGTAAGATTCTTGTTAATAAAGTACTCACTTACTAGTCGTTGAACCTTCATGGACCTGGTTTAAAACCATTAATATATTAACATGGGCATAGGTTGCTCCGTAAAAACCCATTAGTTTATTTAATTTATATGTATCCCGTATAAATAGTAAGCAATAGTTAATATAATAATTTTATTGATACATGCTTGGCTGCATATTGACCTTAATACAACTCATAACTAACAAAAGTTATGGTGAAGTAGGAATTCCATGCAATTTATCCCCGTTTTCTATTAAAACTTTTAATATAGTTAGCGCTTTACTTGCGTAGCAACGAATTTACTTCTAAAAAAATATATAATCTCTCGTAGATTATAATATCCTTCCAGAGTTCATTCCTTTTTTAATACGAATAATTTCGTGTATACCTTTTTGAGTTAAGTGTAATTTATTTTCAATTAGATTAGCTACTTTACAAAAATCATTAAAGTCCAAAGATTTAATACCTGAAATAGGGTTTACTTTAAATAGTGATATAATTTGTTCTGATATATCTAGATATCTATACACAACAAAGCTTACTGAATCAGGCCTAGTACTAGCTTTCTCTACTATACCACAATGCAAATAGTCTTTTATTGTATTCATTAGATCCAAGTCACGTGAGTGTTGACTAATTGAAAAAGCTAGTGAAACTTGAACAACCACATTATTCTTTTTCATTGTTTTTATGTAAAAACAGCCTTCTCCTTCAATAAAACCTACTAGTCATAAAGGAGATTTTATAACCTGTGAACAAATAATAGGTCTTTCGACTTTTTTTATTTCAGGAAACGCCATTTTCAAGGAATTGGATAAACCTGTATTCATAGAAGCTTTAATAGACATAATTTCTACTAAATATTCATAATGTAGATGTTTTCCTGTAATCATTAAATTAACAATGGTAGAAAAAAGAATAAAATCAGCTTTTTTTTGTGTTAGTAGAGGATATTGTTTAAAATGAGGTATAATTACTTCGCTTAAACTTTTTAGAGATTGAACAGAGTAAATAGCAGTAGGCTTTCCTCGACGTACTCTTGTTATAACAGTACCTAAGCCAAAGAAATCCCGAATCATATTTAATAATGCAATATCTCTACTATGTAATTCTATGATAAACACTGGAACTATACGTATGTTATGTTTTCTAGTTACGTCTTTTCCTACTTTAACTGAAAAAGAAGACTCTGCGTCCGAAAAACCTGTAACTCAAAAAGGTGAAAGTTTGTTTGCAACATTTTTGGCGTTTTCTCCATTAAATTTGTTAATAGGGGCTAGAATTAACCCTGTTCCAAAATAAAAACATGATCCAAAAGCTCCATCTGATATAGTAAATGATGAAACTGAATATTCTACCCCCTGTAAACCTGTAAATATAACTGCCAATATAATAGTATAAAGTAAACCATATAAAGTTTTACCTCTTTTTCCGTTTATTAAAAAATGATGTCCATATGTAACAGTAAATCCTGAAGCAAGTAGAATAATTGTATTAATTAAGGGTAGTTCAAACAATCTATATCTTATCAAATTTTTAACTAAAGGTTTATTTCTAAACATTATTACTCTTATATTGTAGGGATTAGTATTTATATTACTGTTTAGATTAACAGTATAACAACAGTAAGGCAGATAAGCCTAAAGATGTGTATAATTTACTTAATTCTAATTTTAAGTTAACATAAGAAAAAGTTAACATAAGAAAAATTAAATTACTATTGTAAACTCGCCTATCTTTTTTTTATATAAAAGTTAACAATAATATGATACATACAAACAATATTAAGAGATCAAACTTTCTAATTAAATTAGATATAGGTTAGATCATATCACATGTAAACATATTAGAAGGTAGCCGCTGGATTACGGAATGACCCATTAATTATCCCTTCGAATAGTCTAATTAACATTGACTTGCTATAGATAAAAAATGACCGAAGCCTAAGGTCACTTCTTAATAGTTTACATAAAGGCGTGTGATCGTTGAGGTTCTGCTTATATATCTCAATATATTATAATAATTATGGCTAAGTACACCCATAATACTATAACCAAACTAGCCCTTTAAGGAAAAAAAGTAGGCCTTAATATTATTATTTATCATATACCTGAAAAGACACAAACATTACCTGCGGATTACTAGAATAGAATAGCCTCTCTTTTACTGGTTATTTCGTACAAAACCTGTTAACTAATATACCAGTGTAGACCTTCTTAAAGCTTCCCGCATATAGCCTTTTTAGCATCGATCGAATTCCGATGCCCCTTTGATTTTGTTTATAACTTTATTCTGATTAGAACCTTTATTATTCATAGGGTTCAATTTCAGATTAAGTATAATTATTCAATAGTCTGTGTTATTTTTCTCCTACAATCACGAGATGCTAATAAAAAAGAATATAAGACTATCTTAGCTTATATCACTTCTTCTTAAATTCATTTTACTTCTAATTTCTTTTATTTTATTTAACCCCTCATTGGTTAAATGAAATTTTGCTTTCATTAAAGACGCTATTTCTAGGAAAAGAATAAAATCCAACTGTTTTGAACCATATAAAGGATATTTTTCAAAAAAAGGTATAATAATTTTGACAGTGTCATTGAAACCTGTAACTACATAACAGGATGCAGGTTTACTCGAATTTTTTACAATAAACCCTGCCTTCATATAGTTAACAAAACTGGTTAATAAATCTACATCTCTAGAATGTTGTCATATGCTGAAGCCTAATCTTACATTATATCCCGTAACAGCCGATTTACTCTTAGAAATAGGTACATAAAAACTACCATCTCCATTAACAAACCCGCAAAATCAATTAGGATTAGGTATATCCATATGTTTGTAAGCAGGTCTTGGTACTGGTTTGGTATCAGGAAATGATTTTTCTAAAACATCTGTCAAACCTTTGTTTAAACTAGCCCTTATATTTACAATTTTTTGTAAACCTGATGAATTTAGATGTTCACCTGCATTTATCAGCTCAGCCGCTGACTTAAATAATAAAAAGTCAATTCGTTTTTTAGTAAGTAAAGGGTTTTTCTCAAAATGAGGTATTATAGCATTAACTATATGTTTAATCGATTGAACAGAAAAGAAATAACAATCATCCTTTTTATTAAATGTAATAGTACCTACACCAAAAAAGTATTGAATCTTTTCTAATATTTGTAAATCCTTCTTATTAAGAGAAATAGAGAAAATAGGAGTTACAGATCAACCTAATTTAGTATCTTTCTTTTTACGGATAGATATTATAAATGAAGATTCAGCATCAGAAAACCCAGTAATTCAAAATGGATTAAGATTATTAGCATTTGGTGATATGTAAACACAAGAAGATAAACATAACAAATATTCTATTGAATTATTTTCAAAAGGATCAAGAGCCTCAATTCCCATCGGTGGTCACATAGCACCTAATTCAACTGCAGGAGAAAGAGCACTATGGAAAAATGTTCAAAATATGGCTAAAAAAAATAAAGCTTCAGATACTATAAATAAACCAACACCAATGTTTAATCCTCTTTGTACGGATAGAGTGTGGTTACCTAAATAAGTCTTTAATTATAAATATGACTTTATCTAACTCTTAGTGTATAACAATAAGTTTACTCTAGAATTAGGGCACCATCCTAAAAAAATAGGGATTGGATTTTTTACTGAGGCAAGCTAAAGTTCAAATCAATGAGTGTTCTTTAATTAATATGACAAGGGTTCGGAAATAAAAAAAAGGGTCCTTTACTATAATGCAAAGTATTTATTAATAACACCTGGTATTTATTTATTATAAAAATAATTAAGATGATCCCAATTAAATTCTGTACGCTGGTTATTCATACTATTTTTAATAATTCTCACTTCTCTGATTTCTTTATCCGTTAACCTTTTACCTAAATAACTCAACCCTTTAAAAAAGTCTAAGTAATTAAGATATTTGCTAGTCATTAAAGGAAATTTCGTCAGATAGCTAGTCGTAATATAATGCTTACTGTCTGATTGAGCATAAAAAACCAATGCCTCATAAAAAGGTTTCTTAAAATCTGGACCTGTAGATTTAACTACTTTAGCATTTAAGTTAACTTGAAAAAAATTAGAAATATCTGTCATAAAAGGACCATTAGACTCCTCAGTTACCCTGTTCAATTTACTCTGAGCTAAAGAGAATACACATCGTACTCTTCCCCGAACCTCAGAGTCGTCTGACCCATAACTACCCGTTAATTTTATAGAAAAATTACCATCAGTATCTAACATACCAGCTAATCAAGCATTAGAGTCTAAGCTACTAGTATCTAAAGGTAGTTTTAAGAGATTAGCATTTCGCCATGTATTAAGGTTATCCATAGCTTTGTATAATGCTTGAATTTTAGGAGTTCTAAACTTCCCATTTACCATATTAATAACCCTAATAACCTCATCGGAGTTAGTAATACTATATCTGCATATTCCAGATTTTTCTTTGTAAATAACTCCTGATTTAAGTACTTGCTGTAATTTATGATACATAGGTATTTCGTTACTATGAAAAGTAAAAACGAATTTAGGAGATATTTTTTCTCTATCCCCTTTTCTTAAAATAATAGATCCGTCACCCTCTATTAATCCTGCCAGATAATAACCTAATTGATTTGTTGCCTCAGTGTGATGTTTTCTAGTTATAATTCCCACAGCTACTACACTCCTTTTCAATCTTAAGGAGTCAGCATGAAGAGTGCTGCGAATCGAAAAAACATTACTTCTATTTTTTGTGTGGTTACCTAAATAAGTCAATGTGTATTTGCTATACAAATTATTGGACTATATCTTAATTAATAGGTTATCATACTTAACGTATTAAATTTTTGCGTTTAGTCTCTGAGGATCCTTAAGATAATTATCGATCTCCAGGTTTCCTGCTGATTGTCTATTGATTTATCTTTAAAATTGTTACGTATTTATATATTATACTTACGTATTTAAAGCTTTAAGAGTTTCCAGCATATAGTAAAATTTAAAGAAGGCACTTAAGTAATCCTACTATTTTTATATATTTCTTTTGCTATTCATATTGGATTGTAATAACATTATTCTTTCTTTTCCTGTTTCTGTTAAATGTTCTTTATTTTTAATCATATGATAAATTTGTACCCAGTCCTTAAAATCTTGTCCTTTAACCCCTATTAAAGGATATTTATCAAAATATACAATTAGATTTGTTAATTTGTCTAAAGATGTTAAACTAAGGGATAATACTTTATCTTCCTTATATGGTAATACACTACAATCTAAAAATTTAGCTAATTTTTCCATAAAGGGTACAAATGTTGTATTTGTTGGTGTATCAAAAGATCTTTGATCTAATCTAAATACAAGATTTATACTACCACTTCTAACTCTTTTTCTTGTATCAGATTTAGGTTTAGATTCTAAAATTTGTACTCCAAAATAACCATCTGCTTCTACAAATCCTGTTAATCAACTATTATTACCAAAATCAGATAAATCTAAAGGACTATTGGGTATATTATGATTATATTTAAAATTAAAGAATTCTATTAAATAATTAAATGTTATATTTTTTGGTGTTCTAAATTTTCCATGTACTAATTCAATAATTTTTAAAATACCTTTATTATCACCTATTATATATCTAATGACATTATTACCAGAATGTTGAAATCTACCTATACCCCCTAATCTTGTTTGTAATAATATATACATTTCTATATTATTTATATGACCAGTAAATACAATTCTTGAATTAAGAATTCTATTTAAAGTAGTTTTACCTTTAGATATAGCCCTTGCTATTTTTAATGTATGAAACAAGGAATTAAATAAATTTTTAGTACCTTCTGCAATAATATCTCTAAACCAAAATGACATAGATAAAACTAAGGATGTTAGACTCATAATTAAATTGTTTCCTGCATAAGCAAATCCATGAAATGATAAAACTGCGGATGTCGTAAGACTTAGTAAGCTAATGGATGTATATAAAGGCCATGGAGAAGGAGATACTAAATGAAAAGGATGGGCCTGAAAATTACTCCTATTTAAGTTTAACATATTATCTTTTATTTAACTGCAAAATTCGTCTGGTTTTTTTTTCACTAAAATCTGTTTTTAGAGTATAAGAGATTTTAACCTATATTATAAAAATTACAATAATTCTTTTACCCTTTTTTTTGGTCATAATATACTACCCCCAGCAAGCTTGCTGGGGGGAGGATTCGTCTAACTTCATGTTATCAGGTAGAATAGGTTGACAAATGTTCACGTTTTGCAATAAGTACTCACTTGTTAAGAATTGGCAGAGCTCAGTTAGTGACGAAAATGGAAGGACCTAGTGACTAGGGCTTTTCTCCCATCTCCTACTTCATTATAAAGTATAGTATAAAATGGATTAGGTCTTGGATACACTATTTTCATATTCCCCCCAGCAAGCTTGCTGGGGAGGCTTTAGGAGATCCAGATAATATTGTTCTCTCTCAATCAAATGAGATTTTTCACAATATTCTAGTATATCTAACTTAAAATTAAGGGCTTTGGCCGGCTTTGGCCGGCTTTGGCCGGCTTTGGCCGGCTTTGGCCAATACCCATATTTTAAAAGAGCCCTGTCTATACGCATATTACGATTAGGGTCAACTATGTGGTTATAATTGTAGTGGCCAGGGCCATTGATTAAATCTTCTACTCAAATTAATACTAGACCCTACATAACTATGACCTGTTTTTTTATTTATTCCACTCCCCCCCAGCAAGCTTGCTGGGGGGATGATATATACAGGATTTCCCTCTATTTTATTTAACAGCTAATTGTTTTTGTTCATCAGCATTAGTATAAATAGTTACTGCTACAATTTTTGCATTATCTAAAGTAAAACTATCTGTAGAATTTAAAGTGTTAGTTTCTAATATATACGATATCAAGATTTATATAAATAAATAGTAATGTATTTAATATATCAAGATTTATATAAATAAGTAGTAATGTATTTAATATATCAAGATTTATATAAATAAATAGCAATGTATTAAATATATTAAAAATTATATAATAATAGTCATAATCATTTTTAAATTATTAGGGTAGATACAATTGAAATTTACATTTATAGATAGGATGAATAACACGAAAAGAATTAGATTACCCCTACGTATGTTATTTTAAAATTACTTATTTTAAAACTAATTATTTTAAAACTAATTATTTTAAAATTCATATATCCTATGACTAAATCGACATTTGTGAATTTAAAGCACTATTATCCCCCCAGCAAGCTTGCTGGGGGGAATGAAAGAAAGAGGGGTAGTTTTACAATAATTCTTATTAGTTTAATGGTAGAACAAGATTTTCCTAAAATCCTAGTCTGAGTTCGATTCTTAGATAAGAAAAAACTAGATTTTATTAGAATAATTCTTATTAGTTTAATGGTAGAACAAGATACTTCTAATATCTGAGTCTGAGTTCGATTCTTAGATAAGAAGCGGTATTTTTTTTTTAATAAATAGCTTTTAACTTAGTAATATAATTATTAAGTAATTATATAAATAAGTAGTAATGTATTTAATATATCAAGATTTATATAAATAAGTAGTAATGTATTTATTATATAAAGATTTATATATTTTTATACATGAAATATGAAAAGTGGAACCTCAATTCGATTTCGATTTAAAATAAGGTTTGCGAATTGATGCAACTGAGTTTAGGGGTTTCTTGCTGGTAAGAATTTAGACCCCTGAGGTTTGGAAACCACCCCCCCCCAGCAAGCTTGCTAGGGGGGGTAGGAGGAAAATTCCGGCGGAAATCGATTTCAGGATAGTAGATTCCCTCCTGAGTTTAGATCGCGTGATATAATTAGGACAAAAAAAGAATCTACAGGCCACTGAACCTTTGTCCTCGAATCCTTTTCCTTTCGCGGATTTTAAACTTAAGATGCAGGAAGACTATTATCGTAGTCTATAAAATTTAGATATATTTCTATAATGATAATTTATAATGATACTCTATAATGATACTATATAATGATACTATATAATAAATATTACAGTTAGAAAGACTTTTTTTATTTGAGTTTGATGATGGCTCTGATTGAACGCTATGCAAATGCTTGACACATGCTAATCGTACGTCAATATTCTACCCGTGAGGGTTGGTAATATTGAAGTGGTGTACAGGTGAGTAAGTGGTATTTTAGCTACCTAAGAGTAAGGCAAAATAAATCCCTTATAGGAACAAAGTTTATTGTTAGTAATTAAGACTAAATCTAATAAACCATACCCAGCCCAGGGCTACTATATTGTAAGATTAGATGGAAAATTAAAATAATAATAATAAAGTATGTTTAAAGAAAGAGAATTTCGCTCTTAGTTGATTATTAATAACCACCGGATAAGTATTAAGTGTGGTAATATCATATTTAGCTTATGTCCGTAATCAAGACTGAGAGGTCTATTGATCACACTGGGTCTGAAAAAACCCCAGTGCGTATAGTACAGCAGTGAGGAATTTTGGTCAATGGCCTAACGGCTGAACCAGCAACTTGCAGGAATGAGAGTTAATATAAATGGTTTATTAACTTGCTTGACTAGGTCTTATAAAGTTCTGGATAAAGCTGATAATGACAACTTTATATCCAAAGGTCTCGACTAAATCTTGTGCCAGCAGTCGCGGTAAGACAAGGGAGACGAGTGTTATTCATCTTAAACAGGTATATTGGGTACCTAGACGGTGTGCAAAGGCTGATATAAGTACCTATTACACTTGAGTTTGATATGTGAGAGGAAGATGTCAGAATTGTTGGTGTATGGGATGAAATCCGTTGATACTAATAGGACTGATAATGGCGAAGGCAAACCTCTATGTACAGTACTTACTTAAGTAAATAAGAACTACAGAAAAAAAAGGAAGAGAAATTAAATAAAAAAAGTAGAAAGTTCTTTCTTAAGTTTAGTACTAAACTGACGTTGAGGGACGAAGGCTTAGAGAGTGAAGAGGATTAGATACCCCCGTAGCCTAGGCAGACAATGATGAGTGCCATAGGTTGGCTTATGGCTGAACTATAAATGAAAGTGGAAGCACTCCACCTCAAGAGTAATGTGGCAACGCAGGAACTGAAATCATTAGACCGTTTCTGAAACCAGTAGTGAAGTATGTTATTTAATTCGATGATCCGCGAATAACCTTACCACAATTTGAATGACCTAAATTATTATATAGTTAATTGATGGTTAATATATATGTTTAGGTGTTAGGATTAATAACCAATCGCCTTTGCGTATATAATAACCATACCTTTTTATTATATTGTTTAGACCACATGCGTTGCATGGCTGTCTTCAGTTAATGTCGTGAGATTTGGTTAGGTCCATTAAATTAACGTAAACCCTTGTTTTATTTAATACAATAAGGCAGCTCACCGCTTACAATTGGATTGATAATAGGGACTAAGACAAGTCATCATGGCCTTAATATTGTGGGCTATAGACGTGCCACATAAGCCTTTACAAAGGGATGCAATAATGCGAATTGGAGCTAATCCCTAAAATAGGATAAAGCATGGATTGTAGTCTGAAATTCGACTGCATGAAAAAGGAATTACTAGTAATCGTGAGTAATCACATCACGGTGAATTTTATCTCAGATAGGTACTAACCACTCGTCAGGCGCTGAAAGGAGTATGTGCAATAAGTTTGGTTACTGCTGTTTGTTATTCTAAAATAAGAGGTTTAGATCTTTTGGCAGAGGGATCTTCGTATGCGTGACTCTGATTGGTGTTAAGTCGAAATACGGTTCGGGTTGGGGAACTAGCCCGGGATTAATTTATATTAACGATACACCCCAAAAAAAAAAGTCGGTGCAAGGAGCATAAGTATTTATATATTTATATGGTTCGAATCCATAGACAGGCTCATGGGTATTTTAGATATATTATTATATAATAATAATAATTTTGGGGCCATAGCCATAGTTTAAATTCTCCCCCATCTGCAGCAAGCCTGCTGGGGGGCAAGGCGATAAATTTTATATTTAAAGAGGTAACAGGTACTTAAATATAACCCCCCCCCCCCAGCAAGCTTGCTGGGGGGAATGATTTACAGAGGTTTATTAAAAGTGGTTATTGGCCAAAGCCTGGCCAAAGCCTGGCCAAAGCCTGGCCAAAGCCTGGCCAAAGCCCTTAATTTTTATTTAGAAATAACTGAGTATTAGGTTAATTTTTTTTTATTATAAATTTGCATTGGGTTTAGTCTTATAAATCCTAGTTAGTCTTATAAATCCTAGTTAGTTTTATAAATCCTGCATTGGGTTTAGTCTTATAAATCCTTGTTAGTTTTATAAATCCTGCATTGGGTTTAGTCTTATAAATCCTTGTTAGTTTTATAAATCCTAATTATAACATTTGTAATATATATGGTTATAGAATAGGGCATATAAATCCAGAATATGCAAGTATAAAACTTAAACATGCATAGTCTAGCTAGTTATGTTGTAGGTAATATATTTAAGATTATACACGTTTAAACCTTAGATAGGCATGATTAGTTAGATTTGCAGAAATAAAGGTAGTGATATAAGCTTATCAGAGTTTGTTATAAACACATTTTATATCCCCCAGCATTACTGCAGATGGGGGGAGAGAATTAACAATTTATAAGTTTAGAGCTATATTTGATAAATAAATAAAAGAAAGTATTAAAATAAAGTATTATACAAAACACATAGTAATATATTAGCTTACACTGACAAACAGTTTATAGTTACTTATTAAAAAAAACAGAAATAATAATACTTTTAAGTGCAACTTTTGTTATTAATGCTAGTAATTATACTAATAAAAAAGCTGGAAGGTAAAAACACTTGTGTTTTCAAGTGTAGATACTTAATAACTGGATTAAAGTATAAGTAATTGATATTTGAATTGTTTTCAGCACAAAAGTAAAAGTATCTATAAAAAATAGAACTTTACAGAATAATTAAAGATTAATTACAAGGGCTATGGCCCCAAAACATAATAAAGGAGAGTTCCTTTATTGGTAAGAAGGGTTGAGCTGTAAACTCAATAGTAATATACTTTTAAGAGTTCGAATCTCTTGTCTCCTAGATTTTTTTAGAATATAAACAATTAAATACTGATATGTATGATTATAATTACTATATATATTTATGTTATATTCTTTAATAGCCTTTATAGCTCAATGGTAGAGCGGAATACTGTTAATATTCTGATAAATGTTCGATTCATTTTAAGGGCTTGCACAGAAATACTTAATGTAGGGCTGTTGTATCCTTACTATGTTGGAAGTTTTAAGTATAGTTTGCTATATGCTTTAATAATCTTATTTCAAACATTTTATTATTTATTTCATTATTTTATTTCAAACAATCGCCTTTGCGTATGTGACAATAAATAATCCATGTATATCTACTATATAATAAAAGGTATAAATTATTTATTGATAAATGTATATTATAACATCAATAGATATAAATTATATATTGATAAATGTATATTATAACAGTAATAGTATATTTTTACTAATATAATAGATATATAATAATAATAACTGTTATGAAAGTGGTAAATAACAATTTAACATGTTGTATATTGTGAATGAAATGACATTTAGTGGTTATAATGTATATAGTTTAAACTTATTATATATTATTGCTATATTACTAGGTATATTAGTTATTATTAGCAAAAATCCTGACAACAGATTCTTTGGGATAAACTATCAAATTCCGGGGACCCCTTAAAGCTTTTTGATACCAAGCTGTAGCCGAAAGACTATTAGTGGATGAATTAATTACTCATGTATGGTAAAAAGTCATAAGATGATCCTTTCTATAATATTAGTAAAGGAGAAATAGGCAATCGCGGATCTAAGTCAGTAACATAATAATTACTGTAAAAGAGCAACGAGTAGACGGTAGTTAGTAGTAACATTGAGTAACTAATATTACTACTTAAGGTATACTCTGCAAATTAAAAAAGAAAATATGTGGATGTAAAGAATCTAAATTTACTTACATTTTATTTTGATTTAGACTCAGGAGGTATCTCCTCCTCTAACCATAATAATATTCTGTTACAATCCTGTGTATCCCTACCTCACCAATTAAAGGATCTCTTGACAAGGTCATATCATACGAAATCTTTAAGTAGCCTACATATACCCTTAGAGTTAAATCCTTGATTTATAACAGGATTTACTGATGGGGAAGGTTCATTCTCATTAAGTGTTAGAGATATAGATAAGGATACTAAAAAAGGAAGAGTACTCTATGTATTTTCAATAATATTACATGAGAAAGACGATGGTATATTAAGAAGTATCCAATCTACACTAGGAATAGGTAAAATATATGCACATGGAAAACAAGGTGTACAATTCCGCGTGGAATCTAAAAAAGAGTTATTGATTTTAATAGAACATTTTGATAAGTATCCGTTAATAACCAAAAAATCTAAAGACTTCGTATGTTTTAAACAAGCTATTTTCTTAGTAAAAAACAAAGAACACTTAACAAAGCAAGGTTTACTAAAGTTAGTATCTCTAAAAGCTTTAATGGGTAAAGGTCTTACTAATGAATTAAAAGCTGCCTTTCCTGATATTCTTCCAGCAAATGAACTAGGAATATCTGATTTAACTTTATCTCTCGCAAAGGCGCCAGATTTAATAATAGATCCTTGTTGATTAGCAGGGTTTATATCAGCGGAAGGTTGTTTTATTATAGGTATATATAAATCTACATCTGTAAAAATAGGATACCAAGTACAGTTAAAATTTGTACTAACTCAACACTTAAGAGATAAAGAGTTATTTGAATATTTTGTAAAATATTTAGGGTATGGTTATACAGCTGTAAATAGAGAAGGGGTAGATTTCATAGTTACTAAATATTCGGATTTAAAAGATAAACTCTTACCTCTATTACACTTACAACATCCCGTAGTAGGTTATAAATATTTAGATTATTTGTATTTTACGGAGGCTGTAGAAATTATGCAAAAAAAACTCCATTTTTTTTTTAAAAAAAATTGAAGAGGGTTTAAATAAACTACGTGAGATACAAGTATTAATGAACAGTGGAAGAAAAAACACACCTTCACAAGATACCGGTTCAGCTACAACAGATTAAACTATGTGTTTTGTGTGTGGGTAATACAAGAGGGATGCTTCGCAGCTTAGCTGCTAAACAGAAATGTAAGTTTGGATACTTTAGAGAAGGCTTTTTAATTTACGATTGTATCTGTCTTATTCTTAATAGGTTTATTTTTATGCATATCTTGTTATTTAATCCTAACAGGGTTAAATTTTATAGGATTATCTTACTTGCTTGTTTACATCGGTGCGGTGAAATTTGCCGCGTTGGTTTGAATCCAACTCTACAAGGTCCTTTTAGCTAGGTGATATGGCTCCACTTTAACATACAAACAAAATAAATACAGAGATTTTAGTTCTCTTACACTTAAAAAAACATTCTTAAAACAAAAACCCGCTAGCAGTAGTTATAATTAAAAATACTAATATCTTAAAGAATTATTTAATACCTTATTTAGAGAATATGCCGTTTATTACTAAAAAAGGTAAAGATTTTGATGATTTTAAAATTATATGCACTGCTGTGTATAATGGAACTTATAGAACAGAGGAAATAAAACTGTTAATCTTAAAACTATCGTATTCTATGAATAACTTTAGATTAAGTACAAACTCAGATTTAGAAAAAGTTAATGGTTTATTTAAGGAAAGTTTAGATAAAATCATAAAAGCAAAACCAACGATTAGACATCTTAACGATGGTCGTCAATTAGATATTGTCACTGGAAAAGCGGTGAATATACGTTGAACTAATTGTATTTATGAAATAATTAAAGATTCTGGAGAAATATTATGAGCGTCTACTTTAAGTGAGGCGGCTGAAATTTTAGGTGTAGATTTTAGAACAGTAGGAAGGCATTTAGAACAGGAAGACTTGTACTTAAATGGACATTACGGCGAAATAAATGGCCATAAGGTTAGAAGAGTACCTGTG
>Ga0247741_1001204_pt1 | contig 14328 bp, 11 predicted proteins | sample UWRJL213509R2_FD_180945 | JGI IMG/M metagenome (GOLD analysis project Ga0247741, IMG submission 180945) | Plant litter microbial communities from Arlington Agricultural Research Station in Wisconsin, United States - UWRJ-L213-509R-2 | ecosystem: Environmental > Terrestrial > Plant litter >... | reverse complement strand
AAAGTGTGCAGAGAAGAGCAAGCGGCATGGTCTGGTCTTTTATTTTTGCCCCGGAAATATAAATCGCGAGGTTCGAGGTTTGGATTTGCCCCAAAAATGCGCAGGAAAGAGCAAAGAGGGCAGTCCGTGCTTTGCGTTTGCCCCAAAAACGCAGAGGCATGAAAAAGCGGCAGGGTCTGCGCCTTTTATTTGCCCCAAAAATATGCAGGAGAAGATAAATCGCACGGTTGGCGCTTTGGATTTGCCCCAAAGATATGCGGGAAAGAGGAAAGAGCGCGGCTCGCGCTTTGCGTTTGCCCCGAAAAAAAAAAAATGGGCCTACATGGAACGCATTCAAGCCGTGGAACAATCCGCTCGCTTTTAACGCAAGGAGAGCATTATCGACAGCAGGTCTAATATTATTTGCGAACGGTCATTCATGCGGTTTGTATTTATCACGTAAAATTATTACGAACGGTAATCTGTGCGGTTTGCATTATAATTCATGTGTGGAAAGAATTTTATTCGAACGCAACATCATGCGTGCGGTTCGTAATATTATTTGCAAACGGTCATTCAGGCGGTTTTTATTTATCGCGTAAATTATTATGAACGGTAACGTGTGTGGTTTGCATTATAGTTCATATTTGGAAAGCATTTTATTCAAACGCAATATCAACAGCGGTTCATAATATTGCTCATGCTATTTTACGAACGGTTGTTCAGACGGTTTGTATTTATCAAGTAAATTGTTAGGAACGGTAATGCATGCGGTTATGATTCATATTTAGAAAGCTTTTTATTCAAACGCAACATCGACAGCGATGCGTGCGGTTCGGAATGTTAATTACCAACGGTCATTCACGCGGTTTGTATTTATCCGGTAAATTATTTATGAACCGTAATGTGTGCGGTTTGCATTATAGTTCATGTTTGGAAAGCATTTTATTCAAACACAATATCCACAGTGATGGGTGCGGTTCACAATGCTGATTACGAGCGGTCATTCACACGGTCAGTATTTTTCAAGGTCAACTATTACGAACGGTGATGCGTGCGGTTATGATTCATATTTAGAAAGCATTTTATTCAAACACGATATCGACAGCGATTCGTGCGGTTTTGCATGGTTGGAAACTGTTTTATTCAAACGCAATGCCAACGGTCGTTCACACGGTTTATCAATTCAAGTAAAGTATTATGAACCGTCCTCTCTCTTTGGCTCGCATCACCATCTATACCATTTTATTCCAACGCAATATAAACGGTGATCCGTGCGGTTTGTATTATTTTTCATGTTTGGAAGCGACCAGATTATTTTATTCAAATGGTCATTCGTGCGGTTTGTATTGCTGTTAGGCTAGGTCATGTGAGAGGGAGCCATGTGATTAGATGCTGTGCATTTGTTGTTGGTTATTTGTATCTCCACATATAGTATGTCAGACCGCGGAAAAAAAAGGCTTTTGCTTCTTAACCTCTTACCACCACCATCTATAACAAGCAACAACCACAACAACACCAAACAATTATATCATCTGCAATGCCTGTGAGTCTCTCAGCTCCTTCTTATAGCCTGATCTCTGACTCTGCTTTCAGGTGGACAAAGTGAGTCTTTGAGACTGGAATAAAAATGGCCAGCTATGCCATTTATATTTTCTGAGCTGACATTCTTCATGTCTTCTCATCTAGTCCAAATCTAGTGCAAAGGTAAGCATAGATGCTCTTTACTTTTCAAATCTGTGGTGATACTGACCCTCTCTTGGGATCAGACCAAAAAGGTGAATCGCTGTTTTCAACAGCGAAACAGAGACATGGATCTCATTTCTCTTTTCTCAGGCCTCTGCTGCTGCTGAGAAAAAAACAGCAGTGAGTCACATCAGTTCATTCCAATATTCAATGGCTCCAGAGACTGACCTGACCCTTTCCTCAAATCAAAAGAAGAAGGTAAGAGTCTAAGAAAAATAAATCGTCGTTCTGACGATTTGTATTATGTTGGATAATTCTCACAACTCTTACAGGATGTTCCCAAGGAAGATGGTGCCACCATCAAGAGAGGACCACCTAGAGCAAGGCCTATTGCAACCAGGTCTGCAAAGACTGCTGAAAAGGTGAGTCGCTCGAAATGCAAAACAGATCACAGCGCACTGAGATGCGGTTTCAAAGGATCACACCATGATGGAGATGGACGCTCCTGAGCAGACAGTGGTAGCAGACCAGGCCCCAGAGCCCACTCAGCAGGCTGGAGACAAAGCAGATGCGGCCGCTCCGGTAGGTTTCTCTGCTGATACAAATAAAAATCGCAGATCTGACGATTTTTATTTTCAAAGGCGGGTGAGCCCACCAACATGGACCTTGATGACGGAGAGGATGAAGTTGATGATAAGGAGGCAAGTTTCATCTCCCTTTCCATGTTTGAAAATATAAAACGCGGGACTGACGATTTATATCTTGTTTAGGATGATGCACCTCCAGAGAACCATATCGATGAGAAACAGCTTCCAAAGCGTGTGACTGACAAGGTGAGCACGCTTGCAATGTTTTCATTTGGTCATTCGTAATACCTTCTTTTTGTGCAGGTCCAACAGGTCTCAGAGGCAGTCAGTGAATTCAAGAAGGCCTTTGAAGAGATGCAGGCACAAGCAAAGACAGCAGAGGAGCTTAGAGAGATCTTGAAGGGAATGGAGATTGGGCAGGTCACTGTCTCCATGGACAAGCAGCGCGTTCTGGTCTTGAAGGGCCCTACCGCACAGACCAAGGTGGCGGCTGTGGATGGTCCCACTCTGAAGCTCCACCTCTACAACCCTCGTGCCACCTCTCCTGCCTATATCAAGGACTTCTATGACAAGACGTCGGGCCTGACTCGGCTCAAGCAGTTTGACAAGGAGAACAGCCTTGTGCTGCTGATAGACAAAAAGTGTATCAACACGTCCAAGATCAAGCCTTTCGTGGGTGGGGGGACAATACCTCGGGAGGAGCGTCCAGACATGGTCTTTCTCCCAGGAAGCGAAGACGCAGAATTTCATCTGGTCAATGGCCATCATCGACTGGCACTGATGGAGTATATTTTAAAGGCCGCATACGAAGCCCGAGCCAAGCTGATTCAGCAGCTCAACTCTCTCAGGGGCAACAGCAACGTCAACTCGCCCCAGGCCCAGAACATCCGCGACATGATTCAGGAGCAGAATGAGATCATATACACGACCTCGCAATGGACAGCAACTGTCTATGAGCATGGTGAGGATATTGACTGTCTAAAAATATATATAAATCGCATGGCTGACGATTTATATTTTTCAGACGCAGTAAACAAACACCCACGTGCCAAAGAGTTGCTTGCTTGTATTGCCAGCAATATGGATCTGTTCAACACTCCAGACTCTGTTAACGACACTCTTCAGCTCATACTTCGGTCCCTCAAGGACACCTCAGATATCAAGTCCTGCAAAGAGTTTATAGATGATCAGATCAAACGCCTGCCTGAAAGCAAGGCTAAACATCTCAAATACCATGCTAGCCAGCTTACCAACACGCTGCTCTACGCAGAGCTTCTCAGGTTCAAGGTGTTTGAAGGGTTTCCAATGATGCTGAACCACAACCTTGTATACAGCTGGCGAAACGGCACCGATTGGGTACGCTTCTCTGTCACTTTTAATACTTGCTTTTTCTCAACTTGACCTTACAGTTCGCTTTGGAGTTCTTACGGTTTGCGCTTATCTGCTTCCGTCTGCTGAGCGCCAAACCTGGAACAGACGGTCAAGTCAGCTATGCGAATCTGAAGTTTGGTGATCCATCGACATATCCTAAAAAGCTCCTAACCGAAAAAGAGAGCAAGAAGCTCGACTGCGACTTTGAGGTGATCGACAAGGATCTGATGAAAATCTTTCAGGACGCCTATCTTGACCGTCTTGCAACCTCCATAATTGTCTATGGCAGCAAAGACTCATTCAAGTACAAGATCAAGGGGGAGGAGTACACCGTGGACTACGCACAATCCAAGGCTGTATACGATACCACCATCATCAAGGACATCCAGCACTGGGTCAACACAAAAATTGAACGCAACGAAGTGGACTCGTCTGGAATCGTGCACGAGATGGTCAGCCGCGCCAACTTCCTTCTGAGCCCTGATGGCGTCAAAGGCTGCTCCCTTGGTCGTGTGAATGGCCAACCTCCCATCTTTTGCCCATTCTTTTTTGCGGATGTCATGAAGTCGATTCAGAAAGTAGAGACTCCTCTGCTGGAGGTGAGTGAGATGAATTTATGTAAATATAAATCGCCAGTCTAGCGATTTATATTTATATTTTTATATTATTTGCTGACATGGGTTGCTCTCAGATAATAACCCTGCTGGATCCTCTCTACTCTCCCACCTTTCATGGAACCTCATCAGACATCTCAGTCAAAACAGTGCTCAGCGCTATCGTACAGAACTTTAAGCAGATGCCAGAGCAGGGCACCAGCAAGGCATCCGATGTCCACGAAGCGACTCAGTCGACAGCCAAAACTATGATCAAGATTTGGGCGGCCCTCTTTTCTCAAAGAGGGACAACATTGCAGACCATGCAGACCATCACCATAGACCCGACTCTCCGACGCAACCGATGGAAGAACACCCAAGTCCTGGACATGGAAAAGACCGACAGGCGTATCATGGCCAGCTATGTGAAAAAGAACAATGAAGCTATGGGGGAACTGACGGATTATCAGCTTCTCTCTCAATGTCTCTGCGGCACTATCTCGTCATGGATGAAGAACCAGCGAAAGCTTGAGGATAAGTATGCGAAATCCTGCTCAAGCCTGTCTGAATCGGAATGGGACAACATGCCAGAATCGGTTCGAATCATCGTAGACGAGATGCTGGCATTTGAGAAGGACGACAAGAACGGTGCCTGCTACTTCCGGCCTGCTACTGGTTGCATACCAAAGCTGAAAGCGGACACCGCCAGACTGCTTGACGCCACTGGGATGATGGAGAACTATACTAGGGCGCTTAATCTCCTGTCCTCCTCAGCGAAAAACTGGGCAAGTCCTCGAGGCGCTGGCAAGCATGGCAATATCGTGTATGCCGCTGCTGTGGAGGCGATTTCTACACTGAACAACACAGAGTTTTATCTGCGTTACATTGGAGAGACTTGCGTATTCAACCTCTACACTGAACTCCGCAAAATCATCTTTTCTGACGGTGGTGCTTGGCAGCCTTGGCATGAGCGCTTTGGCAACACACATGTCAGGAACATCACGCAGCTCGGGGGTTCAAACGTGTTTGATGCGATCAGCATGGAGCAGGCGATGGAGGTGAACCGTGCGGCCTCCATTGCAATGTACAAGATTGAGGAGGTGATAAACAAGGCCTTTGGAATCCCAGTCACTGTCAACACGGACATTGGAGATGTGACCATTTCCAAAAACGAAATCCGTGTGTCAAAGGAACTGAGCAAGTCAGTTGGGGCCCTCATGCTGGTGAGTGACTACTGGTATAAATGGCTGAAGTTGTGATTTATATTGTGTTAAATATTTCTTTTTTATCAGCAACTGTCTGGTGAAGCTCTCATGTTACGGTCAAAATACGACAAAAACTCCAAGCACGATCCAAGGAAGGGCGTGGAGATGTTGGAACAATCGCGGGCCCTCAAAGAGGACTTTGGTTTTACCAGCTCTCTAAAAACTGTAGAGGACGCTGAGAGATACGACCTGCTGGAGGCCAAGCTTGGAGAAACGGCGATGGCTAGGATGACCACCACACAGCCTGGAATGATACTTGCGACACAGCGGATGATCAAGCTGGAGCAAGAGAGCTTCAGGCTCACTGGATCTGTCATTCGCGCGGAAAGAAAAGCAGAGAATGCGAAATTGGCAGCAGAGAAGAGGAAGGAGAAGAGAAGCGAGGCAGCGGCTCTCAAGGCTCTGGAGCCAAAGAAGAAGCGGGCAGGAGCAAAGGCAAAGGCAGTGGTGAGCAAGGAGACGGTCAGCTCGGATGAGGATGAGGATGAGGAGGTCGAGATTGTGGCAGTGGTCAGAAGCAAAAAAGGAAAGGAGAAGGCCGTTCCTGAAAGCGAATCGGGGGATGACGAAGGCAAGTACATTCCAGTTTGAAAGATCTTTGGTGTGGACTCTAACATTTTGATAGATGACCGCATGGGCGACAGTTCAACAGACACTGACATGTCTGATGGAGAGCGTAAGAGGAAAGAGTTGAAAGCTGTAGCAGATATGAAGAGGGCTCAGGCCAGGCGGAGAACAAATGCGGTTCCCAAATCTGGTAGGCGGTTCTGTTCTCTTTGAAATCTAAATCGCAAGTCTGACGTTTTATATTGCTGTTCCAGATTTCGAGGACGCCACTTCTCAAGACCAGACTGACGGTCAGTCCACTTTATTCTGTTTGAAATACCAACCACAAGACTGACAAATTATATTCCTGTTCTAGAAATTGAGGATCCTTCAGAGAAGATATCTGGTAGGCCAACTTTATTCTGCTTGAAATATAAACCGCAAGTCTGATGATTTATATTTCTATTCCAGAATTTGAGGATCCTGAAGGTTCTCAAGGAAAGTCTGATGGTTTGTCAACTTTATTCTCTTTGAAATATAAATCGCAAGTCTGACGATTTATGTTCTCATTTCAGAGATCCAGGAGGCAACTTCTCCAGTGAATGAGAACAATGCCATGCAAGTTGATCTCATCAACAGTGGTGCGTCAAATCTTTTGATATGCAGCTTGTTCTCACAGTGAATCATTTTATTTCTTTAATAGACCAAGAGAGCGGCAGAGACCCGCAGACTCCACCGCGTACTCAGATTGTAATGAAAAAGAGACCAAGGCCTTCCACTGCCTGTAAGCGTCACTTTCTCTGATCTTTGTCTCATCTCTGAAAATTGTTTCAGACACGGGAGAGTCTCCAGTCATTGATAATGACATTGCAGGCCCACCCAACATTGCGGGGTCATCAAGCAACCTGGGGATGGTAGACTTTGCAATCGGATGGAATGCGCAGGTCAGAGCGGCTCAAGTATCTCCTAGCGAGCCAATAGCGAAGCGTCCGAGAATCGTACGGCCAAACTCTGATGATGATAGCCAGATGGTTCTGAGCCAGGGCATGGAGGCGGTTCAGCTGCAAGCGGGTGATGGAAGCCCGAAGCCTCCCAGAGTTGACTTTACCAGGATATCCAGGCCTAGTGGTGATGACTCTGAAGTTTAGTTCAATGCTGTAGCCTCTCCCTCTCTGTCTTGTACATTATAGCCACCGTTGATCCTCTCTGCAAATGATATGTAATTATAGCTTCCCTGAGTCTCGCTTTTAAGATTGTATTACATAAGCAGTGATTGTAGGCCATATATAAAGCTGAGAGCCATCCATAAAACAGTTCTCTCTCTCTCTTCTCCCCCATCACTGCTGCTTGCTAGGCTTAGTCAGCATGATCAACTGTCCAAACTGCATCTTTGAGTGCGAGATGCACAATGACATGACCACACATCGCAGACGATGCGATACATCGACCACAGTCATGTACAGGTCCGAGGCCGTCACCATCAACAGAGAGGCCAAAGGCTTCCAGTGTCTTTGTGCGCACTTGAAATGTCCCAGATACTTTGAAACGACCAAGGGCATCAAGGATCATGCTCGCAACACTGGTCACAGCTGGGTCGGGCAAAGCAACGTGAGACGTTTGGAAAACATAAAAACCGCCAGACTGACGATTTTTATTCTGTCTCGCTTTAGAATGAAAGTTCAGACGACGATATGAGTGAAGTATGGAGCTCACGGCTCACGGTTGAGATACACGGCTGACACATCTGGTGCTTTTTTTTTTTTTTAGGAGGACGAGGTCGATAAAAATGATGATGCACAGGTGAGAGAAGGGTCAAGAAGTGCAGCTCGGTTGCTGACTCTGGGATTCAGAGTGTTGCGTCAGAAATGTCTGACAATAGAGAGGTATGCATCTGGCAATCATATATAAAAAATAAATGCCAGATCTGACGGTTTGTATTCGTGCTTTCCTTTGCAAGGGCAAAGAGGAGGAGATAATTGTGAGCTGCAGGCCATATTTATGCAGACTGTTTTTTTTTCTGACCATGTGAACACCAAAGCTATGTGACAACAGTAAGGACGGGCTCATCTCGCATCCTAGCCTGCTCCCGCTAGGCATTTTTATTCAGCCCGTTCTGGGTCTCTGCATCTGTTACGCATGTCAGACGGTCCTCACGCTAGAGGCGGTGGCAGCACACGTGCACAACCTTCACAAGGAGATTTCGTTTCAGATTGGAACCCAAAGTCTGCAGCTCGTACGGGAGCAGCACAATCTGAAGACAGAGCTTCCTGTGCTTGCAGGTCCCATTCCACAGCTCCAAGGTCTCGGAGTCGTGAAGAACTGTGTCGAGTGCCCTCTCTGCAGCATGGTGTATATGAGGACGAGCCTCAAGATGCACTACAGCCGATCCCATAGGGGGACAAGCGTGCCAAAGAACCTGACACCAGTGACAGCACAGCGACTCGACAATGGGTCCAACAAGCAGCTCTTTACCGTGATACCCACGCTACAGGCCACAACAATGTCTTCTGCAGAGGAGATGATTTCTGAGCTACGTCGCAACCGCAACGCCACGATCAGCGCCTATCTCCCAACAACAGTGGATGACCGTGCGGTGTCTCCATGGCTCCTGTCAACACACTGGCATGAGCACGTTCGCCCATACAAGACGGAAGAGCTGATGGATCTGGTCGCACTGCCAAAACATGAAGGGGACCTGGATCAGCTGAACAGTGCGGTACTGGATGTGATGAACCTGGCGTGCGACGTGATGGATGTGACGGATGATCTCATTCTTCAGAGGCTCAACACGAATGATCCGGTCAAGGACGGGTGGGTCAGACTACAAAGAAAGAAATATAAATCGCTGGTCTGACGATTTTTATTCTTTGCACAGAATAAACAACCAGCCACTCAAGCGCCATCAGGATCCCAAGTCACTTCCCGCATACAGTCAGGTCTGCGTCAGGCTCCTCGCAATGCTTCTCCGTCCAAAGACATCGTACTCCATCCCGCTTCCATCCAAAGTTGCGGCGTCTGTCAACAGGCTCAGAGCTGCACTGGAGACAAAGAACAAGACTGAGATCTGCGGTGCGGTCCATGACACGCTGTTCCGGCTCTGGACAAGAGTCTGGGACAAGAGCGCTGAAAACTCGATCGGAGACCCCACCGTTTGTCTGGTGGCGCTCAGCATGCTCAAGCAGGACGGCAGCTTTCTTTCTCCGCATGCGACCACACCGTTTATTGCCAAGCTAGAATACTGCATGAGACTCGTGTTTCTGCTGGCCGTGGACGCCAAGCGCAAGGAGGCCAAGATCAGCACAACGAAAGCCTGCGACATGTTTGCGAGATGGTTCACAGAGAAGGAAGAGTCCACTTTCAACAGCCTCCGCTCTCTCCAGCACAGAGCGACGGCTCTCGCAAAGAGCGAGATCTCTATGCCACGCGTTGTTTGGACGGATCGGACTTCGTACCGCAGCATGCGCTATGCTGGAGACAGGGTGCAGTTTGATCAGTTCAACACTGTCTTCTCTGCGATGGAGCGGGACGCCATTACAATATGGGAGCAGGACATTCTGCTTGGACTGCCGCTGAGGGTCAGCTACAGCGAAATTTCAGACGACATAGCAAACAACGATGTCGGATACTCGTTTATCTTTGACCGAAGAAACAGGCAGTTTCGCGATCGTGACATGCTCATAAAGGCCATTGCGATGGACCCCGTTCTTTCCAAACGCTTTCTCACTGGTGCACGCGACTCTGAGGGGGTACCCATCTGGAACATTCTCGCGCTTCAGAAGTGGCTCTTTGACTATGGAAGGTTTCATGGCGTTCAGCTTGCGAGCGTGGAGATGAAGGCGGGCTCTCCAGGACGTGGAACAGAGATCACCTGTCTCGAATACCGCAACACCCGCACCCGTTCTACCCGTGGACTGCTGGTTGTAGGGGATCATCTCGCCGTTCTCTGCCAGTACCACAAGTCGGCATCCATTACTGGAAAGGACAAGGTCATCCCGCACTCGCTGGATGCGGTCACTGCAGACCTGGTGATACAGGATCTGGCCATCGCTCGACCCTTTGCAGAGCTCGCTGCTTACATCTGCTATCCCAAGGACAAGGACATCCAAGGCCGTTACAACAGCTATCTGTTTATCAACAATAGGCATCTATTCACCACTGCCCAGCTCACAAACGTTATCAAGCTCTACACCTTGCCCGTCTTCTCATTTGGAATGGGGGTCAACGACTGGCGGCATATCAGCGCGGCATTCAGACGCAAGCTCTGCCCAGGCCTCGAGTCAATGCTGCAGGAAGATGAGAACGAGTCTGTTCCCGCTCTGCAGTCTGGACACACCCGCGACACGGAGAACAGAACATATGGAATCAGCTCAGAGATGCTGGCAGGTGCAGCAGAGGACGTTCTGCCGCTCTTTCTCGATGCGAGCACAGACTGGCAGGTCGCCAACAGGATTGTTCCGGGCGGTCATCTGCTGCCTTACCGAGAGGCCACTGCAGACTGCTTTTCACAGCTGGCTGCAGCGCACGCTATCAAGACGCACTACAGCAGCCCACAGGGTGACATCGACCGAGCTGTCAGCCGAGCGATGGAGAAGATTGACGTCAAGCTCGACTCGCAGGCGACACACATTGTCGCATTGCTCCAGCCTCAGCTGGAAAAAATGATGGAAAATATCCTCCAATGCAGGTGATTGCGTCTGATTCTATAGACATCTTGGCTGACATGACACAATACCATTAGCGGTGAAACATTTTGGTATGTTGCATTTACTTTGAAATACAAATAGCAGATCTGACGATTTATATTTGTATTTATTTTTGCAGATCGTCCTTCAGAACAGATTGATACGTACAAGCAAACAATCACGCCACCACAACGTAGCTGTAATTTTTCTACATGATTCACGATTCGTCTCAACTCTTCTCCAACAGATCCGTCCTCGGAACAGATCGATATTTACAAGCAAACAATCACGCCACCATCTCAGCAGAAAGGTAGCCACAACTTGTCCTATATAAATGGCTCGATTCACGATTTATACAACAGACATTCTCAACTCACCATTTCACTGGACAGGTGGCTTCCTCTTTTTAGATGGACACTGATGTGCGTTTATTGAGCTTTGAATTCTTCTCTAGAGCCCAAGCGTGAAGAGCGCAAGCTGGAACCAACGCAGCCGTCATCTGCAAAGGAAGGTGAGACACTAGAGCTGGCCAGCATTACTCTTGAATGATCGCTGACTTTTTGGTCTAGTTCGGAGCAGCTGTACGTCTTGCGAGCCTCTAGCTGAAACTTGTGCTGACATATTTTTCTCAAGTCTCTGAGATTCAGCGTCCTCTTGTTTCTCCACCCCGTAGCCAGCCTAGATTCAAGCCTCCACATATGGATGAAGAGGAGGAAGACGACATTGACGACATGTACGTCAACGACTCTTTCGACAACAATGATGAAACAATCACAGCTCTCATGGCTCCACGTAGGCTTTTATTCTTCTTGTTTGGCAGCTGAATGTTGCTCACATGTACAATGCGCTCAGTTCAGCTCACGCCAGTGGAGGCCAAAGCTGATGGGAAAGGAAAAGATAAATCGGCTGGTCTGCGATTTATAATTCCCGATATGTCTCCGCATGAGCAGCAGGCTCTGTCGCTGCTGGCCAAGCTGACAGGCAAGAAGGACGCGGTGTGGTCATCTCCCCTGCAGTGGGAAGCAATTCATGAGGTCATCCTCCTGAGAAACGACATGCTTGTGGTGATGGCGACTGGATCAGGAAAGACAATGGTCGCACTGATTCCAACGCTGATGGACGGAGACGTCTCTGTGATTGTTCTGCCACTGAACTCGCTGATCACAGACTACAAGCGGAAGCTTGAAGCAATGGACGTTCCTTACGATCACTACACGAGCTCAACACGGTCGCTGAAGCAGGACATTAATATTGTCCTTGTTTCAGCTGATCTAGCGCAGACCAGCGGCTGGCGTCAGGCCATCTCGAATCTGAACGAAGCACATGATGTTACCCGTCTGTTCTTTGACGAGGCGCACATGCCACTCTCAGGACAGGACTTTCGCAAGGCGCTCAATGACCTCCATCGGCTCCGACATCTCGAGGTCCAGTTCATTCTGCTGTCTGGCACTGTCCCGCCCCAGTCTGCAGATTTTCTCTGCAACGAGTTTGGACTGGGCAGCAATCGCATTGTATTGCGGGGCCCAACCGATCGGCCTGAGCTGACCTACATCCGACTTCCCTCGCTCGCAGACGTGGACGCACTCCTGCCGCTGATAACCAAGCTCATCAAGGACTCTCTCAAAGACAATCAGCCAGAGTCCCGCATCCTCGTATTCGCTGCAACAATAGCTATCGGCGAGTCGATCGCTGACCATCTGGCATGCGAGTTTTACCACGGAAAGATAAAATCCAACGGAGAGCGTGAAGGCATGTATAAGCGCTGGTGGTCCGGTGAAACAAAGACGCTGGTCGCAACATCAGCTCTCGGTGCGGGTAACGATTATCAGCACGTCCGAACCGTCATCCACGCAGGTGCCCCTCACGAGATGATCAACTTTGTCCAGGAGGCGTCCCGTGGAGGCAGAGACGGAAAGCCCGCACGCTGCTATCTCATTCCGTTGGGTCAGCCAAAGACAGGCGAGACGGTAGGCGAAGATCACAAAGGCCAAGGCGCAATGATCGAATATACGTGGCAGTATCCAAAGTGTCTCCGACATGTCATCACCACATTCTGTGACGGCGCAGGCGTGTACTGCTTTGACAGTCCCACACGAGAGCTGTGCAGCGCCTGCCGAAGAGCAAATCAGATCAAAGCAGCTCTACCTCTGCCGCTGCCTGCTGCACCGTCTGGATCCGCATTGTGGCCAGACCTGCCCAAGGTCGCTCTAGGAAAGCGCAAGGCGCCAGGAAAGACGAGTGCATTTTCAGCGCAGGTACAGGCGACCAAGCGTCTGAACCAGGAGTTTGAGACAAAGGACATTGAGTATGTCAACAACTTTAGAATGTCGCTCTCCTTCTTCCAAACGGTCTGCGCATTTTGCAGCCTCAACGGGATTCAAGCCAGACACCATTCCATTCTACACTGTCCGTCAATGAGGAAGCATAGCACCACATATCAGACCTGGAAGAAGCGCATAGTCTATGGTAAAAACCACTGCACCACGTGCTTCTTTTGCCACGTGCCGCAATGCCACGACAGTCTCCATGCTACCTTTTCCCGAGGAACCGACTGCGAGTTTCCAGATGTGATAGCGCCCATCGCATTTGGAATCTTCACTATCGAACACTACCGTACCATGGCTCAGCAGCACTTTGGAGTCGAGTGGTCCTCAAGCATCACTTTTTCGCACTGGCTCAATGGACCAACAATAGAAGGAGAAAAGACAAACATATCAGCGCTCTTTCTCTGGTACGTGGAGACCGTCTACAATATCACTTGAGAATATATAAATCGTCAGACCTGTCATTTGGATTGTTATTTATCAAACTTACGGAGCCTTTCTCTCACTCACACTCTCACTTTTTTCATTGTATATATTTGTACATGTATATATAGATACAAGCACGTATATAAAGCCAAATATTCTGTCAACCTCTCTTGATCTTGAACCACCACCATCATGTCTCAGGTAAGACGACCCGCTCTCAGTCAAATATAAACCGCTGGATTTGCGATTTGGATTGTTGATCAGCTTGCTTTTTTTAGACCACCCGCTCCATCACCACTACAGCTACCACCACATTCAAAGACAGGCTTGAGATTGCAGGCATCAATCTCTATGTCGCACATCCTGGCAGTGGCAACACCACTTCAGCTACTACGGTGACCTTTGCATATCGTGTTGAAGACACCATGGAAGATCCTGGAAGTGTCCTCATCCTGGCAAACTTTATTCCCTATAACAGCGATGCAATGGCCTTCAAGGTCAAGTTTAGCGAGTTTTATGTCATGGAGGACAGGCTCGAAGCAGGGTCTGCTTTTTCTTTTCTTTGAGCTGCCTGCCAGATATTGAACGCCTTCTTTTACAGATGGTTAGACAAGACCAAGATGTTACTCGTCCACGACCAAAGGACTACCTCTTTGGCTGACAGGAATATCAGCCACCGACTCTCGCATGGGACTCTCATGCTCCGGTGCTTTCTTCAGTTCAAAGTCGGAGGACGTTTCACCTTGACTGCAACGGTCAAGACAATGACCGATGATCCCTCGAGCGAACAGATTAAACAAGGGTTAGGGTTAGGGTTAGGGTTAGGGTTAGGGTTAGGGTTAGGGTTAGGGTTAGGGTTAGCCTTAGCC
>Ga0247741_1001203_pt1 | contig 14331 bp, 14 predicted proteins | sample UWRJL213509R2_FD_180945 | JGI IMG/M metagenome (GOLD analysis project Ga0247741, IMG submission 180945) | Plant litter microbial communities from Arlington Agricultural Research Station in Wisconsin, United States - UWRJ-L213-509R-2 | ecosystem: Environmental > Terrestrial > Plant litter >... | reverse complement strand
TGTCCTCGGTACGCGGTGGGGTATCTGGCCAAGGAACGCTGCTCATAGGTGACACCATGGTCAATCTTACCCTTTTCAAATCCAGTAAGCGAGCCCCATGCACTTTCCGCTATCGGACCCACACTGAAGCATCCACTTAGAATCCCTCATGAACATATCCGGACCCTCCATCGTCCAAAACTTCCGCCAGACCGCAAACTCACCAGGCTCCATGGTTGTTCTCGCTGATTCGTTGGAACACAAGGTCGGAGCACTGTCCCCGAAGCTCGGTGGCTCCGCGAATGGTCACAATGGGGTCAAGAGCATCATCGCAGCGCTCGGGGGCGAGATGGGCTTTTATCGTTTCCGGCTCGGGATTGGGCGCAATCAGACGGATGCGGCAGCCTATGTCATGCAGAATCTTTCCTCGTATGAGAGAAAGTTTTGGAACGACGAGGGGCTGGACCTTGTTTTGAAGGAGATTGAGAAGGTCGCGATCAAGTCTGGCGGTTAAAGGGTGAGCTCTTTCTTGATTAAGAGTGGAAGGTTCTCAATTATCCCCGCAGTAACGACTATAACAGTCACTTTCAATCGCCTCCATGGAAGGTATGTCATCCACTGGCAATGAGTTCGGCAAACCGCAAACTTGGACCTTGCGTCAGGCTAGCGCCTCTAGAGTTGGCATAATCCACTCTAATCCACACCTCGGAGTAGAATAACTCCTGCCTGTCGTAGGACTAGGCAATACATCCCAACTCTAGAATCGTTCACGAGCTAAAAATACATTACAGTGGTCACGAGTCACTTGACCCTCGATGTCCTAAAGCCCACACTGTGCAATCGAGTCACCATGGAGTGTACAGACGTGATTCTGCCACTGAACGTTTCGCAGTGTACCTTCATCTAAACAATTGACTTATCATGGCACCAACGCCACCCCGTACAGACTCTCATCCTTCACAATCTAACAGCATAATCACATTTCAAATCCCCAAACCTGCATCAGACGAACACATATCTCTATACGCCGAAATTCGGCTCTCAACGCTCTACATCAACCCAGAAGCATTCAACTCGGTATACGAGTATGAATCACTCTTAACAACTTCCCAATGGCATAATAGAGTGAACACCCCAGGGCGGACGACGCTGCTTGCTCTGTCATGGGGGGCAGGAGACACAGTGTCGGAACTGTACGAGACCACAGAATTTCACCCACCTCCTACCTCAGATCTTCAACTCCCAAGCTCAACGCCTTGTCTAGGCACTCTATCCATCATCTCGCCCTCCTTGCTAGCAAGTGGTCCGGCGCTCGGCCCATACACACCTGAAATCGGAAACGCAGTGAGCAAAGGTACAGCCGAGATATGGATGCTCGTGGGCATGTTTGTGCGCCCTTCGGCGAGGGGTCGGGGTGTGGGGAAGCTATTGATCGAGCATGCGCTGGAGTTCATTAAGAATGCTGAGCCCGAACCCGAACCGAGTCCAGGTGAAGGAGATATGGATGGACTAACAGATACATGGGGCGAGGTGAAGGAAGAAGTTGAAGATGCAGGGGAGGGTGCCACAAAGGACTCGAAGCATAAAGACAGAATCGCCATGCTGGGGGTATTCGACCATAATATCGCGGCTCAGAAGGTATACGCCCGAGCAGGGTTTAGCAGGCCTCCCATGCCGGAGGACGAGCTGGCCAGCGACCTTGAGTCGCTGCTTGGTGTAGCTGCTGCAACCCCAAAGAGCACAGCTAAAGAATCGAAGAAATTAATCTGGATGATGTACCCCATCCTATCGTCATCAGAGCGAGGAATCGAGTCTGCGGCATGAAGTCTTTGTCCGAAGTTGATCACAAATTGCGGATAACTTCGTGGCGTACTAAAAAGCGTTTATATAGACAAGTCCAGTGTACTATGAATAACATGAGATGAACCCCTTCCACTCCGTATGATGAGTCCCTACTTATTGACACCTCCATTAAAGTAATCGTGAGTCGTTTAATAGGCAAAGCACATAAACAAAAGAGCATTCTCGGCTCTATCAAATCCTCCGTCCAACATAAATGAGCGTAACTTTCTTGTTGTGTGGGTGGATTACAACGATAGCATGACGAAAAGTGAGGAGAACAAAGCCCCCACGATCGAAGCTTGGGTCGAGAAAGCCGCATCTAGATTTCCGCATTAAGCACAATTCGAGGAAAGAGACAGAGAAATACACAACGCACTGGATGGACTTGTAGTACCTCCCACAGTTCCAGAGGGCGTACCTGTGACAAACACAGTAGCAGTAGGGGTGACCGTAGTCGTGAGTGGTATGCCGCTGATAGGTGCCGAGGGTCCCGCACCTGATCCGCCGGCTGCAGCGGAGAGCTGGGCAAATCCGATGGAGGGAGGGGTAGCGCGGAAGACGGAGTAGACGTTTTTCTGCGGCGGCAAGGTAGTGTCTCAGTGGATGAAAAAATAACACCGCGGAAGGAGGAACGCACCAGGAATGTATCACCGACAACCCATCCAGGGTTCCCTGATCCACTACCAATGCTACTTCCCTGGCTGAGATCGAAAATGGCGCCAGTGCACTGTGAGCTTCCGCGGCTGATAGGACCAAGGTTCATGTCAACCGGGTTGATGGGCCATAACTTCCCACCAAACGAAAGCGAGATCTCGAGTTTAGTTGCGCAAGCTATACAGTTAAGATTTTTAGACCGAAATGCTGGTGCATGGTGTGAATCATACTCACGGTAAGTGAAGAAGCCCTGGTTTGTCCTCGACTGAGCGGATCCTGGCACGGCAGCCCAGATCGCAGCAACATCGTCGGAAGGACCTCCAATGAGCGTTGTGCCGGTGTCGATGGCGGATAGCGCGGCTGAGCCTGTCGAGATGCCTACTGATTTACCACCAACAGTCACACCTGATAGTTGAGAACAGGAATTTGTCAATCAGAAAACTAAAAATAAGAGCAAAAAAGCGCAGCAGCCAAAAATAAATCCACTTACTTGAAAGTTGAAGCAACCAGAACGAAGGGCTGGTGTTAGGCATGTTAAGGAACTCAATATCACCAGTGAAGAGCGTGCTGTTTGTGCCTCCAAGGGTGAAAATACCTCCTGCCTCCTCTGCTTGAGCATTCGGGTCGTTGATTTCTCTCGTGAGCCAGAAGCTCATCTCTGGTGCAGACAGCTCGTTGGCGTTTATCAATGCCTGCCAAAATGGAACTGCCCTAGTGCTGGCAATACCCTGGAAGGCGAGTCCTATAATTCCAGATACTGACCCATCTAGAAGGCCACCAGTGAGCTTGTCGACAGCAACTGTGGCGTGAAAAAGGCTGCCGTTAGTTCATTTCCATTTTTAGAAGACAAGGAGATACGCACGGAATGTTTGACTAGACACGGTAAAGCCGCCCATGGTGACGGTGTCGGACGAGAGCGAGCCAGCGACTGCACCAGACCCATACCGGATGGTGACCTCTGGTGCTGATGCGGTGCTCTGAAAGGAGGAGGATTTTGATGCTTGAAACAGGGGAGTGTCCGTGTCGCAGGATGTACATGAGGTGTCTGCGAGCCAGAGGTCGGATGAACCAGTGTCGAGAATCACGTTGAACGGTTGAGGTCTGTGAAAAGGTCGTTGGTGGTGTTAGTTGTTGTGCATGCGGCTTAGTGATCTGAATGAAGGGGCGAGCGCCAAGTATTGCTCGGCGTACATTGGCAAAATGTCGTCACCGGCAGCACGGAGGTAGATCTCGTTCTGGGTTATCACACATCTCTGAATGACTCTCTGAGAGCCAAGAAAGACCCGGATCTCAGGAAGAATGGCGCCACCGACGTGCAAGTGGGGCCAACCCACACAGCATATGTAGACAACGGCTTGGAAGGACAACTCACGGTGTTCCAATGGTCAGGGCACCAAAGTAACTTGAGTCAGCATTCTGCTCATCATCGTCAATGAAATTCACGATCTGGAACATTGTTTTCGCTCACCTGGTTGACAATGGGGATGCCAATGTCCGATGCCCTCTTCTGGGCTTCACGACGGGGGAATGCCCTAGATGATACTGATGCATCCGGCGCATAGCCATAACGATATCTCATCCTATCCGCCTCTGAGGAGTAGTCGATTGCGCCGTTCTTCGTCCATGAACGGCGTGCTAGTGGGACGTGAAGTGTTGCATCCTGTGCGAAACTCAGGGCTGGTAGGAGGAGGAAAGAGAGAGCGAGGGAGAGGGGAGCCATTCCGAGATGGTGGTAGTAAAGAAAGAAGGAGTAGAAGAAGAAAGAGAGAAGAAATATAAAGAATGAAAGGGACGGTGGAGAAAGGTGGATGCAGTAAGCGTGGACAGCTCAGCCGTCGGACCGTGGGTCAAAGTGGCCGTCATGGCGCAGCAACAAGGCGATGCGATCTTCTTATTTTTAGAAACAATTCCAGCCGGCAGGAACCTTCACGGTGCATCACCATATAACCATTATTGTCTGAATAACAAGACCTCCTCGATCATGATATCAGCAGTGTATGAGATGGATGGTCGGCGTTTAGCGCTTGCTTCCCAACCTCAAGCACGCTCGGCGTTTTGCTGGGAAACGAGGATTCACCGTGTTGACGTGCTGACTTCCAAGCCGCCGGCAGCCATGCACGGCACAATGCTAAGCGCTTAGTGTACAATCCGGGCATCGGAATGCTAAACGCTTGTGATGATCGAGTGAACGGTCGAACTCCGTCGCGTAAAACAGGGCATAAATTCCTCGGTAATGTTGCACTGGACAAGGAGATTGCTGTGCGAAGTCAGACCCCGCAGTCATCAACCTGGGCGTGCTCGACTTTGTCTCCCCGATTGGTCGGGCTCCGCAGCAGCCTCCGGATTAAAAACACCAAAAGAAAATTCTTGGATTCTATTATGGAGATCAATGTGAGACTACTCTCAACTGTCTAAATATCGGTATTGTATAGGAGAAACAACCTACACCTGGCCGAAGCCTAACGCTTTTTTTTGATGCTAAGATTTATGGTAGCCGTGGTTGATACCGTCAGCGATGCTCGACAATGTCAACATCAGCCGACTCCGCTTCCATCAATCTAGATTCTATGGAAGACAAAGGCTGACTGCGGAAAGTCGCTCTTTTTTCTGCTTCCGTTTTGTTATCTAAGTATGTGGCGTCCGAGAATAAACCCCTATCTGAAGCTAAACATTCATGGTATTCGCCGCGGGTAAGCCATCCTCCATCGACCGTGTGCCACTTGAGGAAGGCTACATCAATCCTGGGCGCCTAAATTTAATATCTCACCGTGGGAATCTAAACACCGTGTGAATGTCGAATCACTGACACCGTTCCCTTGTGCTCGTCAAGTAAGCAGTTATGCCCGCCGACAGATATCTAGTCTTATCCAATGCGATGTCGATGCGTCTCGGCCCTCACGTCTGCTTTCGGATAATCAGATATAATAACTTTGAGAAAGGAAGGCCTCAACTGTATTGCTTTACTAAAGACCACAACACAGTTGAGAAGTAGTATGTTCATTTTGCATGCTCGTTTCCCCAGATGTATAAATACCTGATCGAATTCCACTTCCAATGAACTCTTGAGGCGAACGCACAAGTTCCTTCCAGCTGCTGTTATAAGCAGTGTTCGGCCACGTTGTAGGTCTGAAAAACACGATCCATGCGCTTAATTATTTGATAGACTCGATCTAAAACTGCATAACAGGGACTTCGGTGACGACGTAACCATTCTTCTTCCAATCAGCTTCCATCTTGATCAGGGAGTCGACCGTGTCTAAGATAGTCTATTGCAGAAAGCAAACTGTCAGTCTCCAAGCGCAACAAACATGCGAAGTAGAAACAAACCTGATCGATGGTATGGAAATCTTCCTTCTTCATGCCAATCGATTCCTCGACCCTTCCAAAATCCAAACCTAGTCTATCAAAAGGGAGCTCCGGAGCAGGTGCCGTGATCAATCTATCATTGAGCTCTGGTCTCTCACGTCGTATGAGCTCTACGACGTCCTTGAATATGATCCCATGTGGAGACCCGACGATGAGTCTCTGACTTTTCGCCTTTGACGAGAAAGCAGTGGACAACGCGCGGATGTGCGCATCAGCGACATCACGGACATCTGCGTGTACTGGTAAAGCTGGGAAGGTACCAGTAGGAGAGATGAGGTTGTAGACGCAAATGCTGGTGGTGAATGCATTGAAGTCGCCCGGTGCGGGATGGACGCCAACAGGGGGCAAAGGCCCATATAGCACGGGTGGGAGAACTACATTTTGTGGTTGAAGATGAAGCTTCATGGATAGAAAAAAATGCTCACTGGTTGTGACGCTGACATGGGGATGCACTTTGGCCCACTCCCAGACGGCACGCTCACCGGCTGTCTTGGATAGAATATACGGTGCGTTATAGTCATTGGGCGAGAGGGTCTCTTTGGTTATCGGATTCCAAACTAGAAGTCGTGTTATAAATTCTGTGAGGAAAGAGTCAAAGAGCAAATGGCTCACGTTCAGCTGGCATATACAACCCCGGTACTTTGGGATCGTTTGCACCAGCAGCTACCGAGCTAGTGACGACAATCTTCTTGACGCCAGCCTTTTCGGCCTGATTCAAGACATTTAAGGATCCATCAATTGCGGTCTTTTGCACCAAAAATGAGAAATGGGAACCAAAAGAGCCGTGAAAACCAAATTCATACCTTGAGCATTATTTCGATTGGGTCCCGTCCAGGAAGGGGAGACGCCGGGTGTATAACGGCATCTACGCCCTTCAGCGCTTCTCCAAATTGATCGTGTGCAATGTCCTCCACATCCACTATCTCGACAGATGGTAGGGCTTTATAGGCCTCTCGGAGAGCAGCAGCTTTCTTCGAACGCGCAGTTCTGTACCGTATCATTGGTGAGAAAACATCTCCAAGGTATATTACCGTCGAGTCACGCACCCTCGGACACGGTATCCCTGCTGCACGAGTAGGTATACAATATGAGAAGCAAGAAAGCCAGAGGCCCCGGTAACCTGTATTTATTGCAATTAAAAGTCAATCAGCATCTAGTATACTGAAGTAATCGGAGGATTCTTGGGTGAACATACGAGTACGAGCTCTGACATCTCCAACCAATATGAAATAATTTGAGAAGTTGGTCGATTGGTGGTGTGGCTTAGTTCTCCGGTGGGTAGAGCAATAAATTTAATTATTCGACAACATGATTGAACCTCTTTTAAACATTCCCTTCAATGGTACCGCTGGAACAGTAAGGCGCATAGAGATTCACTACACTTAGAGGTCCGAGTCGGAAATGGCTGACAAATAGATTATAAAGCAATTTATACAAAGCAAGTGATTTATTATTATTGACGACTAAGACCTCTCTAAATGTGAGAAGCAGACTGGTGAGTCACCTCATACTGTGTCTTTTGGTCCTCAAGTATCAAATTGTCGACATCTGGTGCGATTCAAATGCGTATGATGACTCAACATTTGCGCAAAAAAAACACACAATTAGACACTGAAGATGACGGTCTGTAATATTGTGCGATGCTAGGCCACTGTCAGCAGACTGCACTTTCATATTAGGAAAATTCTGTGGAAAAGAAACTTGCTACAACGTTGAGGTTATCTCTCGACCGAGGAGTTGAGTGGCCGGCGCTACCTAGAGGTGTTGTGTGAATTAATCATACAATACTAGTACAACACGTAGACAAAAAGCAATCCCTATCTCGTCGTAAGTATGAAGTGAGGGCCCAGTCACGGTATAACCGGCATTGGGTCATTCTCAACGACACGAGTGCCATATGCCGCTTGGGCAGCATCGTCTGTAGCTACGAAAGGACGTCCATCACCTGAGCGGCTGTAGACTTGCATTTTGTCCGTTCTCTAGTCATGATCTAGCTTTCCCTCTTCAGTCTTACATAAGTGTCCAGTAATGACCTTTGATGAAGCCCCGCGCCACAATCGCCTGGTTTGTCCGAGCGGATCGTTCACACGATCCCTGTCAAGGCATTGTTATCTCTCGGGTCACATTCAAGTTATCTGTTCTAAATTCAATTCTACGCGTTCGAACCCAACCTTATACTCACATCCACACCTGCTTATTCTTTTCGAAGAAATCCTTAAGCTCGACTTTACCAGTGACGGTATTGCTCTTCCCAATAGGTGCCTCCTCGGAACCACTTGCCCATTCAGTTTCCTGACGAGAGAACAAAACCTGCGCGGTTTCCTTTGAAACACCCATTACCAGTGCATTTTCGGCGAGCTTCTCGGCGGAGGAGCGGATGTGGGTGATTTGGCGACCGAGGACGGCGGTTAAGAGGGCGGCAACCTGAGATGAGGGTGAGATGAATCATTTGCAAGAGAATGAACAGGTCGCAAGGGAGCTGTATCTTACCTCATCGTGGGTGTATAAAGTAGGGCCGATGAGATTTTGGACCGAGTTGGGGTACTTCTCCGCAAAGAGTGCCTTGTAGGCTGCTTGACCGACATCCTGAACGGAGATGAATGGTACCTTGCCATCTCCCGCAGCAGTAATAATTACATTCGTCTCCTTAATAGTCTCAGGAAAGGTAGCGAAGTTCTCTGTGTTCCAGATTTACCAGTAAGTACCGAATAAGGCTCAAGTCAAAAACATATATACCCTGGAACGCCGTTGGCCTCAAAATTGTGTACTCCACACCAATCTGACCCAAATACACCCACAACTTTCCATGCGCATAGGTTCCTTTCGAGACAGCTGTACCGGAAAGTAGCACGAATTTGTTAACCCCTTTGGCCTTTGCGAGATCCACAAATGCTATTATTAGGGACGCGTCTTCAAGTGTCAAGGTTGGTAATGGAAGGACCATGTAAACTCGATCGATATCAGAGGAGACTTTGAAGGGATTCTCGTGGGTACTGGCATTAAGCTAGTCAAATTTGACGCCTTTGCCTGTGAATTGCTTAGGCGCGCCACCTGAACGGGAGGCGAGGAGGAAGGAATGGTTGGCGGTATACAGGAGCTCTGCGAGTGCTAAACCGGTGTGGCCTGTTCCACCTATTACGAGGGTTGTCATATTGTAGTGATCGGCTTGGGTTAGTTTACTGGGTTGTCTGTGTGGTTGAACGAAAACTGGGAGGTCAAAGGAAGAAACAACACACTATATACTTATACTTAACTGTTCAATGATTGATATGGGAACCCTGGAGTCAGCATGATTTGTAGACCCCTGCCGTGATTACGAGTTCAGTACGGCTCCCACCGGAAGGTCATTGACCATCAATTCGTGAACTTTCTTTGCTGGCATTGATATCTGTGTAGCGTCATACTCGGAGAATATAGCCTAACTTTGGAGTCCCTGGATATATTTCTTACGGGGTGTTTTGGTAATCTGCAGCCTTGGAGCCCGAGACTTTTAATGTGTTGTGCCCCGTTTGGCCCATGGGAAAGTTCTTCATCAATCCTGGGCGCCTAAATGCAAGCGGATCACGTGTACAATATTACCTGTTCATTAAACAGTTTAAAACAATAATAATAAACACATATGGGTAGACCTCCAATGGTCATTTTAAAAAGCTCTAATTGAACGAAAATTGAACTGTTCAAGGGCAGTAGCATCAACGCTTCGACTTCGAGCCTGTTCACGGCCCGCCAAATCCGTGCTGGTCCCATGATGCTCAATTCTGCTCCAAGCGGGCTTCAACACCACCACCACCACCACCACCACCAAGAAGAGTACGATGTCTGATGCGACCTCCGAGGGAGACAGATACATAGGGATAGAGTTTCCCAACGAGCTTCAGAACTTGATCTTCGACTACGCAGCCAGGTCAGACGGCAGATGTGCTCGTGAGCTGGTGCAGGTTTCTCGATACGTCAATAAATGGTGGGTAGCCTTTAATATTGGAATAGTCGCTCGAATATCCTTTTTGAAACAGGATAAACCCTATTCTGTATGAAAGAATCGTTGTCAGGGGCCCACAGTCGGCTATGTGCCTCCTCCGGACGATCCGGGAACACCCAAGAGGGTACTTCACCTCCTTCATCAAATCGCTTGCATTCAGCGACGATGTGATGCTACCATTGGTCAAACCAATACTGGCCGAACTCTCCAAATCTATCATCGTCTTCACCATCTTTCGGACAAGCGACTCGCCTGACAATTTCCTGCAATTCGTGCGATCGCCGTACCTCCGCCGTTTGACACTGGTGCATAAACGCGTTCCAGGGTCTAGACCTTATTTATGGGAGAATCCATATGAGATCCCATCAGATATGGTCCCCCTCCTCACACATCTTGCTGTGGTGATCGATTACCAGCACGGTGGATGGAGGACTCTAACGGAAGCAACCCGGAGACACAACCGTGGCCATGCAGATCCAGACTTAATGGCACCGTTTAGGAATTTGACTTGCTTCGCGGTATCCCATCTCTGTTGGAGACCAACGAAGGGCTTGAGGTTAGTCGCGAAGAACTTGCGGTGCTTTGCGATCCTGGGTTCCGAAGCCACAAGAGGCGAGGAGAACGAAAGAACACTCAAAGCCATGGTAAAGCTCCAAGACCGACGATTTATTCTGATCAGCAAGTACGGGGGACCAGGCGATTGGTCTGTCGACAATGCATTTATGCCTTCGAATTTTTGGATGCAGATAGAGGCTATGGTCAGTCAAGGGTACATCAGTGATGAAGGGGCATTGTGGGCAGATCAGATTAGGAGTTGAGTGAATCAGATATTTTGGAGGTTTGATTTAGAACGGAGTCCTACCATTTTCGTTCAGACAAAAGTCGCATCCAGGGTCCTGGTCGCGTCAGAAATGAGCGCTCTGATTTTTTTGGTAGATATTTAATGAAAACCATGAGGTCAAATTAACTGAACAAAGTATATTCCTGGAAATTTGGAACCATGTCCAATTCGAACATGAGTACGAGCGGCCGCGGGAGTTAATTCAACGAATCATTCTGTATACCTGCAATATTGCTTTCGTATGCTCTTCATTGAAGCAAGAGCAGGGCATTTAACTGGTGCAATTTCGGCCAACTAGTACTAATTTAATTACTTTGATCTCAGTGTTCAGCGTTAAGCTCTCTCCACCGAACTCCTTCCTGATACTTCTGTCTAACACACAACAATGTTGCTCTTCTCGTAATTTAGCCTGAGACTATGACGATCAGGCTTCTATATTAGGAGCTCATTGAGAGACTGAATGGACCTATAGAGCAGGATTGTTCGGTTAGCCCCGCCGGGGGAGGAGAAATGCACCCCTGTCTAGAAATAGCAATTCGTTCAAAGTGTAAGGTTGGATAACCGAAAGGAACGTTGGGCGATCCGTATAAGAATTTGGAACTCAACAGAACGCGAATATTCGGGCGCTAAACTAAAGGTAGTATACAACGCAACTGACATAAAAACGTGAAGCTTACTATGTGATCCAGTCGACCCTGACCACCTCCAAAAATCCTCCATTCACAACCCACAGACGGCAATGGCAGATCTAACCATCACTGGAGTTGTCAATGTTTCCAACCTCGCCTGGTCCACAGAGTTCAATAAAACGGTCAGATCTGCAGCATTTGTCGGCTGACCGAGTGAACTTGGGATCGGTTTCGGTCCTGCGAACGGGGGAGACCGCTAGTCGTGGTGCAGATTAATTGATTACGAGCGCAGGAGCTACGAAAACGGCTTATGAAAGAGAAGGATTGCAGAGTCCGAGATTCGCAGAAGACACTTTTCGAGCACAGTTGCGCAGTAGAAGTACAGGGACTGCTAACTGAGAAGACATGTGATAGACAGCGAATGATGTGCACTATGGTTCGCCCGAGCGGAGAGGACTATATTCCATTCTTTCCTGGTAAGTTTCCTTGCAATCCAAGTTTTGGAAACAAGCCTAGAGGTCATCTTTCCAGCAGATAGGAAGACAGAGATAGCACATATCAGAGTGGTGAATCGTCCATTGATTCCATAGACCAGAATTGAAGAAACCTTCGATTGCGTCGGCTGACCAGAGTGGACCAGTTCAGCGGCCAATGTCACAAAAACCAATGATGGATTGGATCTTAAAGCGACACATTCATTTCACCAACTAGGAGGAAGAGTCTTTCATGTGCATCGCAGGTAAGGCTCTATGCTGTGTTATTTGAGCCAATTGGTTGACCAAATGGTTTAAAGACAGGCCCAATCCATGCGAGACTTCTATGATTCAAGTTGAATCTGTAGGATCTCTCCTTCGCAGATATCCAATGTCAATCGAAATCCGACTAATCGCGCAGGTCTTTGTCCTCGCTATCTTCAATCAGGGAAGTTGGTATGAGCAAGAGCAGAATTAGCGGCCCGTCAGACAATGCGTGGCAGCGTAGCCGAGATTCGAAAAATCCGAGGTATATATCAGATCGACTGTCATCTGTCGGTTTGAGGAGACTAAATCCGAGGTAGAGCCCAAGTAGAGCCAAGCACTAGCCTGTTCGTGGTTCGACCAACGCCAGAGTTTGCGTGCATATAGAACAAGACGAATGTCGTATCGGAGCAGAGTTCATGAAAGAAATAACTTTTATACAACGCGGTGGAATGCGAAAGTAATGATTTGCAAGTTTTTCCCATGGAGCTTACATGAGCTCACCACGAGGCTCTTGCCGCCAAATTTGTCCTTCACTCCTGACTCCCATGATGGCACGCAACTTCGCGTTTCTTTCTCCAGTTACAGTTACTCCATCTCAACTCAGGAAGTAATAATCAGGAGAATAAATAGGCTCAATAGTCACAAGACACGAGCTTTGAGCTCCTTTTGGCTGCGCGGTTTTGAAATCATGCTAGCTGATGTTCTGAGAAGCAGAAGTCCAGGTGGTTACTGGTGCTGCCGACAATTGTTACGGTAAAATTCTGCATGTAACACATTGCTAAGGTATACATAGTCCCCGCAATTCTATGTGCACTTCACTGATCATATCAGACTTTCACAGTATCGAGCTTCTTCAGCGATAACATACCTGGAATACGACAAAATGATCCGCCAGAGCCTTCTTATCTTCATACATGTCGCCCGTGCCGACTCTGCGCCAGCACTGTGAATTATTCTCCTTTGGGGACGCTTCTCAGAGGCTCGAAGTAGGCTCTCTGGGCTCGTATACGATTCTATCTGGGTGCATTATGTGCGCATTATGCGCAAAATACCTTCCGAATAGCAGAGAAGAGATGTGGTTACGGTTCCCCGAATAACAAGGCCTCTCCATAAATGACGCCTGATGTGGCTGCTCCTGTAGCTTCGCGCCAGCTGTAAGCACGAGGGAGAGAAGCCCCATGCGCTGCTGGGTTGCATCTTACTTCTACTCAGCATCCTTAATTCTCGTTGAGGTGCGGGCTTAGAAGATACATCACCCGAGGATAGTAAATATATACTGACTGACCTAACTATTTCCCCCAGCACTCCTGCTTGCAACAGCTCCAGCAAGATGCAGGAACCACGCTCCTTTCTGTCTCTCCTTTGCCTTTCCTTACTGCCTATCACCGCTGTCTTGGCCCAACCTTCCCCTGACCTTCAAAAACGCATTTCTGCTGCAATTGCTGCTGCAGCAAACGGGACCGGTCAGCCAGATTACACTGCTTTCGTCAACCCTTTCATTGGAACAGGTGCGAAAGTTGCGCTCTTAGTGGTGAATGAAGCTAACATCTGTCTTGACAGACAACTACGGCGATGTCTGGTGAGATCGTTCTAACCTACACGTCTAATCGGATGCTGAACCTATCCTCAGCCCAGGAGCATCTATTCCTTTCGGAATGGTATGAGTCACCCCGTTTCATTAACATGCATACCTGAAATTCTTGATTCGAAGGCCAAATTCACAACAGATTTGACAGGATATGCCCCTGCGGGTGAGTGATAATAAAGACCACCGTTCACATAATGACTTCAATTGTTGTCCTAAGGCTATGTCACTGACCCTACCGAATATGTTCGTGGACTGAGCCCTCTCCACGACAGTGGAACAGGATCGTCTTTGGGTATGTTGCGCATGTTTTAGAAAATACTTGAATTGTCTGATTACAGGTAATAGGTACATATGGCAACTTCGAAATCATGCCATTGCTTTGTCCCAGAGGCTTCAACACTTGTAATACCACCTTAGCAGTTCGTCAGCGTCGCCGCAAGAATAATACTGATGGTTGGTCAATTGTCTAAATTTTGGACTAGAATACCCAAACTATCCCGTAGATGCATCGCCTGGATACTTCGCTCTTACATTGAACAACGATATCAAGATGGAGGCTACCGCGACTCGTCGTGCCGGTCTCGAACGTTTCACTTTCCCCGATGACTCAAAACCTTACTTTGTATTGGATCTCGCAAACGACCTTCCTGCTTCCTTTGCTGGAGGCTCGCTCAATATTGACGCCGCAAAAGGACGGATTACAATCGGTGGCC
>Ga0247741_1001201_pt1 | contig 14341 bp, 10 predicted proteins | sample UWRJL213509R2_FD_180945 | JGI IMG/M metagenome (GOLD analysis project Ga0247741, IMG submission 180945) | Plant litter microbial communities from Arlington Agricultural Research Station in Wisconsin, United States - UWRJ-L213-509R-2 | ecosystem: Environmental > Terrestrial > Plant litter >... | reverse complement strand
CACCGCCGCCATCGCCCGTCAGCGCACCGGGGTGGTGGTGGTCGAGCTGACCGAGGCGTCGAAGGTGGGCGCTCTGAACGCCGGCGACGCTGTCGCGACGCACTGGCCCCGTCTCTATCTCGATGCAGACATCGAGGTGCACCCGGCCGCCCTCGTGCCCGCCATCCGAGCCCTCGAGGGCGACGGCACATTCGCCGCGCGGCCCGCCTTCCGCCCCGACTACAAGGGCGCCTCTCCCCTCGTGGCCGCCTACCTGCGGGCGAGATACCGGATGCCGTCGATGTCGCAGGCGATGTGGGGAGCGGGCGTGTACGGCCTCAGCCGCGCCGGGCACGACCGGCTCGGCACCTTCCCCGCCCTGACGGCGGACGATCTCCACGTCGACCGTCTGTTCGCACCCGGGCGCAAACGCATCCTCACGGGACCGTCGGTGACGGTCAGGATGCCGCGAACCGCTCGCGGCCTGCTCGCCGTGCTGGTTCGCTCCCGCCGCGGCTCGGCCGAGCTGGCGGTCGACACCGGGCGCTCGAGTGCCGGTGAACTGTTCAGAACGGTCACCGGCCCCCGCACCGCCTGGGACGCACTGTGTTTCATCGGGTTCGCCGGTGCGGCCCGACTCCTCACGCGCCGGGCCGCCAGACGCGCCGCGCGGGGTGTGGCCACGCTCTGGGAACGTGACGACTCGACCCGGGGCCTCCCCGCCGAGACTCGGGGGTCGGTCGCATGAGCACGCCGCCGCCCGGCCGCGTGCTGATCGTCAAGGCGAAAGGCGGCTTCGGCAACCGGATCCTGTCGGCGGCGACCGGAGTCGTTCTCGCCGACTTGACCGACAGGACCGCCGTCATCGACTGGAGGGACGGCGAGTACCTCCCGAAGGGTCAGGACGCCTATCCCCTGCTGTTCGAGAGCCCGACCGAGCTGACGGCATCCGGCTTCGACGACCGAACCGACGTTGTGCCGGCGATCTGGTCGGGGCGACTCAGCGATCACCCCACCGATGTGATCCACGCGTTCTATCCGAACGAGCACAGCAATCCCTTCGTCTACCGCAAACTGTCGATCGATCTGGCCCGGCCCGACACCGAATCCGATCTGGCTGTCTTCTGGTCGTACCTGCCCAAGATGGCCCGCGTGCGGCACCAGCTGGCTCGCTCGCGCCGTTTCCGCGGCACGAGCACCGGTGACGCCACCCGCGCGGTGCTCGAACAGTATTTCCGTCCGAAGGAGCGGGTGAGATCCGAGGTTCGAGCGCTGTTCGAGGGCCGCTCGCGCCCCATCATCGGCGTTCACATCCGCTACACAGACCGCAAGGTGTCGCTCGAACGAATCACGAGCGAGGTCGCGCGCTTGCGAAGACGGGTGCCAGCGGCGGCGATCTTCCTCGCCACCGACAACGAGGCGGTGCAGGCGAAGTTCCGCGCCAGATTCTCGAACGTGTTCGTCATCGACAAGGTTCTCGGCGACGACGCGAATTCGTTGCACGAGCACGTCGAGCTAGACGATCCGCTGCATGAAGCCGAGAACGCGCTGATCGACATGTGGGCGCTGTCGTCGTGTGACTGGCTGGTGCACTCCCGGCAGTCGACCTTCTCGGTCGCCGCCGCCATCATCGGCGACATTCCGGTCTCGCGCCAGCGCGACATCGACCGCTGGAACGTTCGGGTCGTGGTCAAGCGGTGGATTCAGACCTGGGCCTGAGTCGCGCGCTCAGACCGGCCTCCGGGCCGAGGTCGACGAGGGCGTCGGCCTCGCCGACCCTCCTGACCGAGGCACACAGCCCCACGATCAGAAAGAACATGCCGGCCGAGATGGGGAATGACAGGCCGTCGAAGAACAGGAAGAGCACCGCGATCGTGAGCATCGTGGCTGCCAGCGCCAGTCCCATCAGGCGGGTGTCGCTGAACGGCGACCGGCGGCTCGCCCCGACGGCGCTGCCGATGGCGGCGACCACGAGCGACACGATCAGAACGAGGCCCAGAATGCCGATCTCGACGATGAACAGCACCCACTGGTTGTCGAAGATGTAGTAGCGAGGCAGGAAGGTGCCGAACCCCTGCCCGATGACCGGCGACGACGCGATGAACTCGGGCACCCTGGCGAGCGCGTCGGTGCGCGACTGGGTGCTCGGATCATCGGATGCCCCGGCGAACAGCCCGACCACGGTGCCCAGCATCCCGGGGACGAACGCGATCACGCCGAGCGCGAGCACCATGCCGCCGACGCCGACGAGCCATCGGGAGCCCTTGGGGACCGCCGGGAGCGACGCGGCCAACGCGACCACGAGACCGACGATCGCCGAGCGCGACACGGCGATCAGCGAGGCGATCGTGATGAACACGACCGGCAGCCACCACCTGAGACGACCCGCCCCGCCGGCGGGCCTGAACCCGCCCGAGATGGCGGCGGAGATCGCGAGCGGCAGGGTCGCCACGACCACCGTGCCGTATTCCAACGGGTGGATCGCCGTGCCCGAGGCGCGGGTGAATGCTCCCCGCGTGCTGACACCGGTGGATTCGAGAGTCACCCCCGGCACCGAGCTCAGCCAATCCAGCAGCGTCAGCCCGGTCACGAACTGCACAAGACCGAGCGCCGCCATCGCGCCACCCGCGATGACGACAGCCCGCACCACCCGCACCAGGTCGGCGGCGGTGCGCACGCCGTCCATGGCGACCATCAGCACACCCGCCCACGACGCCAGTCGCACCAACGCCGTCAACGCCGGGCTCACCTGGTCGGCCGGCTGACCCCGCAGCATCGCCGCGGCGAAGCTCACCAGCACCACCACGACCACGGCACCGAAGAGCACCCGCACCGGCTGAGCCACCGGCGCGGCATCCGACTCCCGCTTCTGAAGCAGGGCGAGCATCCACCAGAGCAGCAGGAACAGCCCCCAGATCAGCGAGGGCCGGCCGAGACCGCCGAGGCCGGTGATGGTGAGGTTGGAGGGCACCCCGACCAGCAGCACGACGTACACGGTCAGCATCGTGGCACCGCTGCCACCCGTGCTCCGACGAGATGGGTCGTGAGTAGCCGGGGCGGCCGGTGGCGCGGCGCCCGCGACGTCAGCCGGCAACGCGCGCTTGCTCATCCCTGGGGCTCCCGCTGCCTGCCGGGCCGGGTGAAGGGAACGTGCGACCGCTCCTTGCGGGTGCCACGCTGCGCAACGGAGAGCCGCGCGTCGGCAAGCGCGGGCGACGTCGGATCGGCGTCGCCCTTTCCCTCGCTGACGGGTGGGGCCTCCGCGGGACCGCCGGCGGAGTCTGCGGCCGGGTTGTCGGCGGGTTTGGCGGCGGGGTGGTCGGCGGGTTTGGCGGCGGGGTGGTCGGCCGGGTTGTCGGCCGGGCCGGCGACACCCTCGCCGCCGGCGCCCGAAGGAGCGTCGGCGCCGGGTCCGTCGGCGCCGGGTCCGTCGGCGTCGGGTCCGTCGGCGTCGATTCCGGCGTTGTCGGTTGCGTCGTTGTCGGTTGCGTCGTCGCGAGCGCCACCGTCGGCGGCGGTGGACGCGGCGGCACCGTCATCGCCGGCGCGTGCGCGCTTGCGCCGCGCGAGCCCGTCGACGAGGCTGGCCACGGCCAGGGTGAGCACCCCCACGGCCAGTCCGGCAGCGGCGCTGATGACGATCCGTGTGCGCTGCTGCAGTGCGCCCTCGGTCGAGGCGGTGAGCGTGGTCAGCGTGATCCGGTCGACCGGCCGCACATTCTGCTCGGTCTGCAGCCGTTCGAGCGTTTCGGTGGACTGTTCGATGAGCACGTCGAGCGCCATCGCGGCCTCCGCATCGCTGTCGGCCGTCACCGTGAGCTGAATGACCGGCCCCGAACTGGTCGGGTCGCGGGTGACGGCGACCTCCATCCCCTCGTGGGCCGCGACGAGCTCGCCGACCGTCTCGTCCCCACCGACCGCGCGCACCAAGACGTCGGTCGCCTGGGTCAGGCCGCCGAGAAACAGGTAGGGGTTCGTCGCCCCCTCAGGCACCGTGCCGAGTCCCGGCAGCAACAGGCGCGTCGCCGACCGCTCGTAGGCCGGCGAGATCTGCGAGAAAGCGCCGAGCGCCGCGGCGACGGCGAGAAGAAGCCCGGGCACAACGATGTACCAGCGGCGAACCAGACCTCGGAGGGTGTCGGCAAGAGTCATGCGGTGCTGCCTTTCACTCGTCGCTGCGTGACGCTGTGGCTGCTCGTGCGCGACGTGCCCGCGCGTCGGCGCATCAGGGCATGGTCGAGCCCGACCGCGCCCCATCCGCCCGCGAGCAGTGCGGCGAAGAATATCGCCCCGAACGCGGCGAACTGGCTCGTTCGTGACGGCTCGATCTGCTCGATCTTCGTGGTGAGAGGTTCGACCGTCACAACGATGCGGTCTTTGGGCGACAGGACACTCTGTTGCACACTCGCGACCTCTTCGATCTTCTCCAGCACGTCGTGCTGCATCTGCTGCACCCACTCGTAGGTGCGTCCGACGATCTGAACCTCGATCGTCGCGAAGGGATAGCTCGACCTCCACTGGTTGCCCGCGTTGCGCAGACCGACGATGACACCTTGCCGTACGCCCGCGCCGTAGTAGGGCGCGCTCGAGTCGGAGTACTGGGGCGATGGTCTGCCCAGATTGATCTCGGTGGCGATAGCCCCCGCGAACGCGATGACGCTCGCATCGGACACCCCGCTCTCGGGGTCCAGCGTCGTGCGCGCGGGCAGGGTGAAGGTCACCACCGTGCGCGTCGAGAAGGATCCACCGTCACGAGCGAGCAACGCCGCGATTCCGCAGAAGCAGAGCAGAATCGCGATGAGAACGTACCAGCGCCGGCCGAATGCCGAGACGACGTCGCGAACCGTCACGAACATCCCCTCTCACTCGGCCGTCGCCGTGCTCGTAGCGAAGAACGTCTCATGCCACACCTCGAGCGACATCAGCGTCCAGATGCGGATCTCCTCGTTGAAGGTGCCGCTCTCGTGGCGGTCGAGGATGTCGCTGATCGCACGTCGATCGAAGGTGTCGGCCACGAACGATCCCGACCCGGTGAGCCGGTCGCGCACGCTGTCCCGCAGGGATGTGCGGAACCAGGCATCCAGCGGCACACGGAAGCCCACCTTCCGACGGTCGACGATCTCTGCCGGCAGATACCGTCGAGCGACCTCTTTCAGCACCCACTTGGTCTGTCCGGAGCGCACCTTGACGTCGGACGGCAGCCGAAACGCCAGCTCGACGAGCCGGTGGTCGAGCAGCGGCGGGCGCAGCTCCAACGACGCGGCCATCGACATCCGGTCGCCGCGCTCCAGCAGGTTGTCTGGCAGCCAGCTGCCGAGGTCGGCGAGCAGCATCGCTCGCACGTTGTCGGCCCTGGTGCCGTCGTCGGCGACCGACGTGTGCCGGGAGGGCAGGCCGGCGAGCAGCTGAGCGCGCTCGACGGCGGAGAACGGCGCGAACCACGTGCGGAACTGCTCGTCGGGATCGGGGGTTCCCCAGACGCGGAGTCCTATGCGCAATCGCCCCAGACGGGCCGGCAGGTGTCTGTCGAGTGCATCACCGGCCGCGCGACGGAGGCCTCCCGGCAGCAGCGAGGCGACCGCCATGGCCCGGGCGGCACGATACTTGGGATACCCCGCGAACAGCTCGTCGCCGCCCTCGCCGGACAGCACCACGCTGACTCTCTCCCGCGCCGCCTGAGCCAGCCGATAGACCGCGAAGTCGGCGGGTTCCGACATCGGGGCGTCCCGGTGCCAGGTCAGGGTCGGCCACAGGGCCTCGAAGTCGTGGGGGTCGACACGCACCTCGTGGTGCTCTGTGCCGAGGTGGTCGCTCACCTGTCGAGCCCACGGCAGCTCGTCGTGCCGCGGATCGCCGAATCCGGCGGCGAAGGTCTGAAGCGGGCCGCCGGAGTGCAGCGCTGCCGCCTTGGCCACGATCAGGCTGCTGTCGACACCGCCGCTGAGGTAGGCGCCGACGGGAACATCGGCCACGAGCGCGGCGCGCACCGCCTCCGTGACCGCATCGTCGACCGCGTCCACGGCATCGGCGGGAGCCCAGAGGCGCGTGTCCTGCTCGGGCGGTCGCCAGTATCGTCGCTCCTGCGTCTCGCCGTCGCGGCGGATCTCGAGCCGATGGGCGGGCCGGAGCTTGCGCACTCCGTCGAAGAGGGTGTGCGGAGAGGGGACGGAGCGCCCGTATAGATAGGACTCCAGACTCTCCAGGTCGACGTCGGGGCGCGTCGGCATGCCCGCGAGTATCGCCTTGACTTCCGACCCGAAGAGCAGCGTGGAGGCGGACCGCCAGTAGTACAGCGGCAGCACCCCGAGCCGATCTCGAACGAGGTGCAGGACCGAGTTCACGTGGTCGTAGGCCGCGAACGCGAACTGGCCGACGAGCCGGGTCACGAAGTCGATGCCGTGGATCGTCAGGCCGGCGAGGATGGTCTCGGTGTCGCCATCCGTTCGAAACGGGTAGTCGAGCGCGGCGCGGAGCTCCCGGTAGTTGAAGATCTCACCGTTGAACACGATCGTCCATCGCTCGCCCACGCTCGTCATCGGCTGGTGGGAGCCCGTGAGGTCGATGATCGACAGTCGGCGGTGTCCCAGCGCGACCGGGCCGTGAAACCACATCCCCTCGTCGTCAGGGCCGCGATGCCGCACGCTCGCTGTCATGGCCTCGATCACCTCGCGCGCGATCGGGGCGCCATCGACACGCATCCCGCCGGCGATTCCGCACATGGGCTGATGGTATCGACACTGACAGCGCCCTTCTGTCACCCAAGTGGGGGGCAGATCTGACCGGCGATTTTCGGTACCTTGGCGCAATCGGCGACCCGACGCCGACCCTGTGGAGGCTCCCATGGCCAACTCACGACCGTTTCGCGTGCTGGTGATCGTTCAGAACCTGCCCGTACCCCTCGACCGCCGAGTCTGGCTGGAGTGCCAGGCGCTCACGGCACAGGGCTACGAGGTCTCGGTGATCTGCCCGAAGGGCCCCGGGGATCCGGCGTACCAGGAGATCGACGGCGTACAGATCCACAAGTACGCACCCGCGCCGGAAGCGAAGGGCGTCTTCGGCTTCGCGGTCGAGTTCGCGTACTCCTGGATTCGCACCGCGCTGCTCTCGGTGCGAGTGCGCAGGCGGCGGGGGTTCGACGTGATCCAGGCGTGCAACCCGCCCGACACATACTGGCTGCTCGCCAGACTGTGGCGCGCCCGCGGCGTGCGGTTCGTATTCGACCAGCACGACCTGAATCCCGAACTGTTCGTCTCGCGCTTCGGCATCCCCACCTCGCTGTCGCAGCGGATCCAACTGCGGGCGCTCACCTGGTTGGAGCGGATGACCTACCGCACGGCCGACCGCGTGATCTCGACCAACGGTTCGTATCAGAACGTCGCGGTGCAGCGCGGAGAATTGGAGCCAGAACTCGTCACCGTCGTGCGCAGCGGCCCCGACACATCCGTCATGCGTCCGATCTATCCAGACCCCGCCATCCGTGAGGATCTCGACCACCTGCTGGTCTACCTGGGCATCATGGGCCCGCAAGACGGAGTGGAGAACATCCTCTCCGTTATGCACGAGCTCGTGCACACTCGTGGCCGCACCGGGGTTCGTGCCGTGCTGATGGGCTTCGGCGACTGCCTCGAGGAGCTGAAGACGGAGTGCACACGGTTGGGGCTCGACGGCAGCGTCACCTTCACCGGGCGCGTGGGCCCGCCGAAGATCGCGCAGTACCTCAGCGCCGCAGACATCGGGCTCGGCCCCGACCTGGACACCCCGCTGAACAACGTCTCGACGATGAACAAGACCATGGAGTACATGGCGTACGGCCTGCCGTCGGTCTCCTTCGACCTCGCCGAGACCCGGGTCTCAGCGGGCGATACCGGCGTTTTTGTGGCATCCGGCGACATCACGGGTTTCGCCGACGCTGTCGAAGCACTGCTCGACAGCCCCGAGCGACGCGTCGAGCTGGGGGTCGCCGCGCGAAAGCGGGTGACGGAGCACCTCGACTGGAAACCACAGGCGCAGGCCTATGTCGGTGTCTTCGACGGGCTCCTCGCCGCTCCGCCAGGTCCCGAGCGGCTGGAGGCCTGGCCGCACCGCGCTCGGGACGGAGCCGGCGCCGGCGACGACCCGCTCGCTCCCAGCTTTGTCGACCTTGACGACGGGGGCGAGCTGAGACGTTTTATCCGTGATCGCACCGAAAAACCTGTCGAAAATCAGCCCCTAGCACGCGACTCCGAAAAAAGCAAAAAAAATACCCCCCAAACGTGGGCTGGCGTCGATCGGGTCTGATACGCTAGTCGCGCGTAATGCTCTTCCTATGAGCATCCCACTGACTGCTGTGAACACACTACAGACTGCACAGTCAGCCCGTCATCGATCGACACCGTCGTCCCATCGGAGTCCGTATGCCTATGCTGCTCAACCGTCCTCGCCACCGTGATCGCGTCGGCGTTCCTCAAGCCTCCCTGTTCGTTGTGCTCTGCAGCGCAGTGGTCGTCGCCTTGGCGCTCGCCACCGCGCCGGTGATCGCCCAAGCAGACTCCACGCCGGGAATCTTCGCCGACGACCTCAAACCCGAGATAACGGTCGATCCAGACAGATCGCCGGTCGAACTGGGAGTGCGCTTCAGCCCCCAGAGCGATGGCAGCATCACCGCGCTGCAGTACTACCAAGGCCGCGCGACAACCGGGGTTCACGAGGCCACCCTCTGGTCATCGACCGGAAGGGTGCTGGCTCGGGCCGAGTTCTCACAGACTCGCACCGAGGGCTGGCGCACGATCGAGCTGTCTCAGCCGGTTCCCGTAAAAGCAGGCAGCACCTACGTCGTCTCGTACCACGCGCCTCACGGCTCCTACCCGGTGACAGAAGACGACCTCACGTCGAGTCGCACGCAGGAGGGGTTCCGCCTCGAGGCGGGTGCCGGGGTCTACAACTACGGCGCTGAAAGCGAATTCCCCAGAGACACGTATCAGGGCTCCAACTACCTTGTCGATGTGGTGTTCGCCGAGGGAGCTGTCGGCACGCCGACGCCGCCCACTCCCACGCCGACGCCCACTCCCACTCCCACTCCCACGCCGACGCCGACGCCGACTCCCACACCGACACCGACGCCTACGCCGACCCCCACTCCCACGCCGCCGCCGGTTTCGACCCCCTCGTCAGCCGGTTGGACGGTGAGCGCCGCCACGGTGGGGCTCGCCCCGCTCGGACTGTCGTGCCAGAACCTGCCGGTCTACCAGGGCAGCAGTGATGTGCCCCGCGGCACGGTGATCAGCGGTCAACGAGTCACCACGCCGTTGAACCTGTCGGCCGGCGCGATCACGATCGACCGCAGCTGCATCCAGCCGACCACTGCGTGGCGCGGCCTGCCGATCCTGAGCACCCAGGACAACAACACGTTCGCGATCGCGTCAGAGCGGGTCACGATCCGCAACAGCGAAATCGACGGCTCGTTGCTCGATACCGAGTCGGCTGCCTGGGCCACCGGGTTCATGGGCGTGGCCGACCTCGTCGGAAACTACTTCCACCACCTCGGAAGCGGAATCGCGATCATGCACTCGGGCGAGACCCTGGACATCCTCGTCGAGCGCAACTACGTGACCGAGCTGATCGCCTGGGGCAACGCGGCGACCACGGGCAACCACACGGACGCCTTCACCGTGCGCGACTTCACGGCGTCCAAGCGTGCCGACCGCGCGTTGACCATCCGCAACAACAGGTTCAACTCCGACTCCGGCAACGACACGGGCGCGCTGTTCATCCAGTCGTACTCCGGCCGCATCGACAACGTCCTCGTCCAGGGCAACCTGCTCGAAGGCGCGGGCTACCAGCTCGGTCTGAATGAGTTGAACAACCCGTACAGCAACCTGCGCGCGATCAACAACCGCTTCACCGGCACCGGCTTCGGCGCCACCTACGCGCAGCGCGGACCGGGCTGGGTCCAGTGGACCGACAACTACATCTACAGCTCGAACGCCCCCGACGCGCGCGGCGCGATCGTGCGCGAACCCTGACCTGACGCGTAGGAGGCCGTCACCTCTCGGGGCGGGTCAGCGATTCTCGCTGGCCCGCCCCGAGAGTGCGTTCCCGTGCGCCGCGCGGCGCAGCAGGCTGGCGTGATGCGCCGTCATCTCGTCGATGCCCGCGGGCGCGAGAGTTGCGGGGCGAGCGCCGTGGGCGGACGCGGGCGGCACCGCCCGCTCCCTCATAACCAGCCGGCTGACGGCGGAGACAGCCCGCACGACCGATTCCGCGTTCGTCTGGCGCCTGGACCGCACCCTGGCCCACCCCACCCGGGCGTCGGTGACCGCCTGCGCGGCGCCGCACGCGTTGGGCACCAGCACCGACCGGTCGGGGTCCCGGGCGACCAGCTCGGCCGCACCCCCGACGTCGCTGAGAATCAGGGGGAGCCCGGCGCCCTGGGCCTCGGTGGCCGCGACGGGCCACCCTTCGAAGAACGAGTTCAGCAGAAACGCGTCGGCGGCCGCCAGCAGCGTGCGAGCATCGGAGTTCGCGAGCAAGAGCACCCGGTCGGCGTGCCGGCTGCTGCGGCGTATCCCGTCTGCCCGGCGCAGTTCGACCCGGTCAGACGGCTCGCCGGCGATGATCAGGCGCACGGGGATGTCGAGCGCCTCGGTCGCGCGGAGAAACGAGGCGACCGTGCCGGCGATGTTCTTCTGCGCGTCGAAGCGCGCCAGACACAGGAAGACCACGTCGTCGCCGAGCCGGTCGCCCGTGGTCCGTTCGAGCCGCGCGCGCGCCGCTCGCCGCTGCGCGTCATCCGCACGCCCCAGCTCTGGCGCTCGGTTCGGCACCACGACGATGCGTTTGCCGAGCGGCTCGGGCACGCGGTGCGCGTGGAAGTCGCGCACCACCTCGCTCACCGCCACCGCGGTCTCCGAGTGCTCCAGCAGCCGTGTGAATTCGGCCCACCGCTGGCGGGTGTAGTGGATCTCCGTATTGTGCAGCACGGGCATAAGAGGGATGCCGCTCTCGAGAGCGAGGCGTTCGAGCACGGGCGATGCGCTGTGCAGCTGGATGACGTCGGGACGCGCCTCGCGCAGCGCCCGACGAGCGGATGCCTCGTCGGTGACGGCGTGAACCGTGATGCCCTGCTCGCAAAGCCGTCGCGCACGCACTCCGTCGCCCTGGCAGACGATCACCGGCTCGATGCCCGCGGCCCGCAGCCCGTGCGCGAGCATCTCGACGACCGAGCCGATGCCGCCGATGTCGAGATGGTCGGTGGCGAGCACGGCAACGGTGTCGGGCACGGATGCGACGGACAGCTCACGCTGCGGGGGCGCGGTCTGTTCGGTGGTGGCGACCGCGGGAAGCCCCGCGCGGAACAGCCGCCGGGTGATCCGGTGCACGTACGCGTACCGCCAGCGTGGGGGCAGCAGGCTGGTGGCATCGGCCAGCAGGCCGTAGCAGAGGGCCGCGACGGCCCCGAGGCCCCGGGACCACACGGGGCGGGAGCGCTCGCTCATGCGCGCACCCGGCGGGCCGGAACGGGAAGCAGGCCGGCGAACGGCCTGCTGCGACGTGACGGCTGGAGCCAGTCGGCCGTCTGGGGCGAGGCGCCGAACACGGCCCAGAGTCCGGCCTCCTGCGACAGCCCGACGACGGGGGCCGACTGCGACGCCGAGAGCAGCGCCCCGAGGCGGCCGGGCGACAGATTCGCCAGCACCAGGACCTCGCCGGCGGGGCGCTCGACGATCGCCTCGCGGGCGGCGTCTGTCGAGACTGTGGCGGCCGAGAAGGATCGACCGAATCGGGTCAGACCGTCGACGCTGGTCGCCGTTTCGCCGTCTACGGCGAGGTCGAGTGCACGGATCGAGTCGGCGCCCGCACTTCGCGCCACATCGTCGATGGAGAAACGGATGTCGGCGAGTACGACGTTCACGGATGCGGCATCCGGCGCCGTCGCGGCGCGTGCGGCGAGCGACTCCCGCCACCAGGTGGACAGCCCCCGGGCGCGGCGGGCGAGGCGTGCGGTGCCGCGCGACGGAGCGGTGCGTCGGATGGTGCCGCAGGTGGTGTGCAACGGCAGCAGGTTCGGGTAGGTGTCGCCCACCCAGCGGTGCGCGACATCGAGGTGGAGCAGATTGGCGGTGAGGCTGTTGTGGGTGAGGGGCACGTCGATCACAGCGGCCCGCAGGCCGGCGCTCCGCATCCGCGCGCAGTACTCGACGGCGTAGGCGTGCCAGCCGAGCTGGGTCTCGTCGGCGAGCGGCTCGCGCAGCACCCGGTCGCGTCGAACCATAAAGAGCACCTCGTCCATCGTCTCCACACGACGGGGCTGCGGCGCCCGCTCGCCGAGCGCGAGGACCCGGTCACGGATCCTGCCGATCACCCGGCCACGCCGGTCGACCCCGACGGCGCCCAGCACCCCGATGTCGGGCGAGTCGACCAGGTTTCGGGCGGCGGACTCCAGACCGGCCAGCGAGTGCAGGTAGACATCCTGATGCACAAAGGCCACCACCTCATTGCGCGCGAGACGCGCCCCGTGGTTGAGAGCGGCGCCGGCGGTCGAGAACTCGCCCCCGCGATTGTCGACGGGGATGAACTGGGTCTCCGGCGCGCTTCCGATGCCGAGCCGTATCGACCGCTCGAGACACGATGCGAGCACCTCCGGGTCGTTGAACACGCAGACGATGGACACCGGCGTTCTCCCGGCAGCGCCGGCGCTCACGAGCTCCCCGTCCCTGCTGCCGCCTGACGCCCACGGCCGAGTCGCAAGACGCGGGTGCGGACGAGCCGGACGATGTCATCGAGTTCGGCGCGCAGGAACAGGCGCATGGCCCCGAGGTGCCCGAGCAGCACGCCGACTCCGATCGCCGCGATAGACAACACCGGCCACCAGTCGGCCGTCGCGAACGCGACGGCGAATCCGACTGAGCCTGCCACCACCGCGCAGAGCCCGGCACGTGCCGAGACGGATCCGATCATCGCCCATCTCGCCCCCAGCAGCCTTCCCACCAGAGGCTGCCTGACAAGCGTCGAGACGACGGCGATTGCGAGAAATCCCAGGGCCCACGCGACGAGGCCGTGGGGCGCCGTGAACAGCGCGACCACGATGGTCGCGGCATCGACGATCACGGCGAAGACGAACCAGGTTCCCGGTCGGCCCATGCCGTAGAAGACCCCGTGGTCGAGCATCGCCACCATGGTCAGAATCCCGACGCAGCTCAGAACCTGCGCAACCCCGATGGATTCGGCCCACTGGGCGCCGAACAGGAACGGCACGAGCTGCGGCGCGCTGGCCGTCAGGAATATCATCACCGGGATGACGACGGCGTAGGTCATCCCCAGGGCTCGACGGTAGCCCGATCGCAGCCGTTCCGGCTCGGTGCGGATTCGGGCGAAGACGACGGTGGTCACCGGCAGCACCGCGGCGGCGGTGACGTCCTGGGCGATCTGCACCAGCCGCTGCGCGACGTTCAGGTAGCCGAGTCCCGTGGTGCCGAGGAACGCGGCGATGATCGCGTACTCCGCCCACTGCCGGAGCACTCCGACCAGATCGACGCCGACGACCTTCAGGCCGAACGACGTCATCCGCCGAAACTCCGCCGCCGAGAACTGCAGTCTCGGCAGCCACCTGGCGGCGGCGCACGCGTATACCGTCGTGATGACCTGGAACAGCAGCATCTGCGCCACGAGCGACCAGACGCCGAAGCCCTGGAAGGCCAAAACGATCGCGCACGCCTGGCCGGCGATGCTCGCGATGAACGACTGCACGGCGAGTGCGCGAAACCGCATCTGTCGGCGCAGCAGCGCGACCGACACGGAGCTGAGCGACACGAGCACGACCAGCGGCGCCAATGCGCGCACGACATCGGCCGCCTCCGGGGTGCGGAAGATCGCCGCGAACAGGGGCGCGGCGAGAATCAGCCCGCCCGCGAGAACGAGCCCGGCCGTCACCGAGAACCAGAAGGCCGTGCTGAGCATCCGTGCGGATGTTTCTCGCGCCTGCACGACGTAGGTCGAGAATCCCATGTCGGCGAGGAGGTAGGCGATGGGCAGCACCGCCGTCGCGGCAGCCACCGTGCCGAACTCGGCAGGAGCGAGCAGCCGGGCCAGGATCGCGATCGTGACGAAACCGCCGATGCGCGCGACCCATTTCTGACCGGCCGTCCACAAGACAGCGGTGACAGCCTGGTGCCCGAGCGCGAGCCGCGTGTCCTCCGGGGCGGATGTCACGTGCCCCACCTGAGGTCCCGGTGGTGACGCACCTTCCAGCGCAACTGCTCCACCGCCTTGAGGGGTCGCCCGAGACCCCGCCGCTGCGCTGCGCGATACGCCGACCGGGGCCACACGTCGGCGGGGTCCGTCTCCTCGGCGAATCGCAGGAGCGCGTCGGTCGACGCGGCAGACC
>Ga0247741_1001199_pt1 | contig 14349 bp, 14 predicted proteins | sample UWRJL213509R2_FD_180945 | JGI IMG/M metagenome (GOLD analysis project Ga0247741, IMG submission 180945) | Plant litter microbial communities from Arlington Agricultural Research Station in Wisconsin, United States - UWRJ-L213-509R-2 | ecosystem: Environmental > Terrestrial > Plant litter >... | reverse complement strand
ATTTTATTGCTCGGCTGGAGGTTGCCAACCAGCTTCTACCATGAGCTGTTCCCGGTTAGAGAAGGCTTCAAAATCGCTTCTTCGAGATTTTTACCAGGCAAATGATTTTGATTTTGTGCTTCGTGATCTTTACCATCAAGAAAGTTGGCGATCAAGTGCTCATCGCCAAGATTTCTAACAGTCTATGACGCTTTTTTTTCCCTTAAATTTTTTTGTAAATGAGGCAGTCACATTGGACACAGGAAACCACCGCCTTTCGAAAAAGTATAAAGGTGGTGATATAATGTGATCAAGTCCTTCAGTTCAACCCACCTCAAATACAGTCACTCGATCGAAGAAACTCTTTTACATAAAAACATCATCATTATCATGAAGGTAAGGCATCGTTTATCTTTCATATTCGTTGCTAAAATTGATTACCCAGGTCATCGCCAGTCTTGTATTTGCTTTCACTGTCCTCGCCACGATTGCCAGTGCGGCTGTCTCCAGTTCAGCTGAAGTCGCTGGCCCAGTTCCACCTCTCGAAGGACGGGCTGCGGTAAGCCCAAGGGTTTTTTATATAGAAGCAGACTTTTCCTAACCCCGTTTATTCCAGTCCGCTTGCAAGGCGTCGAACTGCGCTTGTAACAAGGTTCAAGGACAGTTCTGCGGGAATCAGGGGATCAATCCATCTTGCACCAACGGACACGTCTTTGAATGCAACAAGAGCACCGGTAAGACGTGCGACTATGGGGTCAGGGACTCTTGCGTCAAGTGCGGAAAATTATCGTGTTAAAGTTTCGAGACTCCGAGGGCTGAAGACAAAGTGTATTTTGGAGAATATGTTGCCCTGAGCAAGTAAAGAACCTTGTTAACAAAATTTTACGGATATTCGATTGTGTTCCGAATATAGTTGTGATGCCCAGCGGCTTTTCGAAGAGCCACTCAGAAACCACATAACCCAAGTTAATTTTCTATAAATGGTAACTTCTTCCTTACTTGGTAATGTTAGTATTCAGTACTTGTATTCAACGCCGCCCTTCGTCCTCCTTCATAGGCTGCTTGAATGATACTCGTAAGTTTATTCTAGATCGTAACAATAGGTTAAATTGTGTTTTGGCGCAGAACCCAAGTGAGACCACGTCGGTAAAGTGACACTGTTGTTGAACAATTGAATGGTTGAGCCTTTACTAACGTAATCTTCTTCGTTCTTCAACATTGAAACTTATGGGTAAGAAATCGTTATATGTATTGACATGCCCTCACGTATGTAAATCTCAGCATTCTGTACGGGTCTTGTGTCTTAATTACCACCTTGAGATGCACAGCTATTGGCAGCTTCCCCACTTCGTTCCACAACAATCTGCTTGTCCCAGGTCATAAAATTCATGTGACTTTTGCTCCTACAAGCTAGACTGGCGACTAGGGTTATATCGGAGGCTGCCCTTGGGAAACTAGGCTATACGAGCGAGTTGTTTATCTTCAGTCGGTATGCATCAATTTACAGGCCCATGCATCTGGAAGGGAGGAGTATATACATGCAACACGCATATTCCCAGCTGAATCATGAGCTATAAAGCGACTCGAATATTCTCGGGGTGAGAATGTACGTACATACGCAGTTTAAATTAGATGTTTGTATAGCCAAGTTGCCTTGTGGAAAAAGTATGTTTCCGCTTATATAAGGTTAACTGCATGCTGGTCGCAAAGCGCACTTTTAAATGACTGGAATATTTAATTTTAAGATATTGGACGCTCCCCCGTCGGCTCCAGATTACAAAGCACTGCGATGTACCTTACCCTGCATACACTCACAGAGGAGAAGTATGGAACACAGAAGATGATACGAGGGATTGTATGGATCTCTTCGGTCGTTTTATTTCAGAAATGATAAACTAGAGCTAACCCAATTCCTATTCTAGGGTGGGCAGAACCGCAGAAAAGGCCTTGACGAAAACGTCTATACCCAAGAGAATGCGGGTTCTACCGAATATACGATGATCTTTGTGGCGAGGAAGGCCCACACATTGGTCCTCACGGGGGCATATACTTCGTCTTTTAGATTCTTGATGACTGTCAATATATGAAAAATAGGCCCTCAAATGACAGCCACAGCCTCACGTGGAGGAAGAACCGCGCTGGCGCCAACGATCACAAAAACATTCAACGTAACAAGGAGCGATATACAAGGTGGGAATGCCCAATTGACAATGCATAGGAATATATTGCATGGGTACGAAGTCTACTGTGTGATCCACTCTCTTCCATTGGAAGTACGATCTGTGAACTTGATATCTGATTTCAGAAATTGTGGTAGAATGGGCCTAATAAGTGTCACCAATGAATTTCACCTGATCTCCATATATACACTTGAATGTGATTAGGAGGGCCATGCTGACATCAAAGAATCCCAAACTCCACATGAAAACGTGTTTCGCCGAAGAGGACGCAGTGTCATATGGCATGGTTTAAATAGGGTCTGAAGCAGATGGCAACAATACTCTCAGTATATTGCTCTCATGATTGTGTTTTTCTTCTCGCGAGTACTCTGCCAGGAAAAACAGTGGATCATCTTCTGATTGCCATTTTTCTATAAAAGCGGTCAAGCATATCCATCGATCATGTTAAAGAAGTTTGTTCAGTTACAAATTCGCAAATATGTTCATCAAGACAGTCTCCTCAATTTTGCTATTGACGGCTGAGAGCGCCTTTGCGTTCGCCACATCTTCGGTTGCGCCTGCCTGTCCTGGATACATTCGAACAGGAGAGGTCTGGAGTAACGGTGACAACTGGAAGTATTGGATGGACCTCCCATTGGATGCATACCCAGTCAGTACACATAGAATGATACATCCGTCGAATCATGACTGATTGTTGGTGCTAAGAACGAGAAGAATCGCACGAAGGCATACTACGCAGATCTTTGCGAGAAAGGAGCTACATACTCGATCTCCTTTGTAGTAAGTCAATCCAGTTCTAACGCCACTATCTAAATAATCAGGAACATCCTCTCTAATCAATGCAATAAATTACACACGATAGACGCTCGACGACTGTCAACCAATGATCAAGAGATACGGGAATTGGAATGACAACCGAAGTCAGCTATATCAGCTTCAGGTTCATAACGGTGCGAGGCCGTTTGGGGTCAATCCCGACGCATCAGCCACCTGGACATGCCCTAGCGATACAGACTCGCCTTTCTCCTACACATATGAAGTTTACTATGTAAGTTGACTTAGTTATCCATTCTTTCTCGATAACTGAGTCACCCCTGTGGTTCATTAGAATGGCCTTCATCGGGATGAGTTCCTGGAGAAAGTTGGATTTAAGTTTACCAAGACGTCTGCTTCGACGTGATTGACCTTGCCTGACCATACCACACTATACATATAGTCATTTTCTGAGAGTCGTTTGAAATTATCATATCGATATTAGAAAACGACCTCATTTCACGACCGTCGATTTGGCTGCCCTCATAAGGATACGATAAAACTAGTACTCCATCGTGCGGAGCACGGGTACAGCGCAGTAGTTGCGCAGTAGTACCGCAGTAGTACTACTTACCTACCTCGGCCATCTGCAGCCTCACAATCTTGTGCGAACTTGCAGTGCAGTCTGCTGCAGACTTATCACCAAGCGACGTTGAAATTTACCGCCAGGGTCTCTTCACACAAATAATATCCAGCCAACCCACTCTCCTCCTCTCTCCAGAATCGCTGCTCGCGCTGGGTCCATGCAAGTGTAACTGGGCCCACCCGCCACTCCCAGAAAATTAAAGCGCACTCTTGAGTTCAGCTTAGAAGGAGCTAAATTTAGCGGCAGTTCTCAAAAGATTGTACTTAGTATCATCATGAAATATGTACCCAGTAAGTAACCACGCTGTTCGTGATCTTTTGTCTGGTATACAGGCCCGCCTGCTGTGAAGAACCGCTGGAGTTATGGTTCGGATCCCTTTTACCCATTGCGCCCATCAGATAGGTCTTTGAATGGCGACCAATTTCCTACATTTGCCCTCAAAACGTGCGCGTCACATCACGGTACCCAAATCTCACGCGTTCGCCGCATGCCATTGAATTGTTCAGAAATTTCCCGCTGTCCAGGTTTGTTTCTTGACCCTCATCATTCCTTCTGCTGGCTCAGTAGGTCCCACCCCATCGCCTATACTTATTCGATTCCTTTCGTTCACTATGCAAGACTCCGACCGAAGAGGCTTCTGGACATACAAGCTTCACGCCATTCTCCGTCCCGCATCTCGTGCCACGGTTCCTAGCGCTGTCAATAGTCCAAGCATGAATCGCCATCCAGCTGGAGAAATCTGGCGACATGTTCTTTCCAAAGCTCTCTACGAAGACCTTAGGCGGGCAGATTACGGCCTTCGACGCTTCGTTCGCCTTGAGCACTGGGGACTCAGTGGTACTCTACTTTACGATATTCCTGTGTCTCCGGTAGCTGTTCCCGATGGCGTTGTCGAAAAGGGAGTCCACATTAATCTGAAGACTGTGTTTGGCGATATGGGCGATTCGAAGAACCACGGAATGCATATGGATAACCTACTCGATGCAATCGGTGGCAAGGTCGTCTATTTTCCCTCGTATGCCTGCACATCCTTCATTGTAAGTTCTGAACTTGACGGCTCAGATGCTTTATGGTAACATTTTCTCCAGATCGGCCAAACCATGAAAGCATTTTTTCTTGAGCAGCCTGCCTTGTGCCCGATGCCTACCCAGGATGGATTCTCGGTTGCAAATGTTGCCGCAAATGGCCCTCCGGATTTACTTTCGCAGCCATCTCTGGACGTGGATCTCTCAAGTGTAGGCTTCATGGATGGCGACGATGACTTCTTTTCGGGTAGTCACTATCTGTCTGATTTGACGGACACATTCTTGCGGGATAGGCTGGACCAGGACGACCCTCTTCTGGCTCTATGCGTACGAACATCAAAATTTGGCCTAATACGAGACTCGCCTTCAGACGGAGAAGAATCGGACGACAGCCTGAAGGAGGATAGTGACAGCTCGCTCTCGACGATTGATTCTGCTGGGCTCATCACTCCTCTCATGGATATCTCCGACGTTGATGCTTCTGGTGATGGTCTAGTTGAATGCTTGCACTCGAAGGCCGCCCCTGGCGATACATCCATTTTCAAGGTCGCTGGACTCGTGTCGTTCTTGGATGTTGAGGAAGGGGAATGAGATATCGTCGACCTGGTCGGGAGTGCACAACGTCTGATACTATTGAACCACATTCTTTTGAAATTTTACACAACGACAGAGCTACATCTTCTTCAGCGGGAATATAATATTGAATTTAAATGACCAAAGATGCCATAAGCCCTGCAGCTAAATTGGCCTGTAGCGAAATGGAAGGGTACACATTTTAGAGAAAGTTTTGTTTCACGGATATTCAACGCCAGCGGCTTTCATGAGGTCGGCGACTTCGACGTCTAGCAGAATAGGTTAAAGGCTTCTCAAGAGATACTCAGATAAGTACTCACGATCTTCTGTGTTCCGCATCCGAGATGAGAAGGTGCAGACATTCCCTGAATAGAGATAAGAGACGCAATAAATATGATGTCATTGACTTACCGGGCCCGAACACAAAGTCGCCACCTATCTGGCCAAGATTGCCTTGTTTACCAATCATAGAAGGGTGTAGAATGCCGCGCTATAATTCCGAATCAGTATGTTGGTAAGAGGCGTAAAGTAGAAGCATTTCATACCCACATGCTCTGCAGTGTCTGCAGAGCGAGGCCAGACTTCAGGTAACTCGGTTTCTTTTGCCCAGCCGGTGTTCCTTGAAAAGTCTCAATGGTCATACCCAGCGCCTTATACAACACCCTTGACGGATCCGCATAAATTTCTCCGGGAAAGTGAGTGACACCTATATTCGACTCTGTACTTTGACACGGTTCGTGAGGTCTGAGTGAGACACACCTTTATAGACTGCAATCACACTAGCTTCTCCGCACCCGATGACGACGACACGAGTTCCTGCTCTATCTAGTGCGTCTTTTGACACTGCACCAAGATCTTCAACGTACGACTGGATTCTGGATGAATTCACTCGATGACTCTGGACGCGTATTTGTCAAGCTCACCTGGCAAGCCTATCCATCGAATGTCAACCAGGACTAGTCAATCACAAAGAATCACCGCTAATAATAATGGCGTACCCCGCATCCAAAGTGACCTATGTAGTGGCGCTAGGTTATTCTATGACAATAATGGGATTTGTTTGCTGGGGAACATACGGATAAAAACGACGATGGTCTTTTGTTGCTCGAATAGAGATCCGAACTTGACTTTCTCTCCTTTGTAGTCCAGGATATCGATATTTGAGGCTTCCGAGATAACTTTCTCGTCTGGAAGCGCCTTGAAGTCTGTCATTTCGGTACAGTGAGGTTGTAGCAGTTGTTTAAGACGCACATGAAACCGGCTCGGAAGTATAGTGCCGGTCATCTCCCACGCCCCACCTTGAATTCGAACCGAGACACCCAGCACCCACTGTCATGCACTATGTCACTCCTCCCACATCTCCTCCATTCCACCCCATCTCACAAGTCTAGCGTATTGCAACTGAGTACTGAGTACTGAGGTCTTACTACCATGTCTATGACTGCAAGTGGCCCAGAAGCTCAAGATGCGCTCTTCGAGAAACCTCCGAAGGCCCATGTCCCCGCAGCCTTGGCTAATGCTTCCATGCGACTCGATTTTCCTCCATCCTACGTTCTAGTAGGAGTTTACAGACTGTTTACCGACAAGCTGCTGTACAAGTCAGCATGGGACAAATGCCGTCATGCAGCGAGACGTGGTGCCATTGTCGGAGCCATTTGGGTACGTTGTTCAATCTCCCTGCATACGCTGGAAACTGATAGTAATGTAATCACAGGCTGTCTTGACGTTTTCAATCCAGAGGAAGTTTATCGAAATATTCCTGTCCAAGTAAGTTTGAGATGATCTCTATCACCGTCGTCTCACTGAGCGTTCCTTTGCACGGCAGTTCACCTCGAATTACTGGCCTTTCGCATGACACTATGTTCGGGTACCAGGTCCCATTCAACATCCACACATGTGCGTATTTTTCATCTCGCTTCTCAATAGCTCCTGACATTCTCTCCTAGACGCGACCCTCATGATCGTTGGGTCTCAAGTCACCCGTATCATGCAATTCTTCCTCCGACGGAACATTAGCATTGCACGGGACCGAGTATGGGATCAAACTGTTGCTTCTCGAGGAAAAGGACCGGACTTTTGGCAACCCTATGTTGAGGAATGGCAGAGCCCTCCACGCGTAGAAGTCAACTCAAAGCAGCAGAAATTCGTGAATAAGTGGCTTGGTGGCTGGTTCGGGCTCTTCGTCGTGAAAAGAGGTGAATTGTTATCCTTGGTTTTCCTGTTACACTACTCATCCAACGCCTCAGTTCTTCTTTCACCTTTCCAAATTTATCCCTTTGTCGGGATGGCAGTGTCGGCCTGGTTCAAGGCGCTTGGAACGGCTCATGTTTTGCATAGACGTGTACGTTAGCTCCTGTATACGCCCGTTTCCATGCACTGAAGCGTCCTTGTCACATATCTAGTACTTTGCAGCCAAGAAAATGTCAGAACAACAAATTGCTGTCTTCATGGAGGAGCGAAAGTGGGATTACCGCAGTATGTCGCCAATTCTTTTTTTCGCCGTTTCACCAATCAACTTGCTCATGCTGTATCTCCTTAGGCTTTGGTTTCGCTGCTGCGTTCCTTGAGAGTTTTCCTATCATCGGACTTGCCTTCACGGTCTCAAACCGAGTCGGTGCGGCGATGTGGGCTCATGGTATGTATTTCACTGACATTGTCCTCTTACTGTTGTACCTAAGTAACTTCCGTATTTGCAGACCTAGAGAAACGGCAACACTTTGTCGCAGAAGAGAAGCAACAAGGTCGCTTTGGCTCGTCGAAAATAGATTAATTTGACGTCTGTCCACCTGCCGATGTTGTATTCTAGTATTTGCAAATATACACATCCCTCAAGCATCGAGTCCAGTCTATGGAATGTCCGACGTCGTCACGCCCAAAGACCCTAATAGACTTCCCGGTATTTGACCTCAGACGGTGTTGGCCATAAAGAAACAAGGAGGGATGTATCTACGAACTCCTTTGGAACATCCGAATCTGAATCCCAGCGGTATGTTTGATACGCGGTGCTTTGGACCAACATCGCAATAAGATTAGATTGCTCACACCATCTCTCGGCATGTGCAACCACGTGTAAGGAACCCCGACTTCACAGCACCATTGAACCAATGCTGTGGCGCTTTCCCATCGGCTTCCGTTGACAGGTACAGTGTTCTGTTTACAGGTTCACAGCCGAACATCGACAACTGGACATCGCTTTATCAGCCTCGTGATGCCGCAATTGCCTCGAGGCGTCTGAACTTGACGCTGAGGCTACAGCGGGATTAGGTAGCGCCCATTCTCTCTCACACACCAACACCAGCACCCGCACCAGTAAGTTGTCAATCTCGTCCTCTAGTCTTGTCGCTGAGCCCAATGCCTAGTGACTTTCTTCCAAGGTGCATCGAACATCAAGATCAGTGGCAATCCGTCCTTCAATGTTGTCAACGGCAGTCAGCAAGTCTTCGACCAGAGCCGCCACAATCACATCAAAGACTCGTACAATACGAGGAATAAGAACATAACAGACTCTTATAACGACAACTCAGGGCGCTACAGTGAGTTTGATCGCAGTTATGACTCTGAGATCGATCTGACGGTAGGGAATTTGTATTCAGACGGGATCAGCTCCAACTCCCTCCCTGCAATCGATTTTCGCCATGATCGTGGTCAGCGAACACCGTCCCCCTACGGTACAACCTCCATATACAGAGTGCCGGCTCGTATCTGACCTACGCGTAAATTACAGGCAATCAACATGCACCTCCTCCACAACAAGCGTACCCACAAGTATCTTACGGATACGGACCGCCTACCTCACCGTATCCACCACAGTACGGCCAAGGACAATACCCTCCGCCGACAGCGTACCCGCAACAGTATGGTCAAGGCCCATTTTCCCCGCCAATGCACCTACAGGCCCCTGGCAGTCGGATCAACAACCACGAGTCGTTCAACACCCGGAATGAGCAGATGCATGATGCGTACAACGATCGGTCGTATACGTACGGTGAGTTCTGTCTACCTGTAACTTTCTTCAACTTCGCTGACGACCATCGACAGAGGAAACCGACGAGAGTCCGTCCGCGAGAAGAAAGGGGAAGAAGAAGAGGGCGCCAACGCCACCTTCTGGATCAGACGGTATGAAATTCACATTCGGAAGCCCATCACAGAAATACTCATTGTTTTAGACGAGGGAGACGAACCACCAAGAGGCATGCCTGGTAGAGAAGCAGGTGCCACCCAGAGACACAATACTCCTCAAGTAAGGGCGCTCGATCCACAGAGAACTTCACCTATGTCCCCCCAGTCTCAATATCCAGCCTCTCAGTACAACAACTACCATGCAGGGTCTCAAATCCAGGTAACTAATCCTCAGATAAATTCCATGAGTCCTGCTATGGTGTCTACAATGGGCCAGCTCATGAAACATGTGCAGAAGGAGACTGCGTGGTCTGATGATGAAGAGGAGACGAAACCATCAAAACCTCGCCGGAAACCCCAGAAGATGGAAGAGAAGAGCAGCAGCAGCGAGAGTGATACTCCCTCGACTAGGAAAAGAGGGCCTGACGCGCTTGGGGACCGAATGGCGAGACTCAATATCAACGATCAATCTCAACCGGCTTTCTCTCGCGTCAAGTCCGATCCTCAGGTTCCGTTGGCAACGAATGCACAGACTATTCCTCGTCCCGAAGCGTCGACGCATGCTGAGAGTACCCTGGACATTCCGACGCAGATTAAGGACCGCCTCAGCACTCCGGATAATCAGCCTCAGCCCCAATCTCAACCGTTGCCCAATCCTTTCTTGCCTGGTGCCTGGCCGAACCCTTGGGGCATTCCTCCTGACAATGGAGCCAATGCTCCGTCCGTGCGGGTCGACCAGAGCGCTCATAGCGCCACCTCCAATTCATGGAACACAGACAACGAGAACATCTATGGCTCACATAATAACAATTCTGTCAAAGCGAGCGTCGTTCAGGAACCCGGTGCGTGGTGTAATTGAGTTCTAATCGGAGTCGTCATCTTATGCAATTTACAGCCAAGAAACAGGGGAAACGGATATTCGGTCTGCGCAGGTCGTGAAATTTCGATTGAATCGGTTCGACAGATCTACAGGCATATTTCAGTACACTCAACCGTTGACCCTCGCGGAGTTTTTGGTGTCAACGCTTGCGTTCAGACTCTGAAAGGTACCCCCAGCTACGAGAAAAGGCCATATCGTACCCTGACACAGTACACGCCCTGGATGTGCTACTTATAATTATTGACAATCCCTTCTCGTAGACCCGTATTGCGAGCTTCTCCCTAGGATTACCGTGGCCATGTACCTACTAGACTGGCCGAGAGTGCTTCAGCTCCTACAAATACTAGTGAGATTTAGTCTTGTTCACCCTACTTATTAGAACTTGAGGTGGTTCTCAAATATCAGACAGACACTGTCGTAGCTGCTGTTCACTTAAAAAATTAAACACGGGAAGTGAACGTCTTGTGCACGGTCATTTCAGTAAGCGGACTCGGTATTGTCCCTGTGCAAACACTAAAAGAAAACAGACCGTCGGCGACGAATGCGGATCCCATAAACGGTAGCAAAACACTCGTCAGCGCTGCAGCACTTCGTTGTAGGCCAAGGCCATGTCACTACGGGCGTTGAGCGCATTTGCCTGAGGCCGTAGTACGCTGATTGCATCTTTTCTGTCCTCCAAATGAACAACAGCGCCAAATGATCCTGGATTGTACGTCGTAAAAGAACTACGAAAATTTGTGAAAGACACTTCAGAAAATTCCCTATACGATATTGAATGGATCTTGCAGTTCGCAGAATAATTTGACGCGGAAATATATTGTTACAAAATACTTAACACTGCGATACATTAAAGAGGCATTGATCCTTCATCATACTACCTCACTCATCCACCGGAAAGCTATTTCAGTGCATGTATCACATCACTCCATCGCCGTGCTTCCCGGTTCTTCGCATTCGACTTCTCAGTGGCGCCTCTACGCGTCTGAGTTATTCATTCGCAATACAACAAAGAGATATATATATCTGTTGGGTATCACTACTTATCAAGATCTCCGTCCTTACTCCCAAGATTTTAAACATACTTAGAATTATAATAAGTTACACACACCAAATTTGACTAGTGCATCAAAGTCGTCGTCTTCTTGGCGAGGCGGTCACCAAGCACCCGCCTCGTAAATCTAACATCCACAGCTTTGGTAGTTCTGCTCCACATTTGGGAACACTTGTCTGGGTGCCGGGATTCATATCTGAACTTCAGCATATAGCACGGCGCTTCGTTGCAGTTTGGACCGCTGAGCCATAGCTTGGCGGGGAACCCACTGGCAAGTTTATTTCCGCGATCACCACAAATTTTAGGCGGTATATCTTATGACAAATGTATCTGAGGACTGTGACCGCCTTCAGCAACTTGAAGTAAGGGCATCAATAATTACAGGGGGTACCCCTGTATTTCACCAAACACAAGTAGTCCACTGCAAGAATATTTCCCATGCTTCAGTTGTTTGAACACGAAGAAATGATTCCCATTTGGAGTACTTATTGTCGATCCTCCATATATGTAGAAATGATTCTTTGGAAAGGTTGGTGATGATGTGATTTTTTGAAGTCCAAAATCCACTTTTTGTGCCAAGGGTACAGCTATGAGCCATCCATAGAGAAAATCCTTCAAGTTCAGGATATTGATCATGTTTATATGGAGCATAAACTGGTTTTGCGGCAGGGTGCGGCTATAGAAAGCAGGCTTCGCCGACGCCAAAAGTAAGCAGATCGAATTCTGGGTTTGAGTGAATTTGTCTATTAATTCCTTGATAGCTATATTTGCCTCGAGGCTACATGGGGATTTTGTGACGCCAAGCACGAAGGCGCGTGCGCCACAATTTGAACAAGGACCTTGGGGTTGGATCGGTGATCAGCTCGAAGCCCGACGTACAGGTCAGACATAATATAAGAGACCTGTATAATGATGTCTTCTACCAAAAGACCTGAAAACACGAGGTATGCAATCTTTTGGAGTTCTTCTATCTCGTTCTCGCCGTGATGGCCTTCAGGCATCGGGCATAACCAACCCAGCGTTTCCCACCCTCAGCTCAACTTCCCAAGAGGATTGCATGATCGTTCTATCCAGAAGTGCAACCGTTGACTATCGACGACCTCGATCAACCTGGCATGGACCTACGAAACGGATGCTGCAGCCACCGTCCCTACCTACTCGCAGCTCGACTAGTCCACCAGAGACACCGCGTTGGGACAACCCCGATCACTCAAAGCAAACGCGTCGCAGAGAAGCCAAGACATGGTATTATCGTATACTCAAGAGTGTCGGGAAAAGGTTGCTGAATGTGATAAGGGGACACAAAATCATGGTAAATAAACATTTTTCAAATTTGCTTCGTATCACAAACTTACATAGCTCCCTAGATTTTGCTCCTTTCCCTGGCTGTTTCTTCTCTGAGGCTTCATATTTGGCTCATTCCCGATCGTGATGAAGGTCGGAAATTCTGTGGACTACACATCGACTGCATATATGGCCTCGCCCTTTCGATCTCTTTTTGTGCCCTGGTAATCTCGTACACTTGCAAACAAGAAATGAACATACTCCTGGATGGTCTTGGGGATAAGGTTGTAATTAAAGTTTGTTCTTCTTGAGACTTAACTGTTTCAACTTCTCACTCGCTTCTTGAATTTCAAATAGGATATTATGGAGTGCGACGTATTCTTGCTCGATCTCATTGACTATATATCTCTCCAAGTGAACAAAAGAATGAAGCAGCGTGGACACACTTCTTTCAACGTCGTCCATGTTAATTACTACGACCAAAGCCAACACACCACCGTCCGTGACTCGCACAACAAGGAGACCAATAAACTGACGAATTCACATAACAACCGTTCTGTACTACGCAGTAAGTACGAGCTTCATGCATTATTATTGAGCAGAGCTAACAATTTCGAATAAGATGTAGGCACTACACTGCCGCCGGAGATGTTTTCTGCCATTAATCAACGTCAAGATCGAAATCAAATTTTCATACCCACCTACGGTATGAACCTCTGTTATCTGCACGGTCGCGTTCGATTAATCCAAAAACCGACGTAGATCATTATTATACCGCTGAACCGGAGCCTCAGTATCCCTATACGCAACCGACCTTCTTCTACAACGCCCCTTACATTTTCAATCCTTATCTCTATTACCAACCAATGCCATATCTCCAATCTGTAACTAGCTATCCTCGGCCTCATCCTCCACCGTTTCCGCAGGCACATCCAGATGACGATCACTCGCCCCAGCTTCCATCTCCTCCGCGCTTTGGTCTCACAGAGAGCCAACCGTAGGAGAAATCATAGGTATTACAGCCCAGCCTACGCACCGGACAAGGTGATGGTCAAAAAGCTCTGTTTCAAGTTCCTTGGTTCATCAGTCACGCCCAAGGAGCCTAATGGACTCTCCGAGATTTGACCTCAGGTCGACAGAGTTGGCTATAAAGGGACAAGGAGGGTTATTGTTTAATTTTGTTCATTCTCACACTTCTTTTTCGCTCATTCGCTCTTTCACTCTTTCACTCCGATCCAATCGTGCTGTCTGTGACAATCACTAATACCCAAGGACTTTGTTATACCTTAACAACCACTCTCGTTTATAACAGTCTTGTATCTCTATTTAACATATTACTTAAGTGTGCTTTTGTTGTGCTTTCGGCGATTTCCCAGTGCGCCATTCCGAAATTTGAGGATTGCTTCCGTTCTCAAATGGGGTAATCTTACGATTAATCAATTTAGGGCATGTATCGGCCACAATCGCCCCTGAAAGCTATGTCAAGCAGCGCGTGTACAGGTTATCAAATGCCTCCCTCCTCTCTTCAGCCCCTCCTCACTGTTGCATTCTGTATCTGAATCCAATCCAATTCAAGCACATCCGAGGATCACTTTCTCAAGTGCGCATATCCTTCTTTTGGTGGTCTAAAGAATCATTGACGCGAATCTGGCACGTTTAGGGCACCTGACCGCCGCCCGATACCCATTATACCCATCATGCAACCGTCCAGCTCGAAAGCGGACACTAAAGCCAGCGGATCAAAGAAAGGAAAATCAGGAATTAATGCAACCGCAAATCGATTAGAGGCATCTAAGGTGGTGATGAATGGGCTGAAGAGAACCGAGGGAGAGAACGACATCCTGTTCGTGAAGAGTGCA
>Ga0247741_1001197_pt1 | contig 14354 bp, 12 predicted proteins | sample UWRJL213509R2_FD_180945 | JGI IMG/M metagenome (GOLD analysis project Ga0247741, IMG submission 180945) | Plant litter microbial communities from Arlington Agricultural Research Station in Wisconsin, United States - UWRJ-L213-509R-2 | ecosystem: Environmental > Terrestrial > Plant litter >... | reverse complement strand
ACGCTGAAGAGAAGATTCCAGGAGCTAGAAGATGTACGTTTAACCTCCACTGCATACCACAGCGCTTGAGGTGTTGTTTCGCACAAGTAATTTGTCGGGCTCACTTTATCCTGCAGGAATCTGCCCAAGACGGCGATAAATCCAACGAACGTAATGTCAGAAGGCGTCAAGAACAAGAGTATGCATATTCTCCTTCTCACTTTTTTTTTCGCCGTTGCCATTTCGTACAGCAAGAACGTCTGCGTCTTTCTTCTTTTCTCCGTGTTCCCAAAATAGTTTGATCAAAATATCTAATCACAGTTTACAGTAATATTCGTAACGAATTGAAAGGACTCGAAGAGCGGGCTGGGAGTATCGCACCCGGATATGTTGACGGACCTCAAGCGCGCGAGAATATTCGGACAGGGGAAAGCGAAGCAAACCCCAAATCCTCAACTATTACTACCTCTCCTCGATCACGCGCTGTAGGGCAAGCTAACGCGACAATGACCGCGGCCTCTCGTCGAACAGAACTGGACCTAACAGATGGACTTGGACAAACCCACAACTACCCACTTGCTTCGCCCAAGACTCCTACCGCGAAGAAAAGTCCTACGCGACCTCCCCAAGGCGTGATCATCAGACGATCCCAAAGAAACGCCGCAGGTAGTGGATCAGCAATCGCTGCAGTGGCGGCCGCGGCTGCCGAAGCAGAGGCTGCAGCTGCAGCCCTTGACGCTCAAACCCAAGGCCGGGATGTAATAATGACCCATGCTGTTACATCTCAGGATGACACTGGAGTATCTCCGTCTGTCCCTTCTGCTGCTACTTCCACCTCCAACCCATCATCATCTGCAAACGCTGAACTTTCAGCAGCTTACGCAAATTTTGCACAGTCGCCGGCGATGGAAAGCATTGTAAAGGTGGCGGAAGCTGCTATTGCTGCCCAGAATGCCGCCAGATCAGCGGCAGCTGGACAGAATACCGATGTGGATCCCAACCTCGATCCTAGCCTTTTTTCGGGATCAGAGAACCATCGTTTAGCACCTCCTGCCGCTCAGACGAACGCCCCTAACTCTATCAACACTTTACCTGCTGTCGACACCACGACCTCAGATGGCAACTCAACGGCTAGCGCATCGACAACCCCCCCTTCCTCTGCAACATCAACTTCCTCAAACCTCAGCAATAATCCTTACCTAGCCTTGGCCACAAACCTGTTACCTCGCGCCAACCCTGGGTCCACGACCACTACTGGCCATCCTATGTTTATGCCTTATCCCTTTTTTTATCCATCAGCCGGCTCACCTGTTACGCCTGGCACAACACCGTATGCTATGCCTTATAATCCTTATTATTTCTTAGCCGCCCCAATGGTACCCGGCCCTAATGGGATGTACGCGCCTCCTCCAGGCTTTGCACCTCCACCTCCACCTCAGTCACATCCGCCTCCACAAATTCAATCACAACAAGGACCCCCTGCTGACCCTCAGAAGCCAGGCAAGCCGAAACGACTCAAAGCACATACAGTCACCACCAAGAGTTTTAGCATTCCCGTGGTACCCCGTGACAAGAAAAACAAGCCTATGCTTCCTCTCAACGTGGGCATCATGACGGTCATCAGTCTCGGTGATGTGTGTATGAGGGAGCATTTTCATACTGAGCGCTATATTTTCCCGGTTGGCTATGAAGTAACACGGTGAGTGATCCGAACCAGACGATTCACAAGGGCATACATTTATTGACTTCAATTTCGAAGGCGATATTTATCCACAACGGACCCTTCAATCGAAGTTGTATACCACTGCACAATACTAGACGGCGGTGATGGACCTAAGTTCCAAATCATACCTGCCGACCGGCCAGACAAGCCTGTCATTGCCGGCACTGCAACAGGCGCATGGTCGAACATCGTCAAGCAGGCAAATGCTATACGGAATCGACAGCACTCGAATTCAGTGTCCGGTCCCGACTTCTTTGGTCTTGGTCAGAACACGATCAAGCATTTGATCCAGGAATTACCCAACGCCGACAAACTCCGGGATTATGTTTGGCAGAACTTCGTCGAAGGAGGGTGAGTGACCTAATGTCTTGTCTTCTTAGATACCGATGTTCATTATCTGCTCTTTTCGATGCTGGTAGACCATTAGGTGGGCGGCATGCTGCTGTTATCCCTGCATTACCCGAAGAGTACGATGCCTCGTTACCCCTCGGCGCGTACTATCCACATAAAAGTGAAAATGCCAATTCAAACTTACCAAGAGGGATATCCTACTATCCTCAACATATCATCGCGCAGGCGGAAGCTCAAAAGGCGCAGAAAGCGGCAGTAGTGCAACAGGCTAATGGGCAAGGCATTCCTGGGCCGTCTGGACCTGCATCAGGGCCTGTACTAGCGGGCCCAAGCGGTTCGCAACAACCACACACGATCGGCCAGCAGACAATAGCGGACGATGGCGGGCTGACCATCAAAGAATATCAACAGCCTCAAACGATCTCTACCCCTCCATCGGATACACCTAGCCAGAAAAGGGCAACGAGAGCAAGCACCGCCAATACTAATGCGACCAATACAAGACATACGAGATCGGTGTCGCGCGGGAATCAGCTACAACAAACGCAACAGCCGTCAGGTCCAGCCCCCACCGTTGATGCGGATGGCCCCACCCCGATGACTTTTGCTGGCATCATGAGTGCTTTTCCGGTCCCTAATTCTGCACCCACACCCGTTATCGCACAGAACACTACTGGAGCTGCCAGCTCGAGTTGACTGGCGCTTCTACATGGCTGGGTGACATTGTTTTATTTACTTATTTTAACGTTATTTCGCTCTCTGTATCTCAGCTACACCTCACGACTTTTCATTGCAGTAATTCTGGTTGCAACAGCAATTCTTTGGTCATAATCGGACGCTTGTCTGTCGGAAACTTATATCACCCTATGGATGGCATGACGCCAACCAACTTGATTCATCTAGGAGGCACTCCCCCTGACCTGGTGCTGTCCAATCTCAATATCTGGTCTTGTCTGGCAGGATATTCAATCACCTATCTTTCAAAACTAATCTCTTGTGCTGCGTAATCAGGTATCGACGATGTTCAAAACCGTCCCCCCCATCTCCCCCAAGAATCGGCGTCATACCCTCCATGGTGCTCTCAGCCTTTATCGTTGTGATAAGTAACCAAAAAATTTCTGTCTTCGCCCATACCATGTATCTATCCTGAAGCGCCTTCTGGGCAAATTTCACTTTGGGTTGGATATCGATGGAGCGTTGTTCCTGCAACGATTGCTTTGGACAGTTGGCCCTTTCATGTAAATGAAGGAAGCTTACGATGACTCCATTGCTCTTGTCGCAGATGCCAGCGTACTCGACCGTCCCTCGGGATTGTCGATTGAATTAATGGGGCCAAAGTGACATAAACGTAGAGTGGTCATTCATACGTGCCTCTGTGGGGACTCGATCCGACGCAAGGCCAGTGCTGGATAAAACGAGTAGTATGTGAGGCAAACATTTTCACATGTCCCAGAACATACTTCCATTACCCTGCTCTATTCTTCGCGAACCTTTTGAACAATGCTCCAATGGAGGGAAGCATTGCAATATTTTAAACGATAATACAATAACACATTTGTAACTTGATAACTACTGCGCTATATTGGTTTATATTCCAGGTTATACGAGAAAGCTATCTACGTATTTGTGGGAGATGAAGGTGATTCCTTGGCATCGGGTTCGCCTTTCGAATCCGAGGGCTGAGCCACCGCAGAGGCTACCTCACGAGCAACCGCCTCTGCTCTTGCAGTTGCTGAACTAGCTTGCAACTTTGTGGTCTCAGATGAGCTCGACTCCTTCGGTCGAACAACTGGATCGATATGCGCTTCCCCCTGTTCCTGATTCATTGACAATTTCGCCAGGCGAGCCTCTACAGCCTCCAAAACCGCCGGACTTTCTTTACGCTTCTCATCTTTCTTTGAATTTTCTACAGGGGTTTCAGGAATGTCGGCCTCAGCGTGTGGTGCTATCAAGACACTAGCTTCTGTTTCATTCCACAGTTGGACAAGGTCATCTTCCCAACCCAGCTCTTTGCAGAGTTTTCTGACAACCTCGTCGCAGCTTCCCAAGAGAATAACATCATCTGCGCGAGCGCCAAAGTCGCCCACGTGTTCAAGGTTGATGAGGACACGAGGACAGGTGCTTTCCACCATGCCTGCCAGAGATGCAAAGGGATGGACGGTGAGAGAGGTACCCATGACGATAAGCAAATCAGCGTGAAGCAAGTTGGGTACCGCGCGTCCGAAGTTTGGTGGGAGCTGAGTAAATTTGGGATGATCAGTATCACCCACTAGAAACCATTGTGATCGAGAACGACTTACACCTTCTCCGAAGAAAACAATGTCAGGCTTGACGTACCCGCCGCACTTCTCGCATTTGGCAATGGCCTTGCGGCTAATATGGTCCTTCATTTTCTTGTCGTCGTAAGGTTGTTTACAGTCGATACATCTCTGTGACGCAAAACTGCCATGGGCCTCGATGATCTTGTCGTCTGGAACGCCTGCACGTCGCTCTAAAGTGTCAATATTCTGCGTAAAGCATGTGTGCAACAGCGATCGCTCTGCCAGTAGGCGGATGAATGAATGTGTAATTGTCGGTCGAAATTTTCCAGGGTATAGTTCATGTGCAAGGGTGTAGACTAATTATTGAAAATGGTGTCAGAAGGCCTGCGTCGTATCAGAACAACAATTGAGAAACGCACAAGGCACAGGATTTTCTCGGAAGAAATTGATCTCGAAGACAGCCTCCGGATGTGGTAGATTCAGTCTCGCGAGATTTGACTTTATGCGCCGCAAAAGTGAGTTAGAGGAATACTCCCGTGAAGTTCTTTCGATTAGAGTGGCTCACGCACATATAGACCTGGATTCGGGAAAGGCGTAAATAGACGTTAGTAAGGAGGTTCATACGACCATGAACGGAGCCCAGGTGTCGAGAAGAGTGACTCAAGATTAAACATACCCGTTTCCGGTGACCTGAAATCAGGGATACCTGCCGAGGTGCTCACACCTGAATGTAATAGAAGCCAGATCAGCCCCATTTTCCATGTGAATTGAGTTAGGCAATCTGCGCACCTGCACCGAGCTGGGGTTATCGCGGTGAGTCGTGAAAATGTCAACTGTAGTCGAGAAAAATCGCCTACCATTAACATAATATTTTTGCATTCTTTTGATAGTATATACTGGGAAAGTGAAGGTAGATCCCTTCCCTTAAGCACCTTTGGTTTGCTGGAATTGATAGGCCGGCGTTTCTGGCGAAAGTTCATCTCTGCAACTGAGGATTCGGAGTCGACGAGTGGAACGAGCTATTGAGTTTCTCGGATGCAGGCTGTCTCTGTCTGAATTCGCTCGACGTGACTGCGTGTCTTCTGGGGTTTCTAAAGTTGAGGATAAGGGACAGATCTGAGAAACACAGTGGGCGCCAAGGTCAGTACGGGGAATCAGCCCAAGTCATGCCGACTCTAAATCTTACATAATACCTCCGGCGCGCTTCTCTCCACATCTCCTTCCAGCGTCAACAGGACTACAGGCCATTGCAACGGTAAATCCTAAAGATCATCCACTCGACTCGGATCAAGCCAACTGATTTTGCCTTTGATATGAGCATACTGGGCTGAATAGTTTGCTCTCTCGTCTGCCGTACAGTCGATGCAGAAGGGCTCAGCAGTCATCGGTGCAGAGAGAGATTTCAATTGCTAACGGTCCCTGGTTTTCACTGGCACCTTCGGCCATTATGCGCTCTAATTTTCGAAGATCTCGCCCTTGAAGCCACATCGGACGGACTTCTGGAGATTCTAGAATGACAAATGGGGAATGAAGATAAAACATTGAATTTCCCTTGCCCGTCTTTCTATCCGTGGAATTCCCGTCGCCATAATTCAAAACTCTGTGGCTCGCTGACTGATGGAATCCGATGGAAGGTCTTGGTCTCTACTGGCGGCGTTCTAGCCGACACGGAGCTACAAGGTATCTTTTTGACTGTCAAAATCTGCATACGACGAGCATACAATCCGATATATCTTTAGTCCTCTCATTTGCTTCTTCCACGAGGGACTATCTTGTTTTACCCACTGGTCTCCGGCTCTGACATTTACCGTTGCGCGAATGGACATGGCGATAGATAGTGATAGATTCAGTCATCCGAGGATCTATTTCTATCCATGTGTTTTTTGTGAGTCCCTCACACGAGAAACTCACGTACACCCTGAGACTCCTATTTGGTATGTACCGCATCATCCTCGCTGCTCGTACTCAGGTCGCTACGCATTCATGGTTACATTTCTAGCGCCGTCCATGCTCCATCAAACAATCTCTGCAGTTTTTCCGCTGGATGCTGAGTCTCGCTTTGGCGAGGCACCACATGGACCACTACTACATGCTAGCCGATCCCTTCATAGGGTTTGCTTCTATTCACCACTGAATCGGTACGAAAAGATATAAAATCACGCTTCCTAGAGGCAATTTGCTCCAGACGAGCCCCACACATTGCAACTCTACCATCATGAAGTTCTCCGCAATCGTCGCTCTCGCCTTTGCCCTAGGCGTCTCTGCTGTGCCTGTCCCTGAAACAACACGCATTATTATCACCTATCCTGGAGGAGCCGTCACCCGCACCTACACATTCCCTGGCGCTACTACACGCCCAGTGACTCCCCCCATCCTCACCGTCCCAACTTAATTGGCGCTCAAAAAGCAGGCATGTTGCTTTCAGACATACCGTATCGATCTTGAGGCTGATAAGATTTGCTTTGCAGCCTCGTAAAACTAATGGCGTTGTGAATGAAACGGGAAGGAGGTAGCCGAAAGACTGAGGAGATTTTTATTCGATTGGAACGGCACATTATATACCTTCGGCAACTGGGATTGTAGCTTAGCGTTCCGCGTCTGTGACTTCGTCGCTTGGATTAATTTTAGGGTCTATTGAACTTCTGCGAAAGAACGACGTCGTGGATTAGTATTTACACAGTCAGCCAGCTGACGATATATGTTCGTGGCAAGATTCGCTCGTAAGCTTAAATTGTTGAGCCTCGAAGTACTCGGGTGGAATTTGCATTTGGAGCATACTGAAGCCTGTGTGAGAGTGGGTCGGGATTTCGTAGGATCACTTGTACTACGATCTATATAACGTGAAGCAAATTCTCCGGTATTCTATGTGTCTTTTCAGGATCACTAGAAAATGCGATGCGAAAAGGCCTTGAACGGTGTATTTCCAGAATGTCATGTCATACCATTGAGTCATCTTTTGGTATGACTTAACTCTTCATGTGCCTACTGTAGGTTAATCTGAAGAGTCTCAGGGAAGCGAGAGTTGAAGACTCCTGCTTCAGGATCTCAAATCCGATATTCAATGGACCGCCAAAAATCTATACGCGAGAAGGATGAGGAAGGTTCTTCGTATCCGCTGTGGGACACCAGATGATTCGAAAATAGGCGAGCTTCTGCATTTGACCATGTATTTTCCGAGTTCGATACTGGCGCACGTGGCTAAGACATACCCCACTTGGTATGAGTGGCGCATTGTTGGTATGTTGGGCGGAATGCTAATTAGTCACCAGACATAGCACTCGTTGCCAAAACTCCTCCTAGTAAGTTTCTTCAAAGACGAGAATCAACTGTGCGACTACGGTAAGAACACGAACTGCACACAGTGAGTTCGAAAGCATGGCTGGCTAAATGTTATTGCAGTTAAACGAAGACGTTGCTTCGAAGACTATGGTGTTATGGATTCATGACGCTCGCAATGGACCGAAGAAATACCTAAAGGACGAATGATCAAGTTATTCTAAGGGTAAGAGTAACCACCCCCTGCCTTCGCTCCACCTAGCATAATTTCGAATCCCAATTGTGCCGATTGCTTCTAAGTCCTGGATGGCAACCAGGGTGTTTCTTCGCGCCAAAGCAAATGTATAAAGAGGTAAACTCAATGCGTATATCAACTTGAGCTGCATTCGTAGCACAAGTTCTTGATCAAGAGACAGCAACCAAGCCAACATCATGAAGTTCGCGGCTCTCGCCAAGTTCGCCACGCTCGCGCTTACCCTTGGCGTCCAAGCCGTGCCGGCTCCTCAAATCGGATTCCCTACTACGTTGCCTGGAGGACCTGGAGGACCACCGACATTCTCCTTCCCAATTCCAACAGGTTTTCCGGGTGGGCCTGGAGGAGGTCCCGGAGGACCTATTTCCTTCCCTGCCCCAACAGGAGGATTCCCAGGTGGGCCTGGAGGGGGGCCTGGAGGACCCATTTCCTTCCCCGCCCCAACAGGAGGATTCCCAGGTGGGCCTGGAGGAGGGCCTGGTGGTCCACCAGGAGGCCCAACAGGGTTTCCAGGAGGGCCAGGAGGACCATCGTTTTCGTTCCCAATCCCAACTGGCGGACCAGGAGGGCCACCAGGAGGGCCAACATATTCCTTCCCAGCCCCAACAGGCTTCCCGGGAGGACCTGGAGGACCAAGCTACTCATTCCCCGTCCCGACTGGCGGACCAGGCGGACCGCCAGGAGGCCCATCATATTCGTTCCCTGTACCAACAGGATTCCCTGGAGGGCCAGGGGGAGGGCCAGGAGGACCAACCTACTCGTTCCCATTCCCGACTGGAGGGCCTGGTGGCCCACCAGGAGGACCATCATACTCGTTCCCTGCCCCTACCGGCGGACCAGGCGGACCACCAGGAGGGCCGTCGTACTCGTTCCCGGCGCCAACAGGATTCCCGGGAGGGCCTGGAGGACCAAGTTATTCGTTCCCCGTCCCAACTGGCGGACCAGGAGGGCCACCAGGAGGGCCATCGTACTCGTTCCCGGTGCCAACAGGATTTCCAGGTGGGCCAGGAGGGCCTGGAGGACCAACTTACTCGTTCCCCTTGCCAACTGGCGGACCAGGTGGGCCTCCAGGAGGACCGTCATTCTCTTTCCCGATCCCGACTGGCGCGCCTGGAGGAGGGCCTGGAGGTCCAACCTTCTCCTTCCCTTTGCCGACTGGAATTCCAACCTTCTCCGTTCCACCTCCCGTCCCGACAGCAGCTTAAATGAGGACCACAATTAGTCGGAGGTTCCCGTGGTACGATTTCTTTAGAGAATATTAGCTTCAGTCCAATCTGATGATTGATTCAGGTGCAGGAAACATGTACGAGTACCGTGATTGGGGGAATAGAAAGAAGAGTTTGGCAATTGCGAGCTTGGAGCTTGATCGACGGATAGAGAACACTCGTGTTTTTACGCTTAGTCTTCGAATGGAGTCGTTTGCCACACAAGTTTTCATATTGAGGGCTCACCATTTTCGTGCGAATTTCTGACGGCCTGGGTGGCTCAAACCCGCACTCGAGGCCAAAAACAGGTTCAAGAAAGCGTGTGCTGGCGCTCAACAACTTAGAATTCCACCCGATGCGTATAACTGTGATTGAGATATAACGGCCAGTTATCAAATGGGTTAGTATGAGCTGTTCACTTGGGATGAGCAAAGGCACCGTCCATGAACGCAATATCCCCGGCACACCTTGTGCAATATCCGTGTAAAGGTTCGGGTTAACGCCTGCTGGATTAAAGATATAGTGGCAAAGGTTCGGCGTCCTGGCGCAATGAACTGTTGCAACGTTCAAAGCTGCGACGCACTTCAAACATATGTACGGTCAAATTGCAATTTTAGAAATTTTTGTGATGAAGTCAGATGAGACGACAGGTAAAAAGATCTGCGACATACAATAAGTGAACGAAGAGTACAGTAGACCTCATCACTGCTAGTTGGCAGCTCTTGTGGCTTGACTGTGACAGCAGCTGATTGACAACTGTTCGACGTCCTGACGAAGAAATGCCATGAAGTCCGTGAAAAAAAAGCAATATTCTGAAGTGAGATACAGTGGGTAAGAACTCTGGGTTGAGTCTGATATTGCGCAAGTGGTCCAATTTGTGACGAACGAAAGACGAAAGTTTGGACCGGCCCTTGGTCGGCGCTTCGAATTGACGCAATATTGCGGCACGTGCCCTTAATATTCGCTTGCCGCCACTGCCATCAAGCCTGCCGACGCCGATGGTATTGCTTGAAATTGAATACAGTTTTTCTAGACCTCCTAAATGGCGTGTGGGATTCGTCGAACCTCACTCGCTGTTCCCTTCTTTTGCAACAATACTGTCGACGCAGATCAAACTGCCGAATGTGGCAGGCAGCAATGGCTTGAAGATCTTCATTCATAATCAGGAGTCACTTTCGAAAGTTATTCGTAGGGTGCCTACGATATCTCTTCTCGGTTGCGAATTAAAGAGACTACAAATCAGTGCTTAACAGGTTTCCAATGCGTAGATCATCCCCAAGCATTTTGAGCTGCAATCAAACCCAGCTAGAAAGCCATAGAGAGCTTCGGTGACAGCGGGGTATATCCCATTCAATTCGGTACATTTTGCTATTAATGTATCCCACATCGTTCGATGAGCCACTGTATCGTCTATGTATCATCAGGCGGCCAGTCAGGAAGCCACAGAAGAAATGCTATTTGTTCGGAAAAAAGGGTTGTAATGCGCTGTTGAAGTTCACTAAATGATTCCCATCTTGGAGCCGACATGCTATCTAACTGGACTTCACGGTCATATTGTCCCTGGGCTCGGCATGCTTGACATTCGACTTCGCAAAGTCTCGTATATGCAATTTATAATACATAGTGGCTGGATCAGCATTCATTGGAGGTATTGCGGGTATCACCGTCTATGAAAGATGTACACTCCAATGCAACTCGGATAAAGCCGTATAAGGCCGAATGAAAATTATGACAGTTCTGAGCCAGCGCATGCGGTCTACGACCTCAGAAATCGAGAGGTGCGCGCGTACACTCGTCTACTATTCAAAGAAACTCGCTTCAAAGAAGAAGCGCTCGTACATCCTTGCAATTAAAATACTGCTGCGGATGAGTTCTTGATTTGACAATACATCTTCCGGATCGAAAGCGGGGGATGTTCGGCATCAATCACTCATTAACTTGCTACCTTTATTGGTATAAGTGGCGCACCCGTTTAATCTCGACCGCCTATATATAGCTCACGCTGCTTCGGCTAAGCGGCGATGATGCCTTGAAGACATGTGCCTCAGGCAATGCAATATATTTCTAAGAAGATAGGAATCGAAAGGCACTCTCGAGCTACTACCGAGAAAGGTCCTAATTAAATTTCTCATACTCCCTAGTGGCCTTCTCAAGGGTACGCGAAATTCAGCTGTACTTCTCAAAACATATAAAGAGCACCCTCAAGCTCTGAAATCCTCAACTTGCCTCAAGTTCTTTCACCGCACGTCCTCCAGCGAACTCAACGACTACCATGCAATTTACTGCACTCGCCAAGCTCGTCGCTTTCGCTCTCGTCTTGAGTGCCCAAGCTGCACCAGCACCTGCTGAAATCAGCGTCACTAGGTCTACATACCTTCCTCCAAAGCCGACGTCCTTCCCTCCTCCGCCTCGTAAGCCAACGCCCTCCTTGCCTCCGAAGCCGTCGCATAGCGTCCCTCCCAAGCCACCCATCCCGACACACTCTTTACCACCGAAGCCAACCCATAGCGCACCTCCCAAGCCACCAAAGCCAACACACTCCTTGCCTCCCAAGCCAACCCACAGCGCACCTCCCAAGCCACCAAAGCCAACACACTCTTTGCCACCAAAGCCAACTCACAGTGCGCCTCCTAAGCCGCCGAAACCAACGCACTCGTTCCCGCCGAAGCCACCCAAACCGACGCACTCCTTACCCCCGAAGCCGACGCACAGCGCACCTCCCAAGCCACCTAAGCCAACACACTCCTTGCCACCAAAGCCAACTCACAGTGCGCCTCCTAAGCCGCCGAAACCAACGCACTCATTCCCGCCGAAGCCACCCAAGCCGACGCACTCCTTGCCTCCAAAACCGTCTCACAGCGCTCCTCCGAAGCCTCCTAAGCCGACGCACACTTTGCCTCCCAAGCCGTCTCACAGTGCCCCACCCAAACCTCCCAAGCCAACGCACTCGTTCCCGCCCAAGCCACCTAAGCCGACGCACTCCTTGCCACCAAAACCATCGCACAGTGCTCCTCCCAAACCTCCGAAGCCGACGCATACCTTGCCTCCAAAGCCGTCTCATAGCGCTCCTCCGAAGCCTCCTAAGCCGACGCATACTTTGCCTCCGAAGCCGTCTCACAGTGCCCCTCCCAAACCCCCCAAGCCAACGCACTCGTTCCCGCCCAAGCCGACGCACTCCCTGCCACCAAAACCATCACACAGTGCACCTCCTAAACCAACTTTGCCACCAAAGCCAACCCACAGCGTCCCTCCTAAGCCGACCTTGCCACCCAAGCCATCCCACAGCGCTCCCCCTAAACCACCCAAACCAACCCATTCTTTGCCACCCAAGCCATCTCACAGCGCTCCTCCCAAGCCGACCTTCCCCCCAAAGCCATCTCACAGCGCCCCCCCAAAGCCAACCTTCCCTCCAAAGCCATCCCACAGTGTGCCGCCACCCAGGCCAAGCCACTCCACGAAGGCTTTGTAAATTGCAGCTCGCGAAGGAATATGAGGGGTTTGCGAAGTTTATGGTATGTGATTCCAAGTCACATTTCAATGCGTCTGATGCATCTGCTGAATCCTTTGTCATTTCTTGTTAGATCCATCTGTACAACACCGCTTTGAGACAGGAAGAAATGAAAAAAAAACCCCCAATGAGCCGAAGGAAGGTTTGAATACCGTGCTTGCGTAGAATCGTGTTTGTCATTCGAATGTATATCTCTGATTCGAGAGAAAAAATTATGATTTATTGTGTTCAACTTACATCCGACAATGTGAATCCACCACTTTTCGTTCTCGATAGTCGGACAAACTTATGAATCAACGCCGTTCTCAACCGCCCAGTCCTTCAACCACGAAGTGACGAAGGTAATCATCTCCGCGTGAATCTTGCGGATCTCTGCAGGCTCTTCCAGTAGGTTTCTCCATCCATATTCATCATAATGATGGACACCATCTAGGCTAAGATCAGCACGGCAATTGGGTAACAAGAATTTGGACACGTACTCGGTATGATTTTGAAAGGACGAAGGATGGTGTCTTCACGGTCGTCAGCATCGTCGCTGTGCGGTGTATCAGGTCTCCATGGGTCAACTAAATCTGGATGAGCCTAGTCTAGCTAGAGATTGAGGTTCGATACGTACCTTCGCCATCTATGATAGCCAGACGGTCCGCAGCAATGTCGAAATCGCCCAACGCGTTGACAGCCGTAATGTTTGGCAATGATGGAACAGAGAAATGCTGACCAGGAGGGAAAGCCTGACAGATTTGTCAACCTCACTGCATCGAAGCAAGGCATAACAACAGTGACGAACATACCTGTTTGCAGATCTTAGACTCATAGCCTAGAGTAAGGAAGCGAGAAACGATTCGGGGTAAATTCTGGTCAGGTGGTGCAGTCTGAGAAATGTAAGTTAGGAATCGTCCAATATGTTGACTGCGCTCAAACTTACGGTGAAATAACCCCATTCCGTGCAAACCTGGAACAGCCATAGGCGCCATTCCTGATCAAGGCCGGTATCCCGATACTTTTCATCATCATATGTGCCGAAACACTTGAAGGTGATGAGCAGATGGCCCAGGAGGGATAGCTTGAGAATATGACTTACTTCTTCAACGGTGAATTCAGAGGGGCAATGCGAGGTTATATGCTGTGTGTATTTCAGTTAGATGTCACATATATACCCTCGAGTCAGTGTTGATGCCCACCTCCTTGACCCATTTTCCGTAGTTGACGATTGCAATGTCGACGGCGAATCCACCGTCCAGAGTAACCAATCTTTCTGGATGCTCGAAAGGAAGGTCAAACGATTGTGCTGAGAATCTTCCGAAAGGCTTGCTCAAGCTTGCACAGAATGTCTCGAACTTGTCGCTGTTAACTGCTGGATCCCAGCACTTCGCTTGCCAATAACCAAGAGGACTCTGCATGCAATCAGTCCTTGCTCTGATGCATTCGACATCAATAGGTGTATACCTCAAGAACAGACGCGAAGTCCTCGTCATGTTTCAAGCCCCCTAGTCCAAACAGGTTCTTCAGTTGACGTTTGAAGATTTCGGGTCCATTCATAAGAATAGCGTCAATGGTGCTGATGGAATTGACCAAGTGGGCTGAGCACTTTGGTTCTGCAGCATTTCGAATGACGTCCATGTATTGCCAGTTCTCCAAAGCGGCGTGAGTGACGGCTGGTGAGTTAAGTTGAGCACATGGTTAAAAGCTGGAAGATGAGGCGCATACCACTCGAGGCAATTGCTCCCCATACGATGTCAGGGTAGAGAATTTTCATGTGCGCAGCTCGAGCGCCTGCGTATGAGCCCTACGAAAGTGT
>Ga0247741_1001196_pt1 | contig 14367 bp, 16 predicted proteins | sample UWRJL213509R2_FD_180945 | JGI IMG/M metagenome (GOLD analysis project Ga0247741, IMG submission 180945) | Plant litter microbial communities from Arlington Agricultural Research Station in Wisconsin, United States - UWRJ-L213-509R-2 | ecosystem: Environmental > Terrestrial > Plant litter >... | reverse complement strand
GCGATAGAGCCGTCTCGGTTATTGCAGCGGCTCTGAAATACACAGGTAAGATTCTCAAGCATCGATATATTTCACTAACTCCGGATTTAGAACGAACAAGCTGGGATGCACGCCGTTATTCCGACAAGGTTGGCATGAGGAATGCCGGCCAGAATGCCAACAGCGAAAGCCTGCTGCAAACCAGCTTTCCTCCGATACACGAGCCTGCAAAGTACGAAATTAAGCCCATGGTCATTATCGACAAATTTGGGAGCATTTTATTGTGGTATCTACCAGGAATCTTATCAAACAATCGCCAGGTACGTGCCCATCTCCGAGACTATCGTTAGGTACTAATTATTAACCCAAGGAATTGATGTGGCAACTTCTGTTCGTTATGCAGAAGCAATATAAGATAGAAAAGCCATCCACTTCTGCGCTGAACTGGCGAATGGATGAACAATACTACCGTCCTGGTAGTGCGGATGGCTTACGACCTGGAACACTGAGTCTGGCACCTGCCTGGTTTGAGCAGGGCCATACTGTATGCTTTTCTTTTGCCTTATTTCAATTGGTATTGACCACTATCAAAGAGGTCCACAGACCTCCTCCGTGTGTCGGCCGGACTATGTGGTGCGCAGCCATCCAAAGTGTGGCTTGAAAAAATGGTTGAGAGCCATTCACTCCTTGGTGGTATAACCAGCATTATCGAACCTGATGTCTACACCGCAGGACGAGCGTCGCTTTTACAGCTCGCAAAAGACCACAACTTGGTCTTAAATCCTGATGCGCTGGCGGAAGTGCTTCCATTCTGGAATATACCTTACAACGCACTCTCGATTATTAGCAATCGCGTTACTCCGCTCCATCGGGATATGTTCGGCCGGAGTGAGTGGATGGACTTTCTTGTTGCGCTAGGCCAGTATTCGGATGGGCGTATTGACATTCCTGGTCTTGGCCTGCGCTTTAGATATGACCCAGGCTGTGTTGTTGCATTCTCCGGGAAGCTTCTACGCCATGGTGTAACATGTCCAGGCGATCGTGGTTGTATTGCGTATTACATGAGAGATACTGTACAAGAGCGACTGGGCCAGCAAGTTGGCGGTTGGCAGCGTATTTCTGACTTTGGACTGAGCATTGACGTTTTACATGAATAAGGAGATCCGGAGCATCACATATTACACATTTGATACCAGCAAGTATGTACTATTCACTGCCTGCATAATCACTATCGTGTTCATTGCCATCCGAGGAATCATCACTGAGACCATCGTCAAGGCCGGTCGATGAGAGAGATGTGTCCGGATCATCATGTGTTTGAACCGGAGTAGGCTGAATGAGATTTTGTGAAAGGGAGTGCGACTTCGAGAATGAATCCGTGACCAATAGAGTGCCTGGAGAATTGGACTCCTTATTGTCAGCTGTGAGTCCAGTCGAGTGAGCCTATAGCAAAGAAGATATTTCAGGAATCACAAAGTGAAATATTATAATGACGGACCGATTTTGAAGAGCCTATCAGAAACTCCGGTGGTGTTGTGGCGTGGTCAAAAGATGGAAAATTTGTGTCATGTTTTGAGGAACTTTCGTCAACTAGGAGTAGCGTGAAAGAGGTGAAATACGTGAAAAGTAAAGGCACATACCGCCAGGAATTCCTTGTCGAATAGCAAAATTCTCAACGTCTACATCAGTGGGCGGACGTTGAATCTCCCTGTAAAGGTCGAGTAAAAGGTCCAAAGACCGGAGATCTTTGACTGATTGTTCCATATTAACGTTAATTAAAACATCAACTCCGAGAAGGGTAGAAAGTAGCTTCGAGAGGCGTTCGCGGAGTTTATGTAGCTCTCCTCGGCAAGCAGTGCTATGACAGATAATTTTCTTGTCCCCGGAGTTTGCGTGGTCAAGTGACCTGTTTCCAATATCGTCAGGGCTTTCACGATTGTCCCCCACAGTTTTTGCAGGACCTGGCGATGTGTTCATTTGGTCTGGAGAGCTGGCCCCATGTACTTCAGAAAGCGAGCTGAAACCTCCGGAGGTTGCAGCGTTCCGAACGTTGGTGGAAAATACACGTCCCTGTATTTGATTAGATATAAAGATAATGAAAGAACCAAAGACACACCTTCACTTCATGCTTTGCCATTGCCAAGGAAATATCATCGAAGCTCAATGAATGTGCATTCGCACTCCCCGGTGTTTCCCACCATGCATGCTCGTATGATCCGTGGAGTCCGTGAACACTGATGAATGGATCAAGGTTCTCCCAAATATTATGGAGTGTGAGGTTTCCCGCAAACTCAAGTGAGTATGCAACTCCGGAAATCAACACCTCAACATCGGGAGACCAGCCCATTGCACAACATCGTCCGATAAATGTAAGAGTAAAGTTCTGATAGTCCGCGACTTTAATAACAGCCCGCTAAATAAGGCCTACAACTCACTAACTCAAATGTCATCATGTCTATCCACCATTTCATATTTGCTGGTTGATCAAAGTTGGATCGACAAGCAGTCAAGGCAGCAGCCATTCTGGATGTGAGATACAAAAGCCTTGGCACAGAGGAGCGCTCAAGTGCCCTGTGATTAGCTTGGATGATGTTCGGATCGAGTTCCTGGTCTGACAGAGAGATAGCGTGCATTATGGTGAGTGCAGTGATGAAGACCGATAAGATTGACGCCAACAGTGCTCGGAGTTGTGAAGGGCACGTGCATTTTCGGAGTCCGAGAATTCAGGTGGCTGTGCTCCACTCTAGTCCGTTGGAGTTTGAATAACACAGTGTTACTGAGCACACCTATAAAAACCAAACGGTGGCTGTGAATTTTAGGCATTGAGATCAAGGTAGCTTGGAGTTTATGTGAGCTGATATTCACGCCAATGGCATTTTTGGACTTATTCATGCCAACAGCATCTTCGGACTTTGCATATGTGGTGATTAAATGAATATGCCTCGGAGTTTATCAAAGCGTCTCTGGATATGTAAGCTTGAATTTAATGAATGTTTGCACATGGTGTATGATGTATTTGGGAGTCTATGGGGCAACATATACATGACTCGGACTTGCATGATTACTTTCTATGACCAACCGTGTGGTTTTACATATTTCGGAGTTGCTCTTAAAGTCAGGTTGTTCGGAGTTTCTACATACATTTTAAGTGAATGACATCTCTGACTTGTAGGCATGCATTTGCATTTTCGGTGATCCAAAGTTTATAAGTGTCAAAGACCGATCATTCAACGGCGTCGGACCATGGATACATTTTTTGAGACAATTAAAATATGCTTTTGGCTGACGTGCTTCTCGGAGTTGCTCTTGGATGCAAAGTTCACAACAAAGATTGCAATATGAGCACTACCACTGTATTTTATGATATCTGGACTTGAACATATGACGAACAAGCATTTGAAAATTGGGTATTAGCACGATGTCCCATGCTTGACCACATTGCTGATTGCCGAATGCAATATGCTCGGTGGCCACCTGTAAGCCAATGACCTCCGGACCAGTCTTTCCACGTGTCTGACATGTACACAAAGAATCTTGTCACCCATTCCATCTCGTTTCTTGTCAAATTGAACTCTTCCTTCCAACGTTGGGCCTGTGCACGAGCACGGAGCCAATGCACCCGGTAAACTGTTATTCCGGAGTCAGAAAATAATAATCAGCAATAGATAAGAAAAATCTGACACTCTGTAAGATGATTGCTATTTGAGTGAGCAGTATCAAGATCCACTGTCCAAATCCATGACAGACGTGATCGACTTTGACCGGGGAGATTTGGTGCTGTCATTGTTGTACTTGCATGAAGGTCTTCACGTAATAAGGGTCGATATTGGTTTTCAAGTTCCACGATTGTGAGTCCGAGTTGCTGCATAGATTGGCGATTGCGATCATAGCAACGCTTATAGTGGTCAACGGTTTTTTGAATACCGGCAATTGTAGATCTGGCGCGTGTGCGCGGAGCTTTTGCAGCAGCTGAACGTAGAGATTTCTTGAAGTGCAGTGATTTTAATCCAATTGATTCACGGATGGAGTGAAGAAGATCGTTTGCAAATCCTTTCCGGAGTTCTAACTCATATCTTCGGAGTATTATGAACTGTTCGGAGCTTTCTTCCGATTGCAAAAAGCTGGATGGAAAAGTGAGAGCAACTTTCTCCGGATGTGTGATAGATTCAGTCAATGGCGGAATCTCCTCACCAGAGGAATCATACATCTCGTCATCTCCAATAACAGCCCCAGGAATAGTTTCGGACAATACAATTTCCTCTCCAAGGTATCGTTCACTTTGCATTTCAAACTTCTGGATTGCTGTAAGAAGATTCTCGCGCTTCTTGTTGATGGATGTTTTCTCCGCCAATGACAGGCGCACACCTAGTCGTCGGACCATATATGAAACTTCAGCCCTAATGAAATCCTTAGTATGGTGGTATTTACATATCTAATTTACTTACTGTTGCTCCTCTAGTTTGAGGCCACTAACAAGCCAAGACGTGATTCCACCTATTCCACGCTTTTCCTGTCCTACAAGCTCTGTACTTGTTTGTGACATTGTCTTTGCTAATTTCACCTATTTCAGTAAAAGTTGTAAAAGCGAACTTTATATATATTACTCACGTTTAGGTACATCTGCTGCCATGACATCCATTGCATCCGGGGATGATATATGCTTCTGTTCAGCAGCTTTTATTTGAACCTCCCACCGACTGACATGCCCCGCAGGAGCTGCTTCAGTCAGCTTTGCAAGATAGTCGGCACTCGGAGTCATATTCTCATCTGCTCGTTGGAATTTTTTTATGACCGAGGTAACTGTATAACATGTCCATGAACAAATTTTCTCTAATTCCTGAATGACATACCTATAGCAACTAACTTCTTCCAATTTGAGTCGTTCATATGATCATCAAGAATCTCCGATCGGTGAGCAAGTGTTGAGGTCCGAGTACTCCGGGAGATATGATTGAGAACTGCCCAAAGTGTCTCTAGGATTTCACCATCAATCATTCCAGCTCCAGTGATGAACTGGGTGGAATAGCGAAAGAAGCAAGTATCCTTGTGTCCATGGACATGGAAGGATCCAATTGCTTTCAGGAGTTTAAGTTTCTCCGGCAAAGAGAGATACTTGTTTCTCTTAAACCGGAGTGACAGCTTTTTATGATACTGACAAGCAATGTCATATATCAGCAACACCTTCCCAAGACCATTAAGATTACATCCCTTCAGAGCTTCGGAGAGCGACCAATCGACATTTGCCTGCCGTTCTCCCTTCTGCAAGTTTACAGCACTCCGAGGGCAATAGCAACCATGCCGACCACATGCATGACAGACAATACCAGTGCAGTCCTTGTGTCCGCCATTACTTCCACCTGCCTTCTTGTTTGCATCGGTGATTGATTTGAAACTGTTATCGCATGGGTCTGGCTTATTTCGGGAATGAATAATCACATAACATCACATAGAGAGTTCGGACCTACATCAACTGTGTCTCTTGCAATCTGAAGATGATCCTCAAATGGGCGACGGCAAGTCATCATACCCTTTCCTTCCATTAACCAAACATCATCCTCCGCTCGTTTTTGACGTAGGTGATCAGCGGTAAAGTTGCCATCAACAACGAATGTCCGAATTAAATCATTTCTGGTATTTTGTGAAATGAGACAATGAGCTCATTAAAAAAAGAACTTACTCGCTGTATTTGGTCTTCCAGTCATCTGGAAGATTAATTCCTGGTTGCGGACATGCCGGACAAAATAGGGCCAAGTCCGCCGGTCCCGGAGTCGCAAGTTTGACGTCCAATGAATCCGCCATTGTATTCTCTGGACCAGATTCTTCTGCGCGGATCCCAAATCCATGCCATCGAAGATAAATCAGATTCCGCCATTCCCGAGTGACTCTCACAAACTCCGTATATCTATTAGGTACAAGGTGGGGGAAGGCGGAGTTGGTGATTCGCCTCAGCATGTGATGATACTGGTATGCTGATGTTTTTGCTTCTAGATTTGCCAAGCGAAAGTGTTTGAGCATCCTGAATGTGAAGACAGTTTTGATATCATGATGACTGGCCGGAAGCATCTGTGAGTCGATGCAGTGGAGTACTCGGTCTGTATTAGCACAGGTGCACCAGACAACAGGAAAAGGCTTCATTCCAGTGACATCAACAACAAGCATGAATGTGTTTCCGTGATCATCCTCTTGAGGAGAAAATAACTCCGGCTCGGTGAATCCAAGTGGATCTGACCATTCATCGTTTAGATCTGGATCTTCAGAAAGTCCTGCGGCATCAATGAAGTCATCCTCTGACTGCGTTTGAGTTCCTACATCCATAAGTCAGAATAATAATATAACGTTAGTCAAATTTACTGTCGCACCAAAACCCAAGTTCTCTGAGTCGGAAGGCCCTATAAGTCTATCCTGCTGGTCAAGAGCATTTTCTTGCTGATTAATTGCATCACATTGCATAGTTGCAGTCGGACATGGCTTTCCATTATGACCCATGTAGAGCCTAGCACCAACCTCCCAAAGACATGAAGTCTGAAAGTATTGCCCTGTCCATCGCTCAATATTGTGGAATAGATCTAAGGCATGCCTTTGGCGACAACAGGAGCGGCAGAAAACATTTGAAGAGCAAGTCAGGCATCTCCATTTTGCTGGATGCGCATGGCAGTCGGAGCAAAGTTGGAATGGATCCAGGCCTTCATTTTGGAGAATCCGAGTGCTGATCTTGTCACGGTATTGGAGAAACTCCCGTAGGTATTCGGTTTGCATCTATCAGATTAATCATAAGGAGATGCTTGCTGGACTTTTATTTGATAAGTACAACCTTTCCACGCCGATAAGGCTTTTGATCAGGTTCATTCATGTGGGCATCGATATCTTCATAGTTATTTCCTGGATGGTGTAGATTGCCGTCAGATGGACCTGATTTCGGTGAAAATTTACTATCAAAGGATGCATTTGTGATGCTCGGAGTTGGTCTCGGTGGTGCTTTGGTGGAATATGAAATGGTTTCTATACCACGGCTCGTTGTTCGTTCTTCCCAGTTTGCAATAGCTGTAGGGGCTGCAGCTGGTCTTGCAGCAGTTCTAGGACGCTTTCGCGGACGTTTCTTTGGACTACCAGTCTGGTCAGACATTTCGAAAGCAGAGAAGTCCGAGCAGAATTTCCATCGATCAAGCTGACAATCTAAACTCCGAGGTTACAATGACTAATAATATCACGTGAGCCTAACTAAAGGAGGTAAATTAGCTCCCATTTATGGTATATATCTGTGATGGATCACGTATTCAATCAGTCCGAGGACCGGACCGTAACAATTGGTCCATACCTACTCAATGCGTCGTGAGAAGTGATTTTCCATTGTTTATTTCCCATGGAATAACGTCTTCTGTTTCGAAACCCACATGTCAGCATGCCATCCAAGAATAGTAAATGGACTGATGAAGAAGACATCTTATTGAGATCTCATCTTGACGTCTATCGAAACTCAAACAAGAATGAAAGATTAACACTGCTCAAGACAACGGCACTTCCACAGCTCAAGAAGTTGCGTCCTGGTATTTCTAAGGACCGATGGAAGCTGCTCAAAGCGGTGAGTTGTTTGATGTTCGGCGATAGTTTCAGGTGGGAACTAACATGGTTTGCCGGTATAGAAAATTAAAGCCTGGTATGCAAATAATGGCAGGAGACGAAGAAAGAAGGATGATCGAGCTTTAGTAACACGCAGAATTCCACTCAAGTTGGTGGTTGGTCAGGTTTACCGTGAAAAAGTCATGGCTCTTGCTGCGGACATGAGTGGAAAAAAACGTGGATCTGCGGAGTACTTGGCCAGCTATGCTCCTGCATTGGACCAGGTGTTTCAGGACTTGACGGTCCATCAGCGGCGTGATTTGGAGGTTGAACGGCAGAAGTGGCAGGACCAGGAATATCCGGAGGAGGTTCAGATTAAGTTCGTCAACTCAAACCTTTCATCCGACTATTTTTTCATGACGTTGCTTACTAGAAACGCAGCGAAGAAAGGGGCAAGATATCTCAAGGCATTTGCAGAAAAGGCATATAGAGAGATGGGCATGCACATATGTGTTCTCGAATACCATACCGGTGTTGATCACCAAAAATGGTTTAAATTGTAAGTTATATCTGCTTTCTCGCACATTCTATCTCTGAGCTAGTAATTTGTAGTCATGATTTCACCGGAACCTTTGATCCTGTCCACCATGCGCAATTTCAAAAGCAATATCCTTCTCTTATTGATGAAGTCAATGAGAAGTTCAACGAATACATTTATTCTCCGGACTCTGGTAACGTTCAACATGGTGTGTCGAAGAAATCCACAGGAATACGCATCACATTGGAGCGTGACGATAAAAATTATCCACTGCTGCCTCCGGTCCCGAACATTGGAGAATCACTTGCATATCAAAAAGCATTGATCCGAGAATATGTATCCCTTCAATATGGTGAGCATTAATCAACTCAAGATATGAAAGATTATAACGGACATAGCCCAAGCATCGGGACGTCCAAGCAATCGCGTTCCATGGAGATACATAGCTGATGCGCCGGATCGCTTTTTCAATTCACAATATCTTCCACCTGGTGTCAAATTGGTCGACCCATCGCAAATGAAACAACAAGGCGTGTCCTCCATTCTAGCATTTTGGCGAGAACGCCAGGAGAGCGAACTTCCGATGAATGTATTCCGGTTCCATCATATTTGCATCAATCCACGATCTCCAGAAGTTGGGCCAGCGCTCTTTGTTCCCCGCGAGTCATTCAAGAAGGATCGTGCGCGAAGCAAGAGTGTACCACAGGAAGAGGGTGAGGAAAATGACGTTTTTGGTGATCCTGCAATCGACAACTACAGCGCACACTCAGAGTCGGACTCGGAGTCCGAGGCCAGCGTTGAAGATCATGACCTCAATGCATCTAAAGTCATACCACCTGTCGACAACTTGGTCATTGATCCAGCTTTGCAAGAGAGCAGTAATACGCCCACCGGTTCCCATGTTACCACAGTCAGCCATCTCCATATTGTTAGCGGTTCCAAAGGAAAGGAGAATGTGGACATTCGCCAAACAATATCTCCGAACTCTCCAGAACGTAATGGATTGCTGCTCAAGGTGACTTCTCCAACAAAGTCTGGTTGGCCACCGGTTGCCACTATTCCAATACTCCTATCACAAAATCCAAACATTTCTACCAAGTCACCTTCCCAATCGTTGCTCGGAGTGGATCCTGAAAAGATTATTGCCAACGTACCAACAACTCCGATCAATAATGGTGGACCATCAACGACACTGATAGGAAAGTCCACGAAAAAAAGAGGTTCTGGCGAATCAGTCATGGATCAGGGAGAATCTGATTCCCTTGGACGGGGGATGCGACAGAAGAAACCCCGAATTCAAATGGATGCGGCCTCCGAGGATTCATTGGTGGAAGTCACGCGGAAAAGCAAGAAGCGACGTTAACCACATTCTATACCTCAATATCTACCATATATACAATCTAATTTAAAGAACGCTTCGTGCCCGCTTCGATGAAGGTTGACCCTCATTGGCATCCAGTTCTTCCCACTGCCTCTTTGGGGTCCTTTCATGGACAGAGTCGCTTGCGTCATTGTGTCCAGACCGAGCTGCATCAGGACTGACGTTTACCCAGTCGCCAATTTTGAAGTCGGTGGACAACGTACCAGGTTCTGCTGACGACACTTGAAGGCTTTCCGGTTTCACTACCCTACAATCGTCAAGGATTTCCGCAATCTCAAGAAGTTTGACTTGGAGTCGGTGCTGGTGGTCAGGGGTGATATTCATTCCATTGTCCAGATGAGAAAGGGCAGGCGCTAAACTTGATAGGTTGAGGGACTGACGTTGCCATAATGCAATGGTTTGTTGAAGACGCCAGTCCCGAGATGATGACTTTTCCACCTGAAGGGCACGGATTTGTTCGTCTTGGAGTACAACACGTTCGCGGAGCTCTCGGACTTCGGTTTGCGTCTCAAGGATTCGACGTCCAGCAATCGTTTGTTGTAGCTCAATATCTTCCTGTCGAGAGTCCGGACTCTCTGATGCTGAGTTGTTTATGTCAGAAGAGTATGCATGAAAAGAAACATCACCGACCTCCATATTCGCCAGGTACAGCTGGAGAAACCAAAGTAATCTCCTTGGTTGACGTACGTGGAGCCTTTACAATGCGAACAGCTCCGCTGCGAGTCTTGTTGGCTGATTTTCCACCTCGATGTGCTGGAGTCCGGGCCTCAGTGCGGGAAGATGTGGTGGCTGGCTCCGACGAGATGTCAGTGGGACTATGTTGTTCATCGGAGGTATTTGTCTCTGCTGTCGGAGTATGATACAACAAATCAGATGCTCGATCTTTTAAGACAGGAAGTTTCAGCGTACTCGATTTGTGTGAACCTTGATTATCGGCTAGAGGTGTGTTGATAGCTAGAACCTGGTCGATACTCGGAGTTTTGTCGACACCCGAAGTTGTATCTATGCCTGGAGTCTCATCGACACCCAGAGTTTCACCCAAAGCTGAATCCACAGCCGGAGTTTCACGTACGAGCATACTAGGCCCTGGCGCTGGAGCATCGTCATCCTGTGGTACATGGCCAATCCCTGCAGTCATGGCAGATGTGAGGGAACCGTTGTCGGGAGGAATTGATTCCTTGCCGCCAGTACATCGAATCTTGGAGGCACTGCATCGTACACAAGCAGTAGCTCGAGCTTTCCCAGTTGAAAGACACTCCGACGAGCTTGTATTGCATGGCTTGCAGGAAATAACCCAAGGAGTTCCTGCTGCCACAGCAGTTGTTGATGATGACTTGCGACTACGAGCAGCCCCTGAGGTTGCTTTCCCTCGGGCAGTAGTGGGTGGTGGCGCGGTACGACAACGCACGTCAGCTGCTGGATGCGAAGATATGTTGGATGGTGGTTCGGTGTTGGAGCGTCCGTCGTTAGACACAGGTGCCAGTGGGGGTAGCGTTACGCCGCGCTCCTGATTTGCCTGGTCATGAGCTTCGCGTATCAGCCGTGGCAGCGAGGCGCCCACTGGTCCCGGAGTTTGTTCTGGAGAAGACATGGTTCTTGGAGAAGCGGCGGCTTGACCATTGGTCAAGTCCGAGAGAGCCTGAAGCGAAAATTAATAACGGATCAGCAGAGACTGGAATGTGTGAGATATACCTCCTGCCCTTGCATGCGGATCCCACTCCTCTCCACCTTATCGTTTTTCTCCGAACGGTTCATGGATAATTCTTCACCAATATGGCCGGAGTCCGACTTTTGACGAATGTCCGAGACGAGAATACTCGATGTTTGCGAAGGTTCAACATCCCGAGCGTGATTTGCCTCCGTAGATCCAGGTGGTTTGACGGCCTGGAGCTGAGTTATATCCCATTGCGTCAGCTGGGTCACGAAGGTATTGAAAAAGTGAGTGCGGTCCCCCGAATGATTATAGCATTGTTGGAATAGGGGCAGGGAGTCCTGAATAAAAGTATCGGAGCACTTGTGATAGTTCAGGTGCTTCCAAATAGATGACTAGCAAATGAATTTCAATCTAGAGATAGGAAAAGTGAAACTCCGAATACATACGGCCTTGGCTAACATTTGCTTGATATTGGCCTCAAATCCTTGGGGATCTTGAAGGAGTGCACGGAGTCCAACCATCCACTGCGCAGCAAGTTTGTAGGCATCCTGTGCGGAGCTAGTAAACCCACACGAGTTGTTGAAGCCCAGAGATGTTGACATATCCATTGGAGGGTAGATAATGAAGGAGTCTTGCATAAAGACGTGGTCGACGATAGGCCTTTGTCGCCGAGACTGAACTTCATTGAGTCACGTGTACGTGACAACTTTCGATAAGATATGATCACCTTGCCATTCTGACGCCAGCACACAGTGTGCCTTCCCTATGGATCTTCAGCTTCAATCGCCAACGGATGAATGGCAGCCAGAATCTCCGGTCTTCTTTGGTCTGCAGCCACTTGGCGACACATGTGCGCCCTCACAAGAGGGCTCCTTCATCAATGTCCCAAACACTATTGGGTCCCCCGTGCTCTTTGGTCGTAGCCCAACGTCGCCGCCCATTCCGCCCTCAACCTGGCAGCCGGAGTCGCCAGTGATGTTCGACAATTCTGACCTCCTGCCACCACTGGAGATACCCAATATTTCCCCTGTGGTATTCGATGTTGGTCTCCCCTCAATACCACCAGTCGAACGTCAAGATTCGCCAGTTATCTTTGACGACCCTATGCCCTTTGTTCAATGTAAAGAACCTCGGACTCCGGAATTCACCCCATCGGCAATGTCTCAGCGTCAAATTTTTGATCAGCAGGCAATAAATATCGACATGGCATCTCCAGAGTCGTCATCCTCAGTTTTATTTTCGCGTCAGTCCTCGTCAAGTTCCGACCCAATCGGCCCTCAGCCGATCTTTTCATTTGCAAAGCTCTGCTCCAGCAGCCCGGAAAACACAGGTCCTAGTGGAAATATGGATTGTGAGCTCATGGACTCTATGGAGTCTATGCAGGATTCGGGGCTTGAGGTAAGGAACATTCGCTCCTGGTTTCTTGAACAATACTGACGCCGGCTTTATCATTTATCACCAAACCTCTTCCACGTCCATTGAAGTCGCTCGCTCCGAATGTACACCATGTCCCGCCAATATCTTCCCAGGACAAAAATCCCATTGTACGGCGAGTCCGGCTTGAAACTCGACCTGGAAAGCCGCCAGTCTTCCCTGGTCAGCCAACACCTGAGAGCAGTCAGCTTGCGCCAACTTCAACTCCGACGGATCATGTCAAACACCTCTATGCGAACGTTAAGGTGTGTGTGCAACTAACTTTGGTGACCGATACTTATGACATTAGTAGATTGACTTCGAAGACCTCTTGTTAGCGACGAAACGTGTTAACAATATTGCTCCAGAGCAATTTTCATTCTATGACGCTGCATATTTCATGAGTATTTCTGCCACGGCTGATCTTCGACGCGAAAGCGAATATCTGGAGGTAATACGTCTGGCGACAGAGGAAGCGGAGGCAATTCAGGATATGTTAGCTAGTTGGTCGGAATAGATAGCATCCCCCGTAAGTAATGGCCGAATACATTTTGTTGTCGTCTAGACTCGGATCGGAGGAATAATTCTTTTCTCGGAGATACTGCTTTTCGGGGTTTGTGCTGAACAAGATTCAACATTCTCGGAGCTCCAGAGAGACTGCAGAACGTCGTTTCGGAGTTTAGGACAAGGTTAGGTACTCGGACATTGGTACTGTTGACATTCAATGGTACGCTGGGTGGTATGATGAGCTTATCCGTATTAAACGCTACATGGCGTTCATGAGCTTATCCGTATCTAACGTTACATTGTAGCCTTATCAGCTTATTCGTATCTAACCGTACATTGTAGTGGCATCCGCCTCAGTCCGTTTTGCCGTTACAGACGGTACATTGTCAGCGTTCGCTGTACCGTATATAACGGTACATTATGTCTAACAGTCCTGATTAATCACCCTAAGTGTCTTGAGCTTGTCACTTATTGCAAGTGTATAGATGACGTTGGCGACCAAAGCGTATCTACAAGCGATGTAGAGCGTAGTTGACAGTGTGAATTTCCTCCGCCAGAAGTATTTGACTTCACGTGTCCATGTTAGACTGTAGTCGTAATACAGTAGAGCTTTCACAATTATGAGTCTGTCAGGCCATCATTCTAGGAGATGGGAAATAACCAACCAAGGCTGGCGTATTGAATCGAAAACTTGATAATGCTAGCGAACAAATGCATAAGCTAAAGATTTTACAATGACGAGAAGTGGTGTTCACTGAGCCGCTTGGGCGCTTGGGGCCATATTCCTTCCGTGCGCGTCGAAACGATGAATGAACAAGTGGACAGGAAGATCCATGGCGTAAATCCTCTTAAAGGATATGGCTATCACTCAATTAACAACATCTATATCCATTTGGAAATTTGGGGGATCAGGGCATCTTCTATCCCCTTCCATATCACCCTTGATGCAATAATAGCACCCAAGTACTTCGATGGTATGATTATGGATAATTATCTGTGATATGTGAAGCTGTCATATGGCCCAGTGGCCAAGCTAATACCAAGGAAAGGTGAGTTCGCTTCAGTGGATTAGTTGGCCTGGAAGTCGTGAAAATCTTCTCGCAAAACAAACGACACTCGCCATTCTAGATTCAAAATTAGGTCTTGTGGTACAGAGTAAGTACCTAGGTCAATTGTGCGTGGTTCTCTTTGAGGTGTCGCTGTCAAATTTGGAGTACATTGCACTCCCCCTGAATTCCACGAGTAATCCTGAGGAATTCCTAAGGAATTCCCAAGAAATTTCCAGGTAAATTACAAGGATCTGTCTGCCAATTTGGCAACTTTTACATATATTTTCCT
>Ga0247741_1001195_pt1 | contig 14369 bp, 17 predicted proteins | sample UWRJL213509R2_FD_180945 | JGI IMG/M metagenome (GOLD analysis project Ga0247741, IMG submission 180945) | Plant litter microbial communities from Arlington Agricultural Research Station in Wisconsin, United States - UWRJ-L213-509R-2 | ecosystem: Environmental > Terrestrial > Plant litter >... | reverse complement strand
GGCAGGCTGATGCGCGGAATCGTTGGGTGGACCGGGCTCAGAAGAATTATATTCAACAAATTCGTAGACTACTTTCGTCTGATCAGCATTCTCAACATATCTGGTACCCGATCCTCAGACCTGGACCTGGGCAATCATGGCGAGGATAAGCTTGCGAAAGCCCTGAATGACAAGGCACCTATATGTCCACTACTACAAGAAGTTGTTGTTTGGGAGGTTCCTTCAGACTTTGACTCGAAGTACGAAGGGGTAAATGGAAGATGGAAGTATCGTGAACCAGGACGGTATGAGATAGTGCGCCCACAACCAGCATTAACGTATACCCTTGATGTCCGTGCCCAGAGACATCATAATGGAATTCCTCGTCGGCCATCGTTTAGATGGATAGAAACAAATAGATATTAGGTTGCCATCGTATTATATGATGCCCCTCTTTCTTTTTCTGATCATTGTTAGAAGTCCCACTGAACCTGTAGGGAACTTGTGGATGTAAATGTATCGAATCTAAAGCACGAACTCTCACTTACCGCTCCGGATCTCATAGGGTTTTTCCTTGCGTGGGGCCACGAGGGTCTTTTCAGAGGGCTTATCCACTGTCCTAACCCATTCCGTTGAATCCGCTTTCAAATTTAGCTGTACACCTCCGGACAAAAAACTCATATGAGCATCTGTATCGGCCAATCATAGAATACAGACCCTCATCATTGTTACCGTGACCAACGCCGAAGGGTTAGAAACCTGACATGGTATGCGATGAAGTGAATTCTCCTCATCCTCTTCCTAACATCTGAGTAGTAAGTATCATATAGATCTGACGAAGTCTATCGATATACATTGGGTCAAGGTTGGTGTATCGATAAACGAACTAGTATGTGCGAATTATGCAGAGGGGTGTGCAAAGATTCTACAATTGCAAGATCTAGTCATCAGTTTGAGGAACTTGGGCTCGTGGAGTAGAAGAGGCCTGTTGAAGATTGTCAGATCGAATACAGAAAAGGGCAAGAGGGCACGAAACGTACTTATTCCTCCGTCAAAGGGTGGATGGGGCTTGTCAATAGACGGCCATGCGAGTTCTCATCAGCCATACGAGTCAGCTGGGATGTCAAGCTTCAAACTTTGAACCTTGGGCTTCGATCGGATCTTGTAGGTAGGGATGACCGGTAGCGAGTAGACTAGAATGTACCGGACTTGAGAGGAAGTAGTGGTGTTGCAACTGTTCAGCTCGCATCCCTTCCAAATCTTCCTGACATGCCTACCTCGAACAGGGCAAATTTTCGTCACGTGCAACCGCAGCGCCAGGCTGATTGCGTGCACGAGGCAGTACTTGGTTCTAGAGAATAAAAGGCGTCGCAGAGGACAAAGGTCACGACAGGCACGAACGCCCTTGAGGGCGGTCTGGGTTTGTGAGGCGTAGGTCAGGACGATTGGACTCCGGGGCAACGTCAAGGCGGAGACATTACCAAACAAGATAAGATACGACTCCTGGAGTTTAAGGTTTGGGACGTCGAGGGAATGCAAATCGAGAACCCAGGGCTCAGATGATAGTTGGTAGTGAGAGTTTGAACAGAGCGATATGACTGATGTGGAGAAGAGAGGACAAGTCACGAGTTGGAGGACGTTAGCACGCGAAAGGCCAGGCAGCGTCGTATGCCAAGGAGGACCCAGGGAGGGGTGGAAATACGGGAGCTGATTCGTCGGCAGTGACAAAAGCTCGAGGAACGCAGTTGGTGCGAAGGAGAACCCGTGTATTCGTAATTTCGGGTTATCGCGTTGGAGAGCTGCTCAGCTCTGGCGGTCGTCGATTGGGGCCTGGACCATGCGGCTATGGGTCTTGAAGAAGTTGGCGAAGGGGATACCAATCGCTCCTAGCAGATCGTGGACATCGCAAGTAGTCGTGGGCTGGTGTCGCCATTGTCGAGACTAGTGCTGTGGTTGGCGAAGGAAAGAAGGGAAATGTTGCGTTCCCGGAGAATGCTCATATGGATTAGCGTATAGCCATCTCGCGAGCCAATAAGCATGGACCATGGCAGGGCCAATCCCAAGTTCTAATCTCCCACACCTCCCTCCTTCTAAACCGCAACCACTTCTTCATCAACACCCTATTCTGGCATGTGGTCGTGGTAGACGTTAGGCTATCATTCGTTCAAATGCTAACTGCTTATTGACACGGTGGTGCAAGTAGTGGGACCATCCAACACGAGTCGAGCCGTCGTTTTGCGAGGCGTGGGTAGGAGCTTGAACGGGGTAAAACGATCATAACTGTCGAGCTGTCGTTTCGTGTCTCGTGAGAGTCCTTGCCGTAGCTCCGAGTCGATAGGTTGGGAGGTATATAGTTGGAGCTTGAGATGATAACGGAGGCTAGTAGCAAGAAAGGACGCGAGAGGATAAATGAGAGGAGGTGAAGGGGAGCAGCTGATGCGGAGGAGACATACGCGGATCCTGCGTGCGTGCCGTTTACGGTATAGAGTGCTTGAGGATAGATTGCGAGTTTAAGTTGGCGATGGACCGCGGCAGAGGGGACTGTGTGTTTGAAAGAAGCGAAACGTGCTCCCTGTTCAGAGTTTTTTGGAACCGGAGGTTTGAGGTCCGAACATTGGTAAGACAAAATTGATGAGAACGGCGGGTCGTGCGGGCTGGAAGAGGTCGCGTTTCTTCCATGCCTTGTTGTCACTCTACGTCCAGAAAAAGCCCCATCGTCCTTCCTTCTGAACCGAGACTTTGCGGGTCAACAGCGTCGTTCGGGTCGTCGTCCTCTTCGTCTATGAGGTGGTTGTGGCAGGTGCCAGAGGGGCAGACGTGCATTCACTCGGACACTGGATGCCAGATGCTGATGAGATCATGGTCGCGGTTGAGGTCATTGTGGTCGTCTCGAGTGCCTGAGCTGCCATTTCGTCGGCATGGGAGAATCAGAACTTGGATGGAGAGCAGCGTGAATGAAGGATGGCCTTGGTCCGTCGCAGAGTGCGCATACATTAAAGTTGGTATCGACACCAGGAGTCAAGAACTGTGGACGGCCTTCCATACGCGTGAACGTTGAATTCGTGACTGAGTTGGAGTTGTGCAAGTTCGAGAATGGCAGGGCATGGCAGGGCATGGCAGGAGAGGCTAGTTACGCCGTATATCATGTGGGCGGTGTCTGTGTACCGTGCTGGTGGCTGTCGAATTGGGGTTGTTGAAGTTGGACTTGGGCTTGGGTCTGTGAAGAATAGGATAGGACGGTCGGACCTGAGGGCAACGTCGAAGCGGGGCCATTGCCAAACAGAATTGGGTACGACTCCTGGAGTTTGGGGAGTGCAGATTGAGGCCTAGGCCACTGGAGCTCCTGATTCGGTAGTTGATAGATGAGAGTGAGAGGCTGAGGAAGAAAAGCGGCATGGGTGGTGTGGAGAAGAGAAGAGAGGAGGTTGGAACGTGAAACGCTGGCAGGAGAGGCCAGGCGTGCCATACTCTGTGACCTGGGTCATGGAGCAGAGGTGAGTTTCCTCTCGATATTCATAAGATTGTCTGTCTCGCGAGGGAGGGTGGACGCAAGGCCAAGGGAGGACGGAGATGATGGGACAAGAGCTCAAGGAGTAGAGTTGTTGCGAAAAAGCTATGTATGTAAATTCGGGTTATCTCGTTGGAGAGCTGGTCGGCTACCGTCAATGGGAGCAGAACACGAGCTTGACCCACGCGGCTATGGGCCTTGAAAAGATTGGCGAAGGCTTCCAATCCTAGCGGATCCTTGACACCACAGGTAATTGTGGGCTGGTACAACCATTGTCGATGCTAGCGCTGACGCGCTGAAGAGTTACAAGGTTGCAAGGTTGTCCTTCGAGTGAAACGGATCGAGTTCCCGGTGCTCTGCTTCCGAGGACGGGACGCGGTTTGCCTCTCGATTAGTCTTGACACTGGCTGCAGGGGAGCTCACATCGTGGACTAGAAGAGGCCTAGGTGATGACTGTTAGATTGGCGTAGAAAAGAGGAAGATGAGATGAGACGAACTTGTTCCTCCGTCAAATGACAATCGCGAGGTGGGAGTAATCATATCACCAGCCGAATGGAACTTGTCAATGGACCAGTAGTAGCGCGACTATTGTGGATGTGCTTTGAATTTGAAATTTGAGCGCTTGAGCGCTTGGTGGTATCCGTACTGGTGAACAAAGTTGAAAGAACGAAAAGACGTGCAATAGATCACATGACCTTTTTGATCGATCAAAAGAACGATTTGGGAATCAGCTTCCTCTCAAGGGAAAGCCTACGAAATACACAGTCCAAGATTCGAAGCGGTAACTATGAGTTCATGCATCATGCATCATGCCTTGTATTCAAAATCTACAGCTCTGGATCCAGCGGGATGTTGCAAACCTCTACCCATGACCAGAAGAAAAAAGAGGGCTATCATATGTAGTACAAAGCCGATAACTTGAATAACCTAATACCTATCTGTTTCTGTCCATCTAAAAGATGGTCGACAAGGAATCTCACTATCATATCTCTGAGCACGGACATCAAGGGTATACGTTAACCCTGGCTGTGGCCGTACTATCTCGTACCTTCCTGGTTCACGATACTTCCATCTTCCCTTGACTCCTTCGTACTCCGATTCGAAGTCTGGAGGAACTTCCCAAACGACAACTTCTTGTAATACAGGACATATAGGTGCCTTGTCGTTCAAGGTTTTCGTCAGCTTATCCTCGCCATAATTGTCCAAATCTAGGTCTGAGGACCAGGTCCCAGATATGTTAAGAATGCCGATCAAGCGGAAGTAGTCCACGATTTCATTAAAAATAAGTCTTCTGAGTCCAACCCACCCGATAATCCCGCACATAAGTCTGCCCTCTGAGTCACCAGTGACAGATCTGTGTAACAGCCGCAAATCGAGCGTTGTGACGTTGGGAAACCATGTCGATAGAAGTGGGAATAATAGGTTTCTTCGCTGCCTTGACTCGACCATGACACTAGTATCGGATAAGAAACACAAGCACATCTGGTTTTCCGGATTGAATTCGACATCCAGCGTCTGCACAGTATCCAGTCTTGCCTGAGGCAGAGGCGCTTCTTCAAGCAACCGAGGGGTAGTAATGATGGTGGTCGTTGAAGGAATGTCGAGGTGGCCAATGAAGGTGGGATTGCAGATGTAGCAGGTCTCTAGGTGCCTCAGGACTGGGAGGCAAACGATTGGAGTGTAGGAGAAATCATGGTCGGATTCGCTGTAATTTGCTTCTAGAATAAGCACCTCCAGGAATGAGGAATTGTTGAAACCGGCTAGAACAGGAAAAATTTCTTCCGTTTCGATATTTTGGAGGAAGAGATGGGTAAGATTGGTGAGGCTGGGTATCTCTTCAAGTTCTCGTGGAGGTAGGTGACTGCAGTCGAGTGTTAATCTCTTGAGATTGCGATATCGTTTGAGTCTGAGCCAGGGATGAGGCCAGTCCTCATGATTCAGGATCACCAAGTTCTGGATGGAGAGACTTTCGAGAAGCGGCGCGGGTCCGAGTCTCATCACCTCAAACAAATGGCCACGTATATAGATATGTTGCCTAAGGACCATGTGAACAGAAACGAAACGGTCCCAATGAGCATCCAACCCCTCACTTGCGGTCTGGGAAATGACGGTATTGAGATGAAGAGGAACAGGAGGTGGGCAACGATCCATGGTCAAAGGTGGGCAGAGGTCGCGAGTGTATATATGAGACCACAGCGATGGGATTGAGAGGGCGACGTTGTACCAATGACGACAAACCAAATGGAACCTCAAGGGGCAATCGGTCATCCAGAGCACAACCGCGTCTGCGGTTCGCGGCGGAAATAGCATCGGACTAATGTTGTCCATGTGGAAGTCGAATATAACACCAAGGATCTCCAACGGGATGCGATTGATAGGCACGCTGAGGTTATGTGTCTGAGCCAGATGCCTGACGATCTTATCAGCTAGAGAAATGTCGCGCTGGATCTAGATGTATTCGGCTATAAATCAATGAGATCCATTGAATCTTAGAGAATGTTATTACCACCGCTCGTTCTTCTGCTCGCCTTTGATCATCGCGGGTCAGGCTTTGAGGCGATGTGATTATGTGTGGGTTTACTGTACCTTGGTTGTGAAGCCAGATTAGGGCTACTGTGTTTGATGTCCTGTATTCCATTCTCCAGCTTGCGTTTGGCAATAGCCAACAGCTCAGAGACTGACGACATTGGTTGCGATATGGAAGTGCGGACAAAGTGAGAAACACCCACGGTCTAAGATTCCTTATGCTGCGCTTGACCTCAAAGTGAACACCTCTGAAAATACCGTCATTTTTACCGCTTCTCCGCACTTAGACAATATTGGATGTCTCACCTCCTTCCTTTTGTGCTTTCATGAGCATTCTTCTTTGACGAACTTCGGATGCATCTACGGTTTCACTTTTCTTTATCAAAGAATGACTCGCGCAGGTGCAACTCGGTTTCAACTGACTCCAGACCTGCCAGATCGTGTACATGCACCGCTCATGTTGAAACTACCCAAGTCACACCTTGCACATTAGAACTCATAGGCTTACACTGTGGAGAAAGTAGGTCGCCGCAGCTGAGTGAGGCGAGCGACTTGTGTATTATAAGTGAAGTACCCAGAGGCGCAGGCGACAGGTACGTTTTCTCGTGGGAAGGAGTTGCCACATAGGCAGCCATCGCACGACGTCTAAGACGTTCCGTACCACCACCTCGATACATGGGTGGTTCCTCGTCGCTCGTCAGAATCGAGCTCGCTATCCGTAATATCTGCACTTCCCTTAGTTAACTACAACTCTGCCACTCTGCCATGTATACAAACGACTTACACAACCCCAACAAACTCAACTTCCAATACTTGCACCAACTGACTGATAGTGCAGGAACGTCCGAGTCCGTCCGCTTCACTGTCTACACCTGACAAGATCGAGCTCAGCAACCTATATCATGAACGCTAATCGGCCTTACTCGCGGTACTGTCAACCAATCATTCAGCAGCTCGAGGGTGATCAGCGCATGCACTACGTCTAGTGGAGAGGAATCACTAGCACGCTTCAAACCCAATGGCAGAGGATTGTTGCTCGAGTAGACGTCAAGTGTCCTCGCAACATCGGATGCCAGTCGACGTGGTGAGCCATCCTTTCCTATCCCTTTCGGAACCCATTGCTTTGTATCTAGATTCTATGTTCATTATCCCAAATATCTTATTCACGACAATTTCACTCTATCGGTGACAACTATTCATATGTTGGATCAACAGCAAATTATCACGTCTTACCAATGGCAAACACCATGTCCGTCTTTTAACGATGACATACATTACCACGTCCCTTACGACATTTAACATATCTGTCCTTTAATGACAATATCCACTACCGCGTCCCCTACGACGTTTAACATATCTGTCTTTTAACGACGATATCCACCACCACGTCCCTTACGACGGTTAACACATCTGTCCTTTAACGACAATGTCCACTACTACATCCCTACCGTGACAACAATCAATATATTTGTCCAACGACAATAGCCACTATCATATCCTGTAACGACGATATCAATTATCACGTCTTACATGTCATATATATGCATCTTGTATTCTTGGTCTCCTATGGTGTATCCTTCTACCGCAGCCTTCCCAGTTTTCATCTCACTTCTACATTCTTGTCTTCTACGGCAGGCTTGGCGCTATATTTGGGAAGGTTGATATGGGATGGTGCCGACGCACGAAGGGGACACGAAAGGGTCAATGGAGTATTGGGACTTCCGTGAGTACCAAGAATTTGTGTTCGTTACACTGTACTGTCGAATCTTTATCTTCACCAGGTGGTTTTCCATTCAGTATCACCAGGAGCTACGACAGCCACACGTCGCAGACCTTGGCACCAGGTCATCGTATCTGTCAGCCGAAGGGTTGGTTCTTCGAGAGGAATACCCCACCATGGGCCTCCGTAGAGCGCGACGCACCACCCAGTACTATAATTGCCTATCGTCAATTAAAATATTTCCGCCATGGCCAACTTCTATCATGCTGCCTACTATTGCTGCTACTCTGTAATATGAGGTCGTGAGACCCGTTTCCCGCAATTCACGACACTAGTCGTTGCAGCTACCTGCTGTCCCTTATTGTGGGGTCCAGGACCCGCTACATGTGAATCACGTCGCTAGACGTTTGCTGCTACCCGCTAGTCCATAATGTGAGGTCATAGACCTGTTACATGTGGCCTACCTCGCTAGACGTTGATTTATTACTTGGGAGCCATGTCCATCAAATGTTGGCTGCTAGCCATTTCGAATGGCGATGTCTCCCGACATGGGCTGGAGAGCACTGTCGTGCTTTCGCCCACATGCTAGCTATCTTCAGCTATGCTACTATAAACCACTAACGAACAACGCAAAGTGCTGAAGCAGAACGACAACTCGAAGATGTGAGCATCTATGTTATACTTCTACTCAACCTCTGATATCTACCATCTGGGGTTTTTTACATGACTATTTACATGCTTGATTATATTGGATCAAGTATTGCCATTCTGGCTACAGGTCATTAACCGGTTCTCCCAGTCAGCTATATATATACTACTTACACCGCTTTTGGGGGCGAGCCGATTGCGTTGCTGTCGACTGGGCGGCGTTTTGTGGGGTCATCCACCAGCACCTCCATTGTCCTACGCCCAGAAGAGACACGGTTCACACCGTCTGCTCTTCACGTCCAAACTAACTACCACATACATGGCCGGAGGAGCACGACACCACCCTCGAGACTTGGCAGTGACGAGAGCTCGAGGAATGCATTATGCGAAGGAAAGCCATAGACCATGAATTGTGAATTTTGGATTATGGGTCGCATTGGTGTGCAGAAACAAGATTCAAGTCCTCTCTGAAACGGTCTTTTTCACACCATTTTGGCATTTTGGACGAGCACCTCGAGGCCTCAATACTCAATTTGACCGGCAAGTCTCGAGATTTTCTATGCCCCCCCATTTTTTACCAGCTATTACCCTCAGACTCCTTCAATTATCCATTCCTTCCTCACATCTTCTGGGTCACAACTGCCCTTTTCCTCAACTGCTACACCATGAAAATCACCCCCCGACCATTTATCCCTGACACGCTCTGTCCATCGAAAAGCGCATGTCGTACTTAGAGCCCATCTCGATACACTTTCGAACCCACGAACAGAGACAGCCGCTTTCGGAGGCGAGACAACGATGAACTCCTTGTCCCTCCATTCACTCTCGGGTCGCGGCCAGAAAACGCTTGCAGACGGGTCGCAGTAAAACTTGACTGCTATCGTCTGTGTCTCACGGCAGTAAGTGAAGTCTGGCAGGTCGTGAGACCAAGGATTTGGCCACGGCTGTGTGGGTGGGCGACGATGAGCAACGATCAATGCATTTTCTGTGGAACAATCTCTCAGAAGATTCGGGGTACGCCAGGATGGGAGACAAACCCAAGACATCTATGGTGACGCCTCCGTCCTTACAGCACAGGTGACCCTGCTGATCTATGAAAAATACCTTCAAAATATGGGTCTTTATGGTGAAGCGACTCCAACTGGTAATGAGTACAAGTACGCACGTAAGAATCATTCATATAATCCTTCTCGTGAAGATTGAGGGTCGTGCCATCTTTCGTTTCACAGTGATATAGCTGTAGATAAAGCCCAGTGCCCTTCGCTTGGATGCGAAAGTAGCCTCGAGGGAACCCAGTTTCGAAGTTAGGTCGGGGTCGCGAGTCTGCCGATGTCACTTGCTCGCGAGGCCCGGAAGAATCGGCACCGTCTGTTGTATGGTTCATGGTCAAGGTCAAAGTTAAACGTCACAAAATGTGCCATCTGATTGCTTATCTACTCGATAAGCGCCCATAAATTCCCACCGGCATAAATGGGGTTGTTCAGCACATTATCAGGCAATCCGTCCACAGATCGACGGTTATGGTTATCCAGGCTCTCTTTATCATCGTATGTGTGAGAAGGGAGTGATCCGATTTTTGCGTGTCGTAGGCGACAAGTACAGAGCAATCATGTCACCAGTTCCTGGGGTAGTAGGTATGGTAGCCCAACGCCACAACCCATGTCCCCTCTCCTCTCCCCGTAACCGTTTGGCCATCCAAACTTCCACTTCCAAGAACCTATTGACGATCCAAGCTCAAAAACTCCCCCAAAGGAGGCGGAGCAAGAAGAGCAGAGAGTAGCAGATGAAGTTTGGGCGTGATGTCGACACACCGGAAGAACCTTCGAAGAAGCGCAGCGCGGACACAACAAAGGCAGATCAATATCAACGAGGTGACATTTCTTTAATTTATTCTTTCTACCGTTCCTTCTATCATACTTCGTTCACACCTGTCCCATACTTCACGTGCATAGATCGCCTCAAATCCTTTACATACATACTGGAGTAGTGGACCTGCCGGGCCGCCACTACTCCGCGGTCACATGTCCAGTAGCCTTACACGTCGCTACGCTTGTAGGTTCTGGAGCCTTGATCCACTACGTTCCCTTGAGCCAGTGACCTGCTCGGGACACTCGGTCTACTCCAATACACACTTAATCATTATAGTATACTCGCACTGCAACTTACATACAATACCCCACACACTGGTATGCTCGCACAGCACACCACGCTTCCACAGGAGGCTACACCTACCATGAAAGCGGTACCCTAGCACGACACAGTAGCACTAAATACACAAGTAGTAGTCATCCGACATAAGGCCACGCCTTCACGGAATATAAATGGATTCAAAAAAAAAGAAAAAGAAAAAAACTCGCCCTCCACGTTCAATAGCGCTCCCACTACTACCAGTCCATTGACAGGCTGCTCAGATGATAAAGAAAATAGAGAGTACTGTTATTAGATTGGTGATGAAAGAAAGAATGGGGCAAGCCTCCACATCCTCAAGGGGCTTGCAACTACCAATGATAGAGTATCGATACACTAATATAGAACCAGCTTGTTAGACTTTATTAGATCCATAGGAGACGAAATGCGAGGAAGATGAGGACGCAAAAATTCGCATTCACGGCATGTCGTGTCGGGTTTAGATCCTCCGGTGTTGGTAGCAGTAACAATGCTGCAGAAGAGGTGGATAAAGGATGGAGAATGAAAGATAGGCCAGTAAGGAGAATTGAAAATGAATCGACGAGGGCCCGGGAGCGTCAGAGGAACTGTATTCTATAATTGGGGTCCGGATGCTTCTATGACTTTTCTCGTCCGACAATGATGAAAGAAAATTCAACAGGATGGGTTAGGACAGCGGATAAGTCTTCGGCAAGACCCTCACGGCCCCTCATAAGGAAAACCCTACTAAAATATAAATATATAGAGTCTGGATTCGGAGTGGAAAGTAGTTCGTGCTTTGGATTCAATATATTCACATTCACGTTCACAAGTTACCCTAGAGGTCCAGCGGGACGTTGCAATTTCAAGCAACGATTTGGAAAAGGGGGTTATCATACAATACAATTTGTACTTGCAAGAAACTAATATCTGTTCGTTTCTGTCCATCTAAAAGATGGTCGACGAGGAATCCCACTATGGTGTCTCTGGGCACGGACATCAAGGGTATACGTTAACGCTGATTGTGGCCGTGCTATCTCATACCTTCCTGGTTCACGATACTTCCATCTTCCCTTGATTCCTTCGTACTTCGATTCGAAGTCTACAGGAATCTCCCAAACAACAACTTCTTGTAGTATTGGGCATATAGGTGCCTTGTCATTCAGGGCTTTCGCAAGCTCATCCTCATCCTCGTCCATATCTAAGCCAGACATGTTGAGAATGTCGATCAGGCAGAAATAGTCCACGAAGTTGTTGAATACAAGTCTTCTGAGTCCAGTCCACCCGACGATTCCGTACATCAGCCGGCCTTCTGAGTGACCATTAGCAGATTTGTGTAACAGCCGCAAGTCGAGCGTTGTGACGTTGGGAAACCATGTCGATAGCAGTGGGAGTAATTCATTTCTTCGCTTCTGCGACTCAACCATGACACTGGTATCGGATAAGAAACACAAGCTCATCTTGTTTCTTGGAGTGGCTTGGACATCCAATGTTTGCACGGTGTCTAGCCTTTCCTGAGGTAGAGGCGCTTCTTCAGTCGACCGAGGGGTAGTGATGATGGTAGTCGTCGGAGGAATTTCGAGGTGGTTAATGAAGGTAAGATGGTGGATGTAGCGGGTCTCTAGGTGCCTCATGACTGGCAGGCAGACAATCGGAGCGTTGGAAAAGTCATCGGCAGCATCCCCATAAAGTGTTTCCAGAATAAGCACCTCTAGGAACGAGGAGTTGGTGAATCCGGATAGAATGTGAAATATATTCTCTCTTTTGATATTTTGGAGGAAGAGATGGGTAAGGTTGGTAAGACTGGGTATCTGTTCAAGTTCTTGCCGAGGTAGGAAATTGCAGTCGAGCCTTAACCTCTTTAGATTGCGATATTGTTTGAGTCCGAACCAGGGATGCGACCAAGCCTGATGATTATAGGTCCTTAAGCTCACAATGGAGAGACTTTCGAGAAGCGGCGCAGGTCTCATCATCTCGAGCAACTCGCCAGGCGTACGGATAGGTTCCTTGAGGACCACGTGAACAGAAACAAGACGACCCCAATAAGCACCCCACCCCACACTTCCAGTATGGAAAATAGCATTGAGATGAAGAGGAGTTGGGGGCGGACAACGACGCATAGTCAATGGCGGTCGGAATGTGCGAGAGTATATATGAGACCACAGCGACGGGATCGAGAGGGCGACCTTGTACCAGTGGCGGCAAACCAAATGAAATTTGAACGGGCCGTTAGTCGTCCAAAGTTTAATCGCGTCTGCAGTTCGCGGCGGAAACAGCATCGGACTAATGTTGTCCATGTGGGAGTCGAATATAACACCAAGGATTTCCAACGGGATGCAATTGATCGGCACAGTGAGGTTATGTGTCTGACCCAGACGTCTGAGGATCTTGTCAACCAGAGCAATGTCGCGCTGGATCTAGGTGTATTTGGCTATAAGTCAATGAGATCTATTGAATCTTAGAGAATATATTACCGCTGCTCGTTCTTCTGCTCGACTTTGTTATCACGGGTCAGACCTTGAGGTAATGCGATTGTCTGTGGGGCTACTATACCTTGTTTGTGAAGCCGGAGTAGTGCTGTGTTCGGTGTACTGTATTCCATTCTCTAGCTTGCGTTTGGCAATGGCCAACATCTCAGAGATTGACATTGGCTGCGATGTGGAAGTGGGACGAAGAGAGAATTACCCACGAGCCAAGGTTCAGAGACTGTGATCGACGTGATCATGTACGGTACTTATTCCGATTTATATGTAAAGTCATCCTGACCTGCCAGACCCGGAATAACTGGAAGAGTCAAAATGTTTCACCCAACCTCCAGCGCTTCCGAACTTCACCCTTCCAATACCTCATAATGTGCCATTTCAAATTCGATCCAATATCTTACACTTCCTTTCCAGCATCGTCGTCATCTAGCAGGTTTTCATAAGTTCGTTCCAAGCTTGATCTCGGTCATCTATCCATCCTTCCATATCCCAACGCCCTTCCATACATGGTCCAATCACTCCTGCTCTTACTTGCACTTACTCGCGCATGCAATGTCCAATTCCTATAATCCACAATGAGAGGAGAGTTTCGATGTTCATTAGGTCAGCCGTCTCAAGGAGGGAGGGGAGGCCTGAAGTCCTGAAGGGAGAACCACAGGAGCAGACTCGTTGGTTGTTATCAGAGCTCGAGGAGCGCAGTTGACGCAAAGGAGGCCATGCATTCGTGAATTCTGGAACTGACATTGTTGGTGCTGGTGCTGACGCCAACGCGAAGCTTGAAGGGTTGCGAGGCTGCAAGGTCGTGCCGTCCTTTTCCAAGAGCGGAGGGGAGTGGGACAGATCGAGACTCTCGTAGACACAGAGTCTGCTCTTGCAGGTGGGACATGATCCCATGAAACTCTGACGGTTCGTTGCTTCGACATCAGCTGCGGGGGAACTTGGAAAGTGGATCAGAAGGGGCCTAGCTGGTGAAAACTGTCAAACAGGTGGCGAATTGAGGAGTTCGAATGAGGTCAAGTTGTTTCGAGTGGTGCAGCTTTTTGGACGAAGCCGACTATATGATCGCAATTCGGCATTTGCAAATTCGAAGTGGTTGAAAGCGTGAGCGAGCGAACAGAGCTGGGACCGGACCGTTTATTTGTTTATGTTAAGTTTAGTGACCTTTATTCATTTCTGTCGGAAACCTGCTGGGAACCGGATCAGACGGCAGACTGATCTTGTTTACTTTTTAGGTGATCAGGTCCTGAACCCAACCTGATCAAAGGCTAATCAGACGACGTCGCTTAGCCAGCCAGTTCAGGCGACCGCCGCCAAGTTCAGGTTCCAGTTTTCCGATTACTGTCTGATTAGCGAAGCCTGA
>Ga0247741_1001194_pt1 | contig 14369 bp, 19 predicted proteins | sample UWRJL213509R2_FD_180945 | JGI IMG/M metagenome (GOLD analysis project Ga0247741, IMG submission 180945) | Plant litter microbial communities from Arlington Agricultural Research Station in Wisconsin, United States - UWRJ-L213-509R-2 | ecosystem: Environmental > Terrestrial > Plant litter >... | reverse complement strand
TAATTGAAGACTTGCCACATGGAAGGCTGTTTATTTGCTCGTGTTTCGAACGGCCCACCGGGATTACCCAACCGGGCACTACAAGGTTTCAACCACTGCTTGTCCAAATCCGACTTGCTCTTTTCGCTGAATCCACATCCACATACCCTCCCTCTTAACGGTCTTCACTATAAAATATTAAGATGAAGCGTGGTGCTGAAAAACAGCTCACCAAAGATGACGACGGTGATGTGGAAGAAAACGACGTGCGTACTTAATGCCACTATGCGAGCGTGTTATGCTAACAGTCTTACAGTCTGATTCAGGTCAAGGCTTCAAGAAAGCTTCCGATACTGCCATAGCTGCGAGAGTGTCCGTCTAATTACTTCTCATGAGAGACGCTGGTTTAACGTACCTCTCTGCGTCTAGCATTAAGCCATTGCCGACCCGAGGTGGTGGGAAGCCCAGTGCACTCACCCCTCAGGCTACTTTGCCGGCCAATGTGAGTGTTTTACTTCTTGCTTTCTTGCCTCCTCCTACGATGTTAACAATGCTATTCTATAGCCCTTTGGTCTGCCTCCAGCTACCTCGACGAATAGCGCCCCCATATTTCCTCCAAGCACTGTGAGTGGATTACCCAAGCCTACGAATCGCAACTAACATAATCGCAGTCTGCATTTTCAGGATTTTCTACTACAAAGTCCTCTACGTCAGGAGGATTCATGTCGACTTCCACGACATCAAGTACAGTGAGTTCCTGCCAATGAACGTCTTCGACAACCGTCTAACATCAGAGCACAGGCGGCTTCGTCACCTTTTGGGCTCTCATCAGGCTCTTCCTCTGCCTTCCCATCGTCGACGTTTAGCATCACTCCTTCTGCAAGTTCCGCGCCTCCAGCTGTTACAAACACCTCAAAAGCATTTGCTTCATTGCTCAGCACATCAAGTACCAGTATCTTTGGACCACCACCTTCTACTTCCTCGCCAGGTCAAGCTTCTTCAGTCTCGAAATCGACCAACGGCACTGATGATTCAGAGCTAATCAAATACTACACGAACCTTCGCGCATTGAACGCGTCCCTCTTGACCTCCATCTCAAACACTGTGGAAAAGGATCCATTTTCGGACATGACAAGCCTCCTGGAGAGTTATAAAGCCATGAGGCTGAAAGTTCAAAAGGAACACGAGGATTCGGAAACGAAAGGAGGTCCTCCAAAACCTAAGAGTCCAGATTCAAAGAAGGGCCAAGCGGCAGGTATGCCTCAGCCCCCAACATCGTTCTTTGGATTTAGCTCCATGGGTTCTTCATCATCTACCGCAGGATCTGACTCAAAACCTCCCCCAACTTCTGCGTTTGGTTCGCTGACGTCTTCTAATGCTGCGCCCGCATCCACTAAGGACTCCAGCCCCTCGCCCAGCAAAACGTCAGCCCCTACCACCAACCTATTCTCGAAACCTGCCTCCTCAACCTCTATCTTCGGGTCAGCGTCTCCTTCCTCCAGTTCACCCTTCTCTTTTGGCAGCAGTACCGCCATAACAGCGCCTGTAAGCGATAAACCGTCAGGCTTCTCTTTCGGAGCCACAAACAGTCAACCGTCTTCAGTCAGCTCCAATCCGTTTGGATCATCGGCGCCTGTCCCAACAGCTGAGAAGTCATCGTCTTTCTTCTTCGGAAATGCATCAACACAGCCACCCGCGTCCACACCAAACCCGTTCGGCACTCCCTCGACGAATATCTTCGGCTCTTCGACGCCTTCAACTTCTCTCCCCTTTTCTTTTGGTGCTTCCGGTGCCTCGGGCAAAAAACCAGAACCCTCGATTGGGTTTGGAATGCCATCCCCAGTTGTTAAGAGCGAAGGACTACATTACAGTTTTGGCAGCACTTCTGGCACCAGCACACCCGCTGCCACGCCAGCCGTGGCCACGGAAGGCAGCAGTCAGGAGACGACTAACGAGGAGGAAGGAACAGATCAGGCAACCTCAGGAGCCGAATCGAAGGAAGCTACGCCCAATCCTATGGGATCCAATCCTCACGACGAAGAAGGCCCTGGTGAGGAGAACGAGGAGACTCTTCATGCCGTTAGACTGAAAGCATATCGCATGAAGAAGGCTGACGAAAAAGGCGGCCCTGGTTGGGCTGAACTTGGAAGCGGTGGGTTCACTCCCCGCATTGATGAGCCGACCTTCTGACATTGGTATACTTGAATGTTTAGGCACCTTCAGGATAAAGAAGCATAAAGAAACCGATGCACGGAGAGTTCTCCTGCGAAACAGTACTAACGGCAAAGTCAACATGGTGAGCATTGGAATTCTTGAATGGCTTACTTCGATGCCCGTTCTGAACTTGGACTTTCAGAACTTCAAAATTTACGCGAGCTTAAAGCCTTCAATTGCGAAGAAGGCGCTTACATTCATTGGGCACGACGCAGGCGTTTCACAAACTTATTGTGTTCGATTCGCGGATGAGGCTCAGGCAATAGACCTGAAAGTTGCACTCGAAAGGGAAATCGAGTTTGTCAAAGCCAAGGAAGCGTCATAGCCGTTGTCATCCGCATGTATAGAACCCATCATCTTCTAGGCAGGTCAATAAGTTAGGCAACCTCATCTGCCGGAGATTTCTGTGCATCTGGTGCTCGCTCTCGTCCACGACGTCGCAGATTAACCTAGCTAATGTCATACATCCGCATTCCCTGTTCTGTACATTAGATAATTCCGTTGGTAATACACGTAGGTAGAGGGTTGACACGTTGCTCATTTTCCAGTGAAGTGACTCTGAGCATTGTGCCATATTGAATTCAACACAAAGGCCTCACTGAGGAGCATTTCAATCTCATGGTCCCCCCAGTCTTGTGTGGGTAATGATTGAAGGAACATGATGATACCCTAAGAGACTCTCAGTATGCAGACGCGAGGCCATACACAAGGTATAACATACCTGGAAGTCCATTTTCCGAAGCTTCTCGCTCCATCGAACGAGAAATGCTGAGCAGACGTACAGGTGGAACTGGGAGAATGCGTCTGCACCTTCAGCCTAGCCACGCGTCGAATGGAATCAGTGTCTGGTTTGTGACGAATGCTATTGTACTCACAAGATATGTATCCCACATCCGAATAGTATTTTGCACACTGATTTCCCTCATCAACAAGCAGTTCATCCAACGGAAAGCAAACTGCATAAATTCCACGTTTTGAGACTCGAGATGAGCGGAAAGCGGAGCTGGGGTTTGTGAGTAAAAGAAGTGATGTATAATTGGAAATACACACCATCTATGCGCGCCACCAATTCAGCCATTCTCCTCACACTTCTCTGGATTCCAGGCTGGGCAAATATGTAGTTGTCCTGTATACCATCCAGAAGTCGTGAAAGGCACCAGAAAGAGTCGGCTTCGACGGCAGCTAAGGCGTTCGCTGGTAATTGGGACGGGTCGAATGTCTCTGGGTCAGAGTCTGGATTGTGTCAGGAAAGTTAATTTGAAGAGCCACAATAAAACGTACCAATATATGCAGAGAGAAAGACTTGGAAAAAGGGAGTGACAAGGTCGTTTATGCCTTGGACATATCCACTGGCTGGATGTCGGATGGCCCATACATACAAGATACGCTCTAAACACTAGTTCAAGTCGATCAGACAAACACCGAGAGAAACTAGACCAGTTCATCTCACTCTTTGAGTCGCAGCATGCATCCACAGTCTGACGCCCGGTCTAGTTCTCGGTACGTCGATCTCTATTTGATGCCATATTTGTTGATCCAGCCCCTCCCGTCCACGAGCAAAGGCTAGATCAACCATATTCTGATATTCGCCTCGTTTTCTGGTCAGCGTTGTTGAACGAAGCGGTGTCGGAAGAGGGAGATATCCCTGTGAGCAGCCAATTAAAATGGTTTTGAGATTCAATTCAAGTTCACGAACGAGTAGGAGTTGCCACGCCATAGGACGAAGCTCGCCTGGTATACCAGCCCACGCGATCTTCCTGAGTTCACCTGCTGAGAATGAGTCAAGCGACAGGGAGAGGTGAACGTTACTCACCAATGTTGACATCTTGACCGGAAAGACATTCGACAAACTTGTGCTTTCGATTTGTTTTTATGGATCTCTCCCGCATCAACTTTTCCGACTTTTCACGGTCTCCTTTGGGCCGGCCATCTCCTGACTTCGGAAGTGGAGAAGGGTCCCTGTGTCGACTACGGTTTTTGATTCCATTCAGAGGATCTGGGCAGAACAAGGACTGAGAACTGAGATATGCAAATAAAGGGTTCAAGTGAGAATGCTAACCCGTGACAATATCATCAATGTCATGTCGGATAGACCCCTCGTTTTGCTTTGCTTTATGGTGTGAAGGAGGAACAGATACAGATGCCTGAGCTTCATTGGTATGCCCTTCTGGTTCAAGATCGCCCAGGATCATATCGCCTTCCACATCTATATCTCCTGACTCTCCTTCGGCGTCTAGGTCATGATCCCTCTGACTGGAGAGTGACTCGAGTTTTTTGTCACTGCCACCCTTGCTGGGAGAAGTCCTGATCATTGTCCAGCCATTCTTCGGTGCATCAGGACTGGAGCTCGCTGGCTCTCCTTTCGGTGGATACGAGCCAGGACTTGGAGCCTGAACGTGGGTATACGAGAAGGCGAGTGTCGATGATGACAGATTGGAGGATTTTCTAGGGACCCTCTTTGGTGCTGTTATCGTAGTAGATGCGGTTGGTCTGTGAATTGTCGACTGTCGAGGAGATTCGGAATCAGAGGCACTGTCCCAGGCATCATCTTCGCCCCATTCTGTGCTCGGGAATGAGGTTAGGTGTATGCCGATATGGGGACGCGCTGGCGGTGAGAGAGGCTTCATGCTGAAATGCTCTGGAGCAACTGGATATCGTGTACGACATCAAACATTGTCTTCCTCTCCGCCCGTCAGGGAATAGGCTTTACACGTGTGGTCATCTTATCTTATCTTATCTTACCGCACAATTGGCGCTGGTGCTAAGGCGCTAAATTTTGTCATGAGCACAAATACAGCAGGCACGTAAGACTTTGATTAAGTATACATGGTTGGCGCGAATAGCACACATGAACACTTGAGTAGGTAGACGACAGTCGTATAACAGTAAAACAAAGCGAGAAGCGAGAGCGGTGGAAGATGAAGTATAGAGTAGCAGTTAAATATTAAACAGGAAAACAACTAAAACGAACCACAGTCCCGTCGAGAATGGGAAGGACAGAAATCAACGAGACAGAATAAATATACGCAGAACATTTTGGATGCAGGATGCGGAATAGACTGGAATACACAACTGGGAAGATGTCACATCATTATGATACTTTTAGTTGACGGGCCGACAGTCTAAGCGTCCAAGTCAGCGAGTCGCCCTGTAGCTGGAGGATCGATAGGCAGGTGCTCTGTCGTCAAATTCTGAGTGAGAGGTGCCTTCGCTCTGCCTGTCACGTCGAGGAGTATTGACATGGCGGTCTTGCCTATCACGAGGCGGGCGATAATCCTCCTGATAGCGACGGCCTGTATTATGCAGCAAACCATGTGGGTGCGAGAGGCCACCGTGTCCATTAACCCCAGGAACGAAGAGAGCGCCTCGGTTGTACGAGCTGCGTTCTTTCCTGCGGATATGGGTCGGGGCGGGGAAGGGTTCGGGCAGTCCTTGATTGGTTCCAGACGAGTAGAATATTCTTGGTCGCCATGACTCCCGTTCGTCCATAATGGCAGAATTCTTGAATTTTTCAACCAAAGCTTCCTTTCCCCTGTAAGATTAAAGACGCATCAACGAGGAAGGTCGGAAGGCGGGAAGGAGTGAAGCCTACTGGTAATTGGCATAGCTCATTTGGAGGACCTTCTCGCTCGAGAACATGTTCCTGTTGGTCTAGATTAACATCAAATTTTTAGAAGGATCGAAAATGTGCTTACCATTTTTCGCCGAGTCTTGCCTTTGCAAAACGGAGCAGGTCCTGAACACGGATGAAGTTGACGAAGGCGTAACCAACATTACAACCTATGAAATGCAAGAGATAAGACAGGAATCCGAACACGACGACAGCAGTGGCATACCATTCTGGAAGTCCATCCTGAGATATAAAAAATCAATCCCCCGAGGGCAGACCTTGCCAATATATGCAGTCAAGTCAGCGTCGGACATCTTGTTAGGGATATTCTTGATCATCACAGTCGAACGGGTGTCACCCCCTTCCCCGATTTTGGCCAAGTTGAGCTGGTTACGGTCGCTCACCCCCGCAGTGAGGCGTCCCCCGGAAGCTGCATCATTAGAGCTAGAAGGCACCGAAGACTCGTGCTGAAGATGAGAAACCGATCGATGGCTCGACGGAGACGATGAGCGCGGCGTCACGAGATGACCACCACCCCCACACCCGATCTTGTGCTCACCCGCAGGAACAGACATTGGTGAAGCTAAAGGTTCGACTGGGTTTGGCGGATGGTGTATATGATGCGGTGGCTCGGGTGTGTGCGCATAGGCATGGTGGTACTGGCGTATAGAGTTGACCATTGGGGTGTCCTCACGGATGAAGTATGGCGCTGGGGTAGCTCGGTTCATGGCCATCGGCGGCATACCATTTGGACCAGGAGTAATGGAGGCCATGGAAGGGTCGTACACCCAAGGAGGGCTCTGAACAGGTTGCAGCTGGGGGTCCATATACTCATATAATGTGTGCTGAACATTTGGAGTCGGGATATGGTTTGGATAGTACATGGAGGGTGGAAATGGGGGAGGCTGGGTGAGACCATAGTGACCGAAGCCAGAGTTGAAAGGCACGCCATTGGGAGCACCTTTTGATGGACAGTAGAGACAGATTCCTTCGGAAGAATAGCATGGAGAAACGGTATCGGAACGATAGATGGATTCATTTTCCCATCGACGCTCCTGGAATCTAGGCGACGGTTGACCACTCTGAAAAGACGCCTCAGGTCCTCGAGGGGCAAGGCGTAGATCTGTCTGATCGTAGGGACCTGGAGTAGGGCTGGCAGCGAAAGGTGATGTATAGAAGAAGGTTGGGGATGGCGCTCCGTTCGAGACTGGCGTGAATTGAAGAGTCGCGTGCTGTCCATCTGCAGCGTCCGAAGAGCCACATTCCTGACTCGGACAGCAGAACCGAGTTCTTATTTCTGATTGAGACCCAGCGCTGGCGATGGATAAACCCTCGAGAGACTCTTCGGCGCTAGAAATAGTTGGGAACGATATCGTCTCGATGGGAGCTGCTCGGCTTGAGACTTCGCACTTGCCGAAGACACTGAGCTTCATGCCGAACATAGCATAGCCCTGGAGTTCGTTGTAGGCAATCTCCGCATCTCTTGAATCGTGGTACTCCAGACGGTAGATCAGCGAAGTCGACTAATGAGACCCATCAGAGGAGATCGCCAGTATGACACCAAAGGAGCACTTACATCCCCGTCGTTGACCTCTTGACGAGTGAACGTAAAGGATCGAATGCTACCAAACGACTTCAGAAGGCTATGAAGCAAAGCGCCATTGATACTCCCCCGTATGGAATCTACGTCGTTCTCGCGTTTGGAGACAGAAATTGATGCGTTCTTGAGGTCTTCGACAACACCTTCAACTGAATTGCCCGGTTCTAGATGTGGAGTCTGGACGACCTTTTGAACTTTCAAGTAGAAATATCCATCAATGCTTTCGAGGAAAGTGGAACTGCCTAGTTTCTAGTCAAAAAAATAAGACATAGAAACCAAGAGATAGGTTGAACATCGATTTACCTTCGAGAGGTCGTCGATGGAGACGAGCTGAGCTGAAAGAGTTTGGGCAGATTCTGAGAGCACTTCACGGAGCTTGCCGTTAGTAGAGTCCACAGCGAGGTCTTGAATAATTTTGGCTGCTCGGACGTCAAAGAAGACAACCGGGACGATGCCTTCCGACTGTATATATCGCTGATTGACACCTCTGATAGCTGGGTCTTGTCGTAAAAAGGTTGTAGGCACGCCCGAAGAACTTTTAGTCGAATTGGCGACTGTTACAGCGGTGGCTTTCAAAGCTGAGCAGATAGCCGTCTCGAGGGCTTCAACCGTGATGAGGCGATTGACGTTTCCGAACTAAATCGTGCATAAGCATACCATTGTCAGATTGGCCGTTGTTTCAACAATAAAAATTCACGCTTACCAGTAGAATTCGCGTGGACTCAGGATCGGAGTCGACGACCTCTTCACTAGTGGTCCTTGTTTCGTCCTTGTCATCATCGAGGCCTTGCTGCGCTGCCACGCTCTCAGCTCCGGAGTCCCTGCTGGCAGACGTCCGTATACTCGAAGAGGGTGTGAGTGGGGGAGTCAACAAGGAATGTGGCTCATCACGTTCTGTGCGGCGTCTAGCATGAGTTTTGGAGGCCGAGGTATTTTCCTTGCGATAAACGGGATCGATAGAGGCATATTTGACATGTCGAGTACGAGCCTCGGACTTGTCGGAAACATGTGCGCAGGCTGGTGCAGAAGACTCGAGCTTGGGAGACGATGGCGCTGAAGGCGGCTGCATGACGAGTTTTGTGTCGCCGAGACTGGGTCCAGAACGAGGAGGAAACCTATTGGTCAAATGAGCAAGGTGATAGAGTTGGAAAGAGAAAAAATTGAACCTACCAAATATTCGGCAAGGAGGGGGAATGCTGCAGCCTGGCGGGGTGTGGACGCTGTACGGGTGTGGTTCTTGGTAAAGAATCTCCAAGATCAGAGGAGAGAACGGCGGGAGTGTTCGACATGGTACAGAGAGAAGATACGCGAACTTTTCGAAGAAGCAAAGGTTATGAGGAGAGGTGAGAGGAGGAAGCGACAGTGATGCAAGCTGGATAGAACGGTGCTCTTGACTGATTAAGGTGTTTAATTGACGTCAATAACCCAGCACTCAGCCATTTATTAAGCAGAGACCAGATACGCCTTAGATTTGCGGATCTGGAAGTGCCGTCTTCTGATACCCTCACCTGTCGTCAGGTAGATAAAAAGCAAAAAAGACAGCTCTTGAATTTGTTGCCTCCAATCGGGTGATTCTGCTCAAGTCAGAGCATATGCTTAACGGCCCAACTTGCTTGATAGATTCCATCGTGGACGGTGGCGCCGTATGTGCGACTGATGCACCAGGGTCTCTGCGACACCGTGGACCTACTGCTGCTCAAAAACGACAATTCACTAGCCCGGACTTGCAAGGAGTTAAGCAGCCAGGCAAGAAATGGATAAAATGAAGCTTCTTACACGTCATGCATCACCTACTTTGGTGTGCCATCTCCTTGACTCGACCTCGGAAGCGCTATTGCCCCAGGAGGTCAAAAGAAGGAAGAGCCGTGTCACAACGGCAACCTCGTGCGCGACACGCGAAGACACAAGAAAAAGTAGCAAAACTTTGTTCTTTGCGAATGAACCGACCAATGGTCGATTCGATTGTTTGTTACGAAAACCGTTGGGCGATGATCGACGCACTGAGAATATAGCGTAGAGACTGTCCGTTCTCAAGACCGGCCCCGTAACAAAAAGTGCAGAGAAATAGACATGGAACCTCCTTGTGGAGACGGGGATTCATCGTGCCATTTTCATACCCATATCGAGGAAGTCGTGGCTTGATCTCCGTTACTTAAGGTCTTTCCGTGTCTCTCCATTCCAAAAAAAGTGGTAGGGTCCAGAACGCAAGAAGAGCAGCGTAGACCCCGGACAGAGCTGGTGGGAGTTCAAGACATAGGATCCGTCGACGCGCCGCGCTTTGACGCGTAGCATGGTCATGTGACTATGGCATTTTCGAAATTTCCCATCCGGCTGTGGTCTATTCCAAGTTCACCTCGTCAACCACCTTCTACGCGCCAAAATGCCGCTCTACGAGATGTTATGTATCACAACACATGTCTCGACATATGTGAGCATTTCCATTACTTCTACCAGCCTCGTATTAATGGAAACATGACAGCAACACATTCGCGAATTGGTCCGCCAATCCGCTATGCATGTCATGACCTCCGGAGGTGTTGTTCGTAGTATCAATTCATGGGGAACAAAAGTGCTGCCGCAACGAATGAAGAGGCACGGTCCTTTACAAGACCTTGGAGAGTGAGTGCAGGCTCGACCTACCTTATGACTGTCGGCTTACGAGGTACCCCGCCAGTTATTGGACGTTGCATTTCGACGCTAGCCCACGGACGCTGCGGTCACTGAATGGAATCATGAGACGGGACCCGCGAGTACTACGGTGGACGGTGCTGAAGCTCGCGGATAGGGTGGAAGGACTGGCGGAGCGGGGCAAAAAGATTGGAAAAGTCAGGGCGGACGACATTCTGGACTAGCACAGGTGTCTACCAGCTCCCGCATTCGAAATTCATTGCTTCCAAGATAGACAACGACCCTCCTAGCCATGCTCACCAATCCGAGGGAATTCCTTTCCATCCGACAAGTACATTGGAAAGAGTACGCGAGTGGCCGTCCACTGACGCAATATTTATTGTACATCTTAATGCACTACTCTCTCCGCTATCCCACTCTCTTGCAACCAAGGAATAATTGCATCAAGACTGTTAACAACGTTCACTCCCTGAAGATCTTCACCTTCGTCCTTGTGCTCTTGGTCTCCGTCAGCTCCTGGTCGCCGCAACAGGAGAGCTTTCATTCCTGCGTCCGTCGCACCACGATAGTCACTGTGCCCTAGCCAATGAGATGCTCATATACTCGAGTTTAGGTAGAAGGAACTTACCAGCTCAACTCGTCGCCGACATGAAGGCACTCCTCCGGATGAATAAGTTTCTCGTTCAGGGATTTTCTCTGGTTTACCAGATCCAACACCCTCATGAAGATATCACGCGAAGGCTTCTCGATACCTTCCTCCTCACTAAGCACTATCGGCTCGAGAACTATCGGAAATTCTAAGTCCTTCAAGACAGCACCTATAAGGCATTTCCTGTCGTTAGTGGTCTTCAGAGTACTCCCTCAGTGGACCCACGTATACGAGTATCACCATTACTGACAACAGCAGTTCTTATGCCTAGCCGCTTGTGGAGATGCCCGACTATGGAAGGTCATGTCAAATCGGTGCATGAAGTTATATTTTGGATTGGAGGACTGACTGGTAGGAATTGCATCGTCGAAGGCTTTATAACCTTCTTTTGAGCTAAATCGCGTCATAAGTTTCTTGACGATTTCAGGGAGAGACGCCTCGAGAGCTTTATAGTGAGGACAGGATAATGAGTTTTCCTTACGCCATACGCCCGACGCTTATGCCGAACACACCTTGTTCATTTGCACCTGCAGCTAGGGCAGTTTTTCGAATCACATCGCCCCACCAATTCTCTGCACCTTTCTCGTACGAAGGTCGCTCTATTTGTACTGATTTCAAAGCTGCGGGATGTTGTCTTGTAGTCAGCAGAGACAGTAAGGCTTAAGCACGGTCTCCTCACCCACTTTGAATGACCGTTTAATCGCGTCGGGTGGTAAAATCCCGACATAGGGTGCGAATACCTGCGAGTATTGGACGTAGATGGGATATCGAGGGGTGATTATTGTGTGAAGGGCGTCGAAGGTTACGAGTCGGATTAGGTTCATATCTTCACATGCCGGTGGAGAGCAGGTTTGAAGTTTCCATCTATGGAAAAACACTTGGCATAAGTTGGCAAGCGCTAAATAACGTCGGGCCGGACCGTTCACACCTTGAACTCGAACCACCAAGCGCCCTAATCCAGGGATGTCAGGAAAGTGGAAATGGCTGGCCGTGCTTTGTCTTGCTTCGCCTCTTGTTCAATCCAAACCAATACCCGACCCATGTGCGGACATTGCTGGAAAACAATGGGTACTTCCCAGTGAAGCTCGCGCTTGCATAACCTCCTTCCCTTTGGACCCCATTGTGAAGGCGAACGTGAGTCCAGGTCAATCTTTCTCTCTACTACATGGGGTGACATGGACCGGCTATAGGTTATTGAAGTCGTCAACAAGACACTCCCGTTTCATACCTCTGTCAACTACCAAATTCAGGCTCCTCCCCCGTTCGATGAGGCAGTTAGAGAGGACCTTCCAGCAGACCTGGCCAGGATGAGCCAACAAACTTACTCCTCGGATTTTGAGTTTCACCTGGACATGTATCTCTCTTTCAAACGCGTCAATGACGGGCATTGTGCCGTTCTCAATTACTGCTATGACTGTGAGTATTCATCGGGCCTTCTCTAAAGCTCCATAGACTGAACACACCTATGACCCTTATAGCATTCTATGTCACCTACCTTCCGCTACCTTTGGTGCTGTTGACATCACGAGATCTGTCTCAGCACGTTCATATTGCTCCTGAAGCCTTCAAAGTTGCTTCTAACGAATTCGGTGATGAGATAAGCTTTTGGCAAGAAGCACTTCCTGGCAAGCTCAAGGGACACCTTGCCTCGGTAAGTCAAACACGCTCTCTTATCTTCCTCCATCTCGGTATTCATACTTCGGTCTCACTAGCTTTCGGGTGCCAAAGTGCATTTGATCAACGGGGAAGAACCATTCGTCGCTGTTAATGAGAACGCGAAGAAGACCGGCAGCTATCAGTCCTTCGCGACTCGGCAGAACTCGTGTGTCCATTTACCTCGTTGAAGAGGACGCCTATGCTGAAACTTGTATAGGTTCTTCGCGAGTTATACTCGAGGAGCTGACGGCTGGCAATACTCCATGGGAAACTTTGCCCAACTAGTTCACCCTCTCGTTGACTCTGTCGAGCTTACAGTGCAGCGTGTGAACAGCACCACTAATGACACTTTCACGGTTCGTGTTTCCACTACACGAGTTGTGATGCCATATTTACCTTCTAATCTGTAGCTTCCTTACCGATCAAGATTTGGCTCGGCTTCAAAGAACTTCACCGATTCGGCATCATATCGACAAAACAACTGCGTGGCCACTAACAAAACCAATGGTGTTGATCTCTATGACACTAACTCTATCGACACGCTTAGGGCGTACAGAGAAGAGCCCCCAGCTATCGCGTATTTCCAGCAGCAGCCTTTCGTCAACCCCGAAGAGGCACGCCAGCACCCCATGAACGTCCTTGTAGACGGCATGCCTCTTACTGATATCGAGCTTCCAGAACATCTTCAGCCAAACGTGCCAGCGCTGAACGAAAGTTACAGTGTCGCGCAGTTTTATCTGCTGAAAGATAACACAACCGGAGTGCTCGCCTTGGGGAGCTTCTCTGCGGCCAACCTCACAATCTTTGGACAGAGCCTGGTGTCCGGTCTTCTAGAGCTGAAGGCGAAGGGGGCTGAGACATTGGTTGTTGATGTTGTAAGTGGATCTTGAAGCTAGTTTTTGACCTGGCACTCATCTATTATCGTCTGTATAGACAAATAATGGAGGAGGTACCGTATATGCATGCCATTCCAAACATGCTAAATAGGGTGCTAAATCTTTGACAGGTTCCATCTGCATTGCCCATGTAATGTCTAACTCTATTCAACTACGCATCGTGACTAACATTGTCTTCTCGATGAGTGGCTTCATCGTATTGTACGTGCTCCCTTCGTGTCCCCTCTAACTTCGTAATAACGCGGAGCCCCAGATCATAGGTCCCAAGGAAACCACCGAACCGCAGGCAGGACTTGACACTACCACGCGCGCCGGCCCTTTGGCTCGTTTGATTGTGCAAGCTACAGTGAATGGTGGCGATCCTGACGAACTTCTCCTGTACAACTCAGTACAATGGACGAACGCTTCTAACTATCCGTTCCCTCCCGCGATTGATTGGTTAAAACCGACTGATGTAATTATCAATGGTCATGAAGACTCTTTCAGTCAGAGGTACTGCGCATGACAGGGATTTGGTATTTTAGAGTGGTGAACGCTAACACAATGCATAGATTAGGCCAGGAATGCCAACCGTTCCGATGGGATCCTCCTGATGTTGGCCTGTTCAAACCGGAGGATGTTCTAATTGTGTCCAACGGACGGTATGTTCCTCGTCTTTCCGAACGATTATACTCAAGGCGGCTGACTTGTGCTCATTAGATGTGCAAGCTCTTGCTCTCTTTTTGCCGTATGTATTATATACAATTCCTGTGAGTCTGCCCGCTGACGACCTCTCAGGTGACTATGGCGAAGAAAGATGGTGTCCGAACGGTTGTATTAGGTGGCAAAGCGGATGTGCGCCAGGAGTACTGTGGCACAGTTGGTGGTCAGTCGACCTCTTTCACTGGCATGGACACCCAAGTAAAGGTGAGGTTGCGATACATCCCGGAGTATATGCGATGATCTCATTCAGAATATTGTGACAAACCTAGTCGGCGAAACTTAAGAACCACACTTTGGCACCCCCAGACTTGTATGTCCAGGTTTTGATAGGTCTCAGATGTGATGGGCTGACCAGGGATGATGTCCATTTACAGCTTGACCAATGTCGTCCAAGGTATTACCTGGAGGTTGGGCTATGGGGTAGATGATCCAAAT
>Ga0247741_1001193_pt1 | contig 14370 bp, 8 predicted proteins | sample UWRJL213509R2_FD_180945 | JGI IMG/M metagenome (GOLD analysis project Ga0247741, IMG submission 180945) | Plant litter microbial communities from Arlington Agricultural Research Station in Wisconsin, United States - UWRJ-L213-509R-2 | ecosystem: Environmental > Terrestrial > Plant litter >... | reverse complement strand
TCCGAGGTGTGGCGTCCGATCGGCGAGCTCGCCGACGTGACCGCGACCGACACGGGCGCCACGTTCACGCTGCTCTCCGGCGGCGACGAGGTCGGCACGGGAACGCTCACGTTCGTGAACATGCGCCACGTGCGGATCCAGCTCGAGTCAGAAGGCGACCGGATCCAGATCGCCACGCCGTGTCCCGCCGACGAGCACCTCGTGGGGCTCGGCGGACAATCGTTCGACGTCGATCATCGCGGCGAGCGCGTGCCCTTGTTCGTCCAGGAGGATGGCATCGGCAAGTTCCCCGATCCCGACGAGAACTACTCCGGCCTGTGGTTCCTCACCGGCCGCAAGCACTCCACGCACACGCCGATGCCGATGGTGCTGTCGTCGCGGGGCTACGCCGTCGCCGTGGATACGACCGCACCGGCGGTGTTCGCGCTCGGCAACGAGGAGCACCCGGATGCGTCCCGGTTCGAAGCGTGGGAGAACAAGCTCGACCTCCAGGTGTTCCTCGGCGAGCCGGCCGATCCCACGCTCGCGCTCGGAGCGATGACCGAGTGGGTCGGCAAGGTCGCGCGGCCGCCGCTCTCCGCGTTCGCGCTGTGGGTCGATGCGATCGACGGCTCGGCGAACGTGCGCCGGATCGCGGCGAAGCTGCGCGCGCAGGGCATCTCGTCGTCGGCGATCTGGGCCGAGGACTGGCGCGGCGGCAGCGATACCTCCACCGGCTATGCGCTCGACGAGGACTGGCGCCTCGACCGTGCGCTGTATCCCGACTTCGAGACGCTCGCCTCGGACCTGCACGGGCAGGGCTTCAAGGTGCTCACCTATCACAACACGTTCATCGACGACAAAAGCGACGTGCTCGCGGAGGCCATCGCGGGTGGCTACACGTACAAGAACGAGGATGGATCGCCGCACTCGTTCACCGGCATCACGTTCGGTGGCTCGAAGCTGCTCGACCTCTCGAACCCCGCCGCGGTGACGTGGGCGAAGGGCGTGATGGGCGCGGCGATCACACAGGGCTCCGATGGCTGGATGGCGGACTTCGCGGAGTGGGCGCCCACCGACGCCGTGCTCGCTTCCGGCGAGGACCCGCTCCGCGTGCACAACCGGTATCCGGTCGACTGGGCGAAGCTCACGTCCGAGCTGCTCGCGCCCGTCGCTGGCTCGCTGTTCTTCATGCGCTCCGCGTGGATCCACTCGCAGAAGTACACGCAGATCATCTGGCCCGGCGATCAGCAGACCGACTTCTCCGACGGTGACGGCCTGCCGAGCGTGATCCCGATGGGCATCAACCTCGGCCTCGCCGGCTTTCCGTACTTCGGCAGCGACATCGCCGGCTACATGAGCCAGGGCACGATGCCGACCTCCGAGGAGCTCTACTACCGCTGGGTCGCGTTCGGTGCGTTCAACCCGGTGATGCGCACGCACCACGGCCGCAGCGCGCGGCAGAACTGGCAGTGGGAGCACGACGCCGCTTCGACCGCGCACCTGCGCCGCTACGCGCGCCTGCACATGCAGCTCGCCTCGTACCTCTGGGCGTCCGCCGGCAGCTTCGAGCGCGACGGCCTGCCGCTCGTGCGCATGATCGCGCTCGCGTACCCCGGCGAAGAATGGGCGTGGACCGCGATCGACGAGTACCTCCTCGGCGATCGCCTGCTCGTCGCGCCGGTCCAGGTGCAAGGCGCCACCTCGCGCGAGGTCTCGCTGCCCGCCGGCCGCTGGTTCCCGCTGCTCACCGGCCCGGCGGTGCAGGGCGGCACGATCACGGCCACCGCCGCGCGCACCGAGATCCCCGTGTTCATCCCCGAGGGCTCGCTGCTCGTGCTCTACCCCGACGGCGTCGATACGCCGCTCCCCGCGCCCGCGCTCGGCACCGCGGTCGTCGCCGGCACCGCGCGCGAGGTCTGGCTCTTCGGTGGCACCGCCGCGAATCCGCAGCACGCGAAGTGGAACGACCAGGACGGCGCGATCGGCACCGCGAACTGGACGTGGTCCGGACGCGCGGCGACGAGCACGCCCGCGACCGCCACCTTCAACGGCGCGCCCGTCACGGTGACGAGCGACGCGCAGTGGTCGGCGGTGACCGTCTCCGGCGACGGAACGCTCGTCTTCGACGGCGGGGGTACGCTGACGATTGCTCGTGGCGCGAGCGGCGCGACGACCGTGCGGCTGCGCCGGTAGGCCGCGCCGACCTCTTCGCGGCGTCCGAAGTGCTTCTCGTCCTGTGAGACGTGGAGACGGGGAGACGGGGAGACGGGGAGCGGACGAAGAAAATTTCTCCGCGGAATGTTTCTTCTTCAGCTCCCCGCCTCCCCGCCTCCCCGTCTCTCGACTCAGGGACACGGTACTGGTCAAACGCGCTAACGTTCACGCGTGCCGAAAGAGATTCCTTGGTGGAAGAAGACGCCAGCCGCTGCGCCTGACGCACCGCGCGCGATCAGGCCATCCGAGGAACCAGACGAGGACGACGTCGACGAGGGCGTCGATGACGACGACGATGCGGTCGCCGCGCCCGCCAGCACGAACGATCTCGCCGACGGCGAGTCCACCACGATGGCCGGCTCGGGCGCGCAGCCGTACGTCTTGAAGAACACCGGCGGGGTGTACTCGTGCTCCTGTCCCGCGTGGCGCAATCAAGGCGCGCCGATCGAGCGGCGATCGTGCAAGCACCTGCGCAAGCTGCGGGGTGATGCGGTCGAGACCGCGCGCGTCGGCACGGCGGGGACAGCACCGCGGGCGGCGCGGGCACCGCGGGCGGCGGCAGGATCCACGGCCGCGGTCAATGCGGCGGCGGGCGTCACCACGCCGCCGCCGATCTTGCTCGCGCACCCGTGGGACAACGTCGTCGATCTCACGGGCTGGTGGATGAGCGAGAAGCTCGATGGCGTGCGCGCGTACTGGGACGGCACGCGGTTTCTCTCGCGGCTCGGCAACGAGTACTTCGCGCCGGAGTGGTTCACCGCCGCGCTGCCGAAGGACGTGATCCTCGACGGCGAGCTGTGGTGCGGCCGCAAGAAGTTCCAGCGCGGCGTGAGCATCGCGCGGCGGCAGGACCGGAGCGATGACTGGAAGGAGCTGACGTACGTCATCTTCGATGCGCCCGCGGTCGACGGCACGTTCGAGGAGCGGCTCGCGCACGTGCGGCAGCGCGTCGAGGCGAGCGGATCGCCGTACGCCGTGTGGCATCCGCACGAGCTGTGCACCGGGCTCGATCATCTGCGCGCCGAGCTCGCGCGCGTGGAGCAGCTCGGCGGCGAGGGACTGATGATGCGGCAGGCGAATTCGCGCTACGAGGTGGGGCGGTCGTGGACGCTGCGCAAGGTGAAGACGTTCCACGACGCCGAGGCGCGGATCATCTCGCACGTGCGCGGCACCGGAAAACACGCCGGGCGCCTCGGGTCGCTGCAGTGCCAGATGCCGAACGGCACCGTGTTCAATGTAGGCACCGGCCTCTCGGATGCCGAGCGCAACAATCCTCCGCCGGTCGGGACGATCGTCACGTTCCGTTATCAGGAGCTCTCCAACGATGGCGTGCCGCGGTTCCCGTCGTACGTCGGTGTGCGCGATGACTTCGCGTGGCCCGGCGATGCCGCGCCCGCTCCCGCGCTCGCGACGAGCCGGACGTTCCAGCGCGGCGACGAGGTCTATTCCATCCAACTTCCGGATTCCGTCGCTGCCTGGCGGGAGGCAGATCGCCTGATCGCGCTGAAAGTTGGCGACGGCTTCGTGGAGATCCTCCCCTGACTGCGGGTAGCCTCGCAGCACATGGGTGAAGAGCGCACGTACCTCGAGCTGTCCGAAGGCGATGCCGGTTCGCACAAGTTCTACGAGGTCGTCGTCGACGGAAAGAACCTGACGATCCGGTACGGCCGGATCGGCGACAAGGGTCAGACCCAGGCGAAGGCGTTCGCGAACCCGGCCGCGGCCACGGCGGAGGCGACCAAGAAGCTCGCGGAGAAGCGCAAGAAGGGCTACGCGGAGGCGGTGATGGGCCAGCGCAAGAAGCGCACGGTCACGCGTCGCGAGGGCAGCTCGCAGGTCGCCGCGAAGAACGTCACGAAGGCGCCGGTGATCTGGAAGTTCACGCCCGGCAGCCGCGCGTTCGGCATCTTCATCGACGAGGCGCGCTGCTGGATGGGCAACGAGGCCGGCGCGATCTACTCGCTCGACCACGACGGCAAGGTCCTCGATCAGTTCAAGCTCCCCGACGGCGTGAAGTGCATCGTCGCCGATGACGAGTGGCTGTACGCCGGCTGCGATAACGGCAAGGTCTACGACCTCGGCGGCAAGGTGCCGCGCGTCGCCTACGAGATCGCCGAGGACATCGACATCTTCTGGCTCGACATCAAGGACGGCGTGCTCGGCGTCTCCGACGAATCGGGCAACGTCGCCGTGTTCAACCACGAGGACGAATCGCAGTGGAAGAAGAAGTCGAGCGGCAGCTCGGGCTGGATGGTCCGCTGCGACGAGCTCGGCGTGTACCACGGCCACTCCGATGGCGTGACGATGTACGACTGGGAGGACGGCAAGAAGCTGTGGCACTCCAAGACGGACGGCTCGGTGCTGTTCGGCTGGCAGGAAGAATCCACCGTGTTCGCCGCCACCACGCAGAACATCGTCCAGCGGTTCTCGAAGCGCGGCAAGGACGCGAAGAAGTACCAGTGCGATGCCACGGTGTACTCGTGCGCCGCCGCCGAGGACGGCAAGTACGTGTTCGCCGGTGATAACTCGTCGGCGGTGTACTGCTTCAACGAGGCCGGCGAGCGGCTGTGGAAGCTCAACACCGGTTGCGGCTCGGCGTTCTCGATGCAGTTCTTCAAGGACCGCCTCTACATCGTGACGACCGACGGCGCGTTCGCCGCGATCGATGCGAGCGAGGCCGCGATCACCGCCGCGAAGGCCGGCACCGTGCCCGAGGCCAAGGCGGTCAAGGCGCCGAAGGGCAAGGCGGCGGAGCCGAGCGCCGAGGTCGAGACCACGAGCACCGCCGGCAGCGGCGTGATCGTCGAGTGCTACAAGGAAGGCTCGAAGGCGCGCATCCGCCCGGTCTCCGCCGGCTACAACAAGAAGTGGAACGTGCAGTTCCCGAAGGAACTGCGCGAGGTCGGTGCGAAGTACGTGGTCGACGAGCTGCGCGAGAGCGCCTCGGGTGGCTTCTATCGCGCGCACGGAGCAATCCGGAAGCTCGCGGGCGGATGAAGCTCGTCAAGCAGACGAAGCTCGTCTTCCGCGAGGGCTCGAGCGACAAGGTGTACGAGGTCGACCTCTGCGAGGTCGGCACGAACCAGTTCGTCGTGAACTTTCGCTACGGCAAGCGCGGCGGCACGCTGAAGGATGGGTCGAAGACCGTGGCGCCCGTCAAGCGCGACGAAGCCGACCGCGTGTTCGACAAGCTCGTTCGCTCGAAGGTCGACTCCGGCTACGTCGACGCCAGCACCCCGGCTCCGGCGGCGCCCGCACCTCGCCCGGCCGCCGCTTCGCCCGCACCGCCGCCCGCGCCGGGCACCGTACCGGTCAGCCGCGATCCGCGCGCGCAGAAGATCCTCGAGCGTCTCGCGGCGACCGGCAGCGAACGGCGCTGGTTCCGCGGCACCGCGTCGGCTCCGAGCTGGCCGCTCGAGCGCGCGATCTGGCGCGCCGGCGAGCTCGGTATCAAGGAAGCCGAGCCCCTCTTGATCGCGCTCATCGGCACCGCCACGTCCACGGAGGTCGCCGGTGGCGGCAAGGGCATGCGCGACTACTGCATCGCCTGGGCGCTCGGTCGCTGCGGCGGTGCTCCGGCGGTGCGCGCGCTCGGTGCGCTGTATGGCGATCGCAAGACGCTCGCGCACGTGAAGCGGGTCGCGGCCGAGTCGCTGCTCCTGCTGAGCGATCCGGCGTCGAACGAGGAGTTCAAGGCGCATCACGTGGACCAGCTCCCCGCGCCGCTCCAGGCCGCGGCGAAGACCGGCGATCCGGAGAAGTTCGCGGCGGCCCTCGACGATTTTCCGCTGCACCAGAACGCGCCGGTCCTGCACGAGCTCTACCTCGTCGACACCGCCACCACGCGTCCCGCGTTCCTCGACGCGCTCGACAAGGCGCCGCTCCGCGCGCCGTTGTTCCAGCCGATCCGCTACATCTTCAAGGCCGCCGAGCTGCGCCGCGATGCGCGCGTGTTCGGCATCCTCGGCCGTCGCTTCGAGACCACGCCCGCGAACTACAAGCGCAGCTATCACCGCCGGCAGGAAGCGTACGGCTCCGCGACGCGGACCTACCTGCGCCGCCGGGTCTGGCGCCTCCTGCGCCGGATGGGGCAGGCGGGCGATCCCGACTACACCAAGCTCGCCGCCGGCGTGCTGCTGCCGTTCACCGACGCGGATGCCGTCGAGCCGCGCGAGACCCCCGGGTCGCGCGGACGTCCCGTGTACTGGGATCGGTTCGCGCCGTACCTCGCGTTCAACCACATCCTCTACGGCAACAGCGGGCGCTACCAGCTCACGCGGAACAGCAAGGCGTTCCGCATGAAGTCGCCGCACCGGCCCGGCGAGGCCGCTCCGCCGGAGCGCGAGGAATCCTTCCCCGCGCTGTGGGAGCAGAACCCCGGCGCGCTCATGCAGCTGTGCGCGGAGAGCGCGTGCACGCCGGTCCACGAGTTCGCCGGCAAGGCGCTGCTCGCATGCCCGGCGTTCCTCGCCGAGCTCGAGCTCGACGATCTTCTTCTTCTCCTCTCTCGCCCCTACGACGCCACGGCGCGCGTCGGCTTCGTCGTCGCCAAGCAGCGGTACGACGCCGCGAACCCGAGCATGCCGCTGCTCGCCGCGCTCGCCACCTCCGCGCACCAGCCGGGGCGCGCACAGGCGTTCCTGTGGATCGACGAGCAGCGCGGCCGTGCGCTCGCCGATAGCGCGCTGCTCGCCGCGCTCGTGATGGGCCGCGCCGCCGACACCCGCGCGTTCGCGCGTCGCCTCCTGCGCTCGTCCACGCTCGCGCCGCAGGTCGGGCAGGTCCTCGTCGGCCGCCTCGTCGCGGCGCTGCTCGCCTTGCCGGATACCGACAACGAGCTCGCGATGGACGCGGTGCAGACGATCACCGCCGCGCTCGGACCGCACCTCGCGATCGTCAGCGCCGCCGTGATGCGCGATCTGCTCCTTCACCCGCTCTCCGGCGTGCAAGAGCTCGGCGCCGAGCTCCTCCTGCGCCACGACTCGCGTACGGGCCTCATTCCGGCCGAGCTGTTCATGGCGGTGCTGCACTCGCCGCACGAGAACGTGCGCGCCGTCGGCATGCGGCTCCTCGGCGAGCTGCCCGAGGCGTCGATCGCCGCGATGGATCAGCTCCTCGTCCGGCTCTGCACCGACGCGAACGCCGATATCCGCAACGCGTCCCGCCCGCTCGTCGCGCGCGTGGCGGCCAGCTTCCCGTCGGCGCGCGACCAGATCATCGCCGGCCTCGTCGAGGCGCTGCTCCGCCGCAAGCTCGCGGAGGACGTGCCGAGCCACGTGCTGCGGATCCTCGCGCAGGATCTCGTTGCCGGTCACCGCAGCATCGACAAGGACACGATCTGGCGCCTGCTCTCGTCGGGCTCGGGCCACGCGCAGGAGCTCGGCGGCATCCTGCTCGCGTCGAACGTCTCCCCCGGCGAGCTCGATCTCGACCAGATCATCAAGCTCGCGAGCCACGAGATCCTCAGCGTGCGGCAGGCCGCCTGGGCGATGTACGAGCACGACATCGCGCGCGTGAAAGCGAACATGGCCTCCGCCGTTCGCATCCTCGACGCGAAGTGGGCGGACTCGCGCACGTGGGCCGCCGACTTCTTCCGCCGGCCCGAGCTCGGCCGCGAGGAATTCACCGGCGACGTGCTCGTCGGCGTGATCGATAGCGTGCGCGAGGACGTGCAGGCGTTCGCGCGCGAGTTGCTCCAGCGTCACTTCGACGAGGCCGACGGCCCGGGCGTGCTGCTCAAGCTCTCCGAGCACCCCGCGCGCGCCGTGCAGATGTTCGCCACGAACTATCTCGAGCGGTTCGCCGCCGGCAAACCCGAGCGCCTCGAAGCGCTGATGCCGTACTTCACGAGCGTGCTCTCGCGCGTGAACCAGGGCCGTATCGCGAAGCACCGCGTGCTCGAGTTCCTGAAGGTCGAGGGCGCGCGCGACACCGGCTCCGCGACGATCGTCGTCCCGCTCCTGTTCCGGCTCGCGGCCACGATCTCGATCGAGTACCGTGCGGCGGCGCTCGAGGTGATGATGACGATCCATCGCGCCCGTCCCGAGGTGCCGCTGCCCGTGCAGATCAAACCCGTTCGCGTGGTGCAGCCGGCGCGCACCGCAGGAGAACGCTGATGGAGTTCGAGTACGCCTTCAAGGGAAGCTCGACCGTCGCGAACAAGCCCGATTCCACGGATCTGTCCTTTTCGCCCGACACGAAGCGCGAGCCCACGTACTTCACCGGCGAGCTGCGCAAGGGCATCGCGTTTCGCGAGGCGATCAGCGCGCTGCACGACGTGGTCGTCTCCGACATGCGCTTCAAGCCGAAGGACAAGTCGGCGTACAAGGAGTGGGCGGCGAAGCAGGAGGCGATCGATTGGGATCAGGTCGCCGCGCAGCGCTCCGGCGTCGCGAAGCAGATCAAGGAGATGCAGGACAAGCTGAACGCCTCGTACCGGCGCTCCGCCGAGCGTCGCGCGCCGTTCGACAAGGCGAAGCAGGCGTACTTCAACTACCTCTGGGAGAAGGATCGCGACGCCTGGTTCGTCCTCGATCCGGTGATCACCGTGCACCCCGACGAGGTGTTCTTCGAGTGCTTCAGCCAGGACGAGTCGTCGTACGGGCGCCTCGGCACCGGCTACGAGGTGTTCGAGAACATCGGCGAGTTCGCCTGCGGCACCACGAACATCGATTACTCGTCGGCGCTCTACGACGAGTTCCAGAAGATCCGCAGCTACAAGAGCACGAAGTTCCAGGTCGACCCCTCGGGCTTCGACGTGCGCACGCAGGGCGAGGAGGACTACAAGGAGGTCAAGATCGACCTCCCGGACTCGTGGGTCCGCGGCTTCCTCCAGGTCAACAGCGCGATGGGCTTGCCCGCACGCACGTTCGATCTCCACCCGATGGACGTCCACAACCTGTGCTTCGTCCTGCGCCGCCACAAGGAGAAGAAGGGACCGCGGTCGATGCGGTACATCCTGAGGCCCGGCGAGCCCGTGCGCGTGGTGTTCGACCCGTGGGGCATCGAGGTCGTGTGCCGCCGCACCGAGTATCACGGCACCACCGCCGAGGAGATCCGCGTGTGGGGCCGGCGCCGCCTGCACATCCTCGAGCGGCTCATTCCCGTCGCGAAGAAGTTCACCGTACACCTGCTCGGGCAGGGGCTACCGTCGTTCTACGTCGCGGACCTCGGCGACATGACGTTCACGCTCGGCCTCTCGGGCTGGAGCGCGAACGACTGGTCCACCGCCGGCAACTTCGATCTCCTCGCGCCGTGCGCGGAGGTGGACGACTACACGAAGCAGCGCGTGTTCGACGGCCTCAAGGAGAAGTGGCTCGATACGCCCGATGGCCTGGCGCGGCGGCTCGGCCTCTCGCGCCCCGCGGTCCTCGGTGCGCTCGGCACGTGGACGCAGGCGGGACGCGCCATGTACGACCTCGCGAAGGGCGTCTACCGCGTGCGCGAGCTCGCGCGCGATCCGCTGCCGATGGACAAGCTCCGGTTCTCCAACGAGCGCGAGGAAGCGGCGACGCGCTTCTTGGTCGCGAATTCCGTGCAGTCCGCGGCGCGCGCGACCGGCGATGGTGGTGTAGAGCTGACCGGAGCGGTGAGGGATCGCAGCCACACGTATCGCGCGTCGCTGGTGATCGATGCCGACGCGCGGATCACGCGCGCCGAGTGCGAGTGCAACTTCTTCCAGCAGAACAAGCTCTTCAAGGGACCCTGCGAGCACATGCTCGCGCTTCGCATGCACGACGCCCGCCGGCGTCCTGTCGTTTTCTCGTGACCATGAAAGGATCGTTTTCACGCGTGGAGTGTCGGGCCGGAAACATCTTGCAACCTGGACGGTGGATCGCCGCCCATGCAACCTGGCCTGTCATGCATCACTGGCCCGCTCTTGACTGTGCGCCGTCGCCCTCTAGTAGGGGGTACCGGGGTCAATCCGGAGCATTCTACGCCCCCACTAGAGGGGACGGCGCTGGAGTTGAGCGAGCCAGTCGGCAGAGTGTTCGAAGGTCCATCCCGACACTCCCCGCGTGATTTTTTTCTGCGCCGAGTCTAGATGAGTAACAAGCGCCAAGAGCTCTACGATCGGATTCGCGCCTCCTCGAAGGACTCGGTTGTCCTCGAGGAGATGATCCGGCTCGGGTTCTGGCCGGCGCGCGGCACGATCTCGAATGACCCGGCGGAAGAGATCCACGAGCGGGCCGAGCTCGAGCGCCAGCTCGCCGCGATGCGCACCGAGCAATCGCGGCTGCACAACATCGAGGCCCTGAAGAAGGCGCTGAAGAAGCAGCGGCTCGACGCCTCGAAGCAGAAGCAGAAGGAAACGAAGGAGCGCCGCGAGCGTGAACGCATCGCGCGCGCCGCCGCCTGGAAGGACAAGCAGGCGCACGACATCGTCTATCTCGGGCGCGGGGTCTCCGGCGGTCTCCAGCACACCGCGAGTGACGCGGACAAGCTCGCGCGCTTCGCGCTGACGAAGCTCGAGACGCCCGCGCAGATCGCGCAGGCGATGGGCCTCACCGTGCCGCAGCTGCGGTTCCTCGCGTTCTCGCGCACCACGTCCACGGTGAGCCACTACGTGCGCTTCGAGATTCCGAAGAAGACGGGTGGCATGCGCCGGATCTCGGCGCCGATGCAGCGGCTCAAGGCCGCGCAGCACTGGATCCTCGCGAACATCCTCGACAAGGTCCCGCTCCACGACGCGGCGCACGGCTTCCGCAAGGACCGATCGATCGTCACGAACGCGCAGCCGCACGTGGGCACCGAGGTCGTACTGAACGTCGACCTCAAGGACTTCTTCCCCACGCTCGAGTACCGGCGCATCCGCGGCATGTTCCGCGGGCTCGGGTACGGCCAGGCGGCCGCCACGATCTTCGCGCTCGTCACGAGCGAGCCCGAGGTCGACGAAGTCCTTCTCGATGGCCAGACGTTCTACGTCGCAAACGGCGTGCGCCGCCTCCCGCAGGGCGCGCCGACGAGCCCCGCGATCACGAACATCGTGTGCCGCCGCATGGACGCGCGGCTCGCGGGCGCCGCGAAGAAGCTCGGCTTCACGTACACGCGCTACGCCGACGACCTGACGTTCTCGGGGCCGAAGGCCGCGAACACCGGGAAGATGCTGCACCAGCTGCGCTTCATCATCGGGGCCGAGGGCTTCGCCGAGCACCCCACGAAGACGCGCGTGCTGCGCAAAGGCGCGAAGCAGGAGGTCACGGGCGTGGTCGTGAACCAGCAGCTCGGCGTGGATCGCGAGACGCTACGGAAGTTCCGCGCGCTCCTGTTCCAGGTCGGCAAGGATGGTCCCGCCGGCAAGCACTGGGGCGCATCGCCGGACCTCTTCGCGTCCGCGATCGGCTACGCGAACTTCGTCCGCATGGTCGATCCCGCCAAGGGCGCCGCCCTCCTCGCGAAGGCGAAAGAGCTCGCCGCGAAGCACGGGTGGAAGCCGACGAAGCGGCCCCCGCCCAAGCCGCCGAGCGGTAGCGGTGGTGGCGGCGGAGCTCCCGAGCCCACACCGCCTGCGCCCGAACCCACGCCTTCTTCTCCAGAGACGCCGGTGAAGAAGAAGAAGTGGTGGCAGATCTTCTAGCGACTACGACTACAGCGCCGCGTCGACATCCTTCTCGAGCTGGTCCCACGACGTGCTGACGTCGGACTTGAACTCGTTCCAGTTCGCCTCGGTGCGGTTGCCGAGGTCGTTCAGCTTCATCTTCGCCTCGTCGCGGCGCGCGCGGTACTTCGCCGCGAGCTCCTTGCTCTTCTCGTCGCCCTTGGCCTCGAGCTGATCGATCTTCGCGTTCAGCTTCGCGACGCGCTCGTCGACGGCCTTCTGGAAGTCGATGCGCGCCTGCGCGAGATCCTGCTTCGCCGCGGCGACGTCCTTGTTCTCTTCCTTGACGTCCTTCATCTCCTTCGCGACGTCCTTCTGCTCGTCGCGGACCTCTTCCTGCGCCTTCGCGACCTTGTCGCGGGCGGCTTCGGTGTCGTCCTTCTTCTTGCAAGCGGCCGAGAACAGCGAAGCGGAAACGAGTGCCGTAAAGAGTGCGGTGCGAATCATGACAGTGCCTCCAAGTTGAGGCCTCCTATCGAGCACGCGGCGTGCCGCCGTAAATACGCGGGATTCCTCGACAGAAAACCGCTGAACCGTGCTCCCACGCCCGGTCTAGCTGAGCAGCGCGCGCAGTGGATGCAGCACGAGGAAGATCTCACCGGCCGTCACCTCGGCGGTGTTCGGCGCAGGGCGCAGCACGATCGCGGCCTCGACCACGCGATCGCCGCCCTCGTTCAGATAGATCACGCGCTTCACGGGGCGCCGCGTCTCGGCGCACTCCTCGAGATCCTCGAACAGGGTCGGATAGACCTCGGGCAGCGCCGAGTCGCGCAGCTCGAGGCCGCCGGCATCGCCCGCGCAGCCGAGGAACTCGAGGAACGCCGAGTTCGCGACGCGCACCTTGCCCTGCCGATCGCACGAGGCCATCGGGATCGCGATCGAGTTGAACACCTCGGCGCCCGCCTTCACGCGGTGATCGAGCTCGCGGCGCTCGCGCGTCTGCTCGGGGGCGAGCGCGCGGCGGCGACCGGCGCCATCCATGCCGAGCATCGTCATCAGCGCGCGGAGCTCGTACATGAACGACGCGACATCGGGGTGACGCTTCGCGGGATCCTTCGCGGTCGCGCGCGCGATCAGCTCGTCGGCGCGCTCGTCGAGCGGGTTCTCCACGAGCGTGGAGGGCGCCGGGACCGGCGTCTCCTTGTGATGGCGCAGCACGTCCTTGAGATGGCCCTGGAACGGCAGCCGCGCCGTGAGCAGCTCGAAGAACACGATGCCGAGCGCGTAGATGTCGGAGGCCTGCGAGGCCGGCGCGCCGTCGACGCGCTCGGGCGCGATGTACTCGGGCGTGCCGTCCATGCCCTCGGTGCGGCCGAGGTCGGCGCGGGCGAGACCGAAGTCGAGGAGCTTGATGAGCCGCCGCTGCATGGTGGTCTTCACCATGAAGATGTTCTCGGTCTTGATGTCGCCGTGAAGGATGGTGCGGCTGTGGATGAACCGCACCGCATCGGCGACCTGCCACATCACGTCGCACGCGATCTTCGGCGAGAGCTTGCCGCTCTGCTTCAGCTTCGCGTGCACGGTCTGGCCATCGAGCAGCTCCATCACCATGAACAACCCGAACTGATCGTCCTGACCGAAGTCGACGATCGAGCAGATGTTGTCGTGGGTCAGCGCGGAGGCGAGTCGTGCCTCGCGATAGAACATCTCGCGGATCTTGGGGTTCGATGCGATCCGCGTCTTGATGATCTTCAGCGCGAACGGCTTGCCGAGCGCGGAGTGACGCACGCGCAGCACGCGGCCCATGCCGCCGCGACCGAGCTGGCCTTCGACGATGTAGCGACCACCGACCAGGTCGTTCGGCTTCGCGCCCGCTTTCCGTCCGTCCCACGAATCGTCGCTATCGATGGAGCCGCGCAGCGGGAGGTCGCGCACGTCGGTGTGCTCGACCATGATCTCGCTGGCGGCCATGCTCTTGCCCGACAGCACGGAGCGCTGCACGGAGGGCAGGAGGGTCTCGTGGCCCTCGCGTTCGACGAGCTCGCCCAGGTCGACGTCACTCTCCCCAGGGGGGCGGCTCGGTCGGCTGGTCATCGGCCTCGATGGTACCAAATGGTGCTAAGAGAGGCGTATGGACGAGGCTGACTTCGACCGCGTTGCCCGGGACGAGCTCCGAAACCTCGAGGACGCGTTCGCGGACGTGGATCCCGACGACGTCGAGGTGTCGACGAGTGATGGCGTACTCCGGTTGGACCTCCGGGACGGCACCCGGATCGTCATCAACTCCCATCGCGCCGCGCGCCAGATCTGGATGGCGGCGGTCTCCACCGCGTGGCACTTCGACCCCACGACCGAGGGGCAGGCGTGGCGCGCTCCGAAAACCGGCGACGAGCTCCGCCCGACGCTGGCGAAGCTGATCAATCAGCGCACCGGCCTGACCGTCGCTCTGTAGTAAGGTCGGCGGATGGCCGAGTCGCAGCTGTTGAGTGTCATCCGCATGTGGGCCGCCGTGGCGTGGGCCGACGGCGTGCTCGCGGACGCGGAAGCCGAGGGCCTGCGTCGCCTCATCCGCACCGCGGACCTCACTCCGGAGGAGCGCGAGACGTCGAGCGGCTTTCTCGAGACCGAGGTCGCCC